>Ga0065711_1006398_pt1 | contig 20234 bp, 14 predicted proteins | sample Hoacrofraction12_FD_59098 | JGI IMG/M metagenome (GOLD analysis project Ga0065711, IMG submission 59098) | Hoatzin crop microbial communities from Cojedes, Venezuela - Epithelial fraction 12 v2 (version 2) | ecosystem: Host-associated > Birds > Digestive system > Esophagus > Crop | place... | reverse complement strand
CATTGCCCAGAGAAGCTGTGGCTGCCCCCTCCCTGGCAGTGCTCAAGGCCAGGTTGGATGGAGCTCTGAGCAACCTGGGCTGGTGGGAGATGTCCCTGCTCATGGCAGGGGGGTTGGAACTAGATGATCTTTAAGGTCCCTTCCAACCCTTACCATTCTATGATTAGAGCTCATTCTTTTGCTCTCATACTATCCAAGCACAGCGCAGCCAGACAGCGCGCGTCTCCACTAGCAAAACAGAGAGGCTGCACAACACTAGAAAGTGTTTAATATTAATACTTGGGCTACTAGTGGAACAACCTCTGAAGCTTTTAGTTTGCAGATACTAAGACCATTTGCTTGTCTTCGCTTGTAAGTTATTTGCCCACAGAGAGAAGAAAATCACGTGATAGCTAACACCAATATCTAAGTTGACAACATCATTTAAAGCCAGATTTTCAAAGAGATTTAATTTTGGCACTCACTGCACTGAGTTGAACAGCTAGCTGCCACGCCATAGGCTCCTTTGAATATTGTACATGAGTCAATAGCAGACAAATATTCCTAGAATACAAAGCAAAGAACTGCAAGGGCTTAGGCTTCGACAGCTTCTTTTCCATGCATTTAAGTAGCTTCATAGCTGCTCTTTCAAACCCCTTAATCCTCCTTCCTCCCCTTTACCATATAACATAACAAAGTGCCCTTTCTTCCGGGTACAATACCAAGGTCCGCATTTCCCCAAATACTGGTCATTCCTCAAACCTAACCACTTGTTTTCCTTCCATATCTCACAGGGCTAAAGCCAAGGAGGCTTTTATGCCCTTCATAATGTAGTTCCTGACCCTGCACAAATCTCTCCCTTTCACCAGTACTGATCAATACAACACTAAAGGTGTCACTGCTCCTGTATTTGTGCATATCTGCCACTGACCTCTTTGCTGTTCCATTCCCCTTTAAGAACAGTCCCCTTAAATCAATTATTTATCAGATCCACAGGGACTTCAGTAATAAGTGCAAGGAGACTTGTGGCTTCTGGGTCAAAATGAAATCCCATAACACATTAAAAGTTTTCTGTTCATACCTCATTTTCCAATTTCTTTTGAAGTCCCCACAAAACAGCCAAACCCTTGAGTGAGCTAAGATTTAATAGCTCTTTGTCGGCACTTACTGAAATCATCTCATACACAATAAGAGATCCAGTGCTAAAGGCAAAAAGATGACATTGCCTTCTCCCTAAGTGCCAAGCCAGCTAAGCCCTCAGAGCTTTATCTCCAACCATCTGCAACACCTCTTTACTATCTCATTATATTCATCTCCACGAGAACCCTCGCACACTATCTCTAATGTGTTGTCTCAGATACTGTGAGTTCATCTCCAGAAACGATCTGAGTTATCCATGCTGGACAAAATACTTTATATTTCGTTCTCAAGAAATGTTAGCAGAGCGCATCATTTTTGCAGAGAAAAACAATTCAATAGAGAGAAACTTTAGTACTGGGAACAAGGCTTTTAAATGATTCAAGATAGCATGCCAGATTCCCTGTTGTAGTCTTCCATTTCAATCTGGTTGCAGTAGCATAGAAAAACGGTCTCAGCGGTGAATTAGAACTCTTATCTGTACAACCCCAACGTGAACAATGTATTCTTATCAGTGTCTCTTTGGCACTGGTGTACTAGCTTTGAGCAACCTTCAGGTATCAACAATATCATTAGTCAACTTGTTGTGTACAGCAAATATCCATAAACAGCCCAACAGCACAGAAAACTGCAATTCCCATACTGTAATAGGGAGCCTGGTTGGGGTGGAGGAGAACCCACCAAATAAACAATTTCCATACGAATCCTATCCTAAATTTTTTTTTGGAAACACTGAGTTTCAGGAACCTAAAGAGAATTAAGGTCATGTCAGCTCTAAATTCCAGCAGTACATGGGACCCACGCAATAAAAATCCATCCTTCCCAAGGTGTCCTCTAGCACTCCCTGGTTGTTCAAAGCAGGAATTTGGAAAATAGAACACACATTTTTTCTTTCCAGCTATGGTGTTCAGGTAGTACATTCACCCTACCCAAAACCTTAAAAAAACACCAGAATGAATCCTATTTTGCTTACTTTATCTGAGAAATACAATTGACTAGGGTTGTCTGAGATCTATTTTTTATAATAGCAACATATGAACAAAGAATACTAAACCATAAAAATACTCAGTTTTAATCTAAACTTGAAGTGGGCCTCAGACTTGGCCACCTGCTCCATTTCCAACTCAGTCTTACTGGCCGTCCTCACTTTTAAAAAACATAATTAGCCATTTTTGAATACATGGATTTCTCTTCTGCCATGAGATTTACTTTTAATAAACACATCCACCCCATCTCTTGTTCTAAGTGTGAATATAAGGTATAATCACTCTATAGCTGAACATCCACATTGCAAAACATCCACAAGAAACCTTTTGGCAGTGCCTGAATGGCCTTTTCAAACTGAGTGTCCCACTACAGTCTGGGGCAAGAGAGCCCAGATTGGATAAAGTCATTAATAAAAAGACAACACATGGATAGGGTAGGGAAGCAGATTTTGGTAATGCCTGCAAAGACAGAAAGAAAACAGGATTATTTTCCTACCTCTTCACAGATTTTTCAAGTGGCTTTTTTTGTCACAGTTAAACAGTATTTTGGCTCCAAAACTACTTGGTGAAAAATGGACTTCAGGGCTCGCAGCAGAAGGGAGGGCAGGGGCTGAAAGGATTAGTGACACAAGCTGCATGGCTCACCACACTTTCCACAGTGCTCTCCACAGGTAGAGCTTGCAGGGGAAAAAAGCTTGACATAAAAATATGTGAAGAACATATTTTAACATGCTTGGCAGACAGAGTAGTATTATGTTAACATAGAAGAATTTATTTGATGGAGACTATGACTGTGGCTTTGGAAACCGGGAATTCAGTGGATCAAACGCCATGGCTGATGGCATCAAGTCCTAACATTGAAAAGCAACTCCCACAGCTCCCACCCCACCACTGAAACCAGCACAGCCTCATTTCTGCCCCTGATCTTAATCCAGCGTTATTTTTTCTTCGTTTCTGTCTCCATTTCTTTAGCAAGCTTTTACCGAAGCTGTCTTTCCCACTGGCTAGGATGAAGACAGTCAGGAAAAAGTTACATTTTCTATGTGAAATTGCTTCCTTTGGGAACTCAATGACATCATCTGGCAAATCCTTAGTCCTCCCTGCCTGGAAATCTGACAGATTCAGAGACTCACCACAATCTAGTTGAAAACACCCAAAGCCATGAAGAGCATACCATAAACAGCGTATGTTAAATCAATAGGATGGTATATACCTTGCTAGGGAAAAAAATACCACTGAGTGACATACAAATATCATTTTGACCTCAGGGTCATTTTCAAGAAAATTTTAAATTATTGGGAAGTTCCCAGAAGTGTCTGGCTACCTAACTCCCACTGGTTTAAAAAAAGCTAGATACATTTGAAAACTGGAGCTGCAGAAAGCCACGAAAACTGCCTCAAGCACATTTTGCCATAGCTTATATCTGCATTTACAGAGTGGTTGTTCATATCATGGCAAAGCCAGCTCTTAAAAGCACCCTCAAAGTTTTTCCTGACTCTGCAGGAATGCACGCTGACCGTACCATCTTCCAAAGCCACATGAAATACACCAGATTATTTCAGAAGAAATATTCCAGTGTTACAGCTGCTGCTGCTGAATGCAACTGCAGAAAAGAGGATTTTTTTCTTTTTTCCCCATAACCATTATCACAGCTGTTTTGCTGATTCGTCACAGGCCTGAATAGAACATGTTTCCAGACTGGGTCACTTGCAGAAAAGGTCTCTAGCATGCAATAGAAAGTGGTGCATTTATTGTGCACATTTAAGTGTGTGCTGTAGAGTTCCATGGAGATTGTGGCAGTGCTGTAGAGATCCTGTGGGATGATGTGAACTAGCCATACTGGAAATAAGAAGCGATTTTTTCCATTAGCACTCTTCTTTCAGTTAAAATAAAAATTTGTTTATCATTATAACGGTCTAGAACACAGAATAAAATACATTATTCATTACAGCATATTAAGAGTCCATATTTATCTATGCAAGAGGGAATATGCACTTTTCCTGACAGACTTTAAAACTGTAGTGGATTTTAGGACTAGAGTCCAATAGGGGATGACAGCATATCAAATACTTGAGGCTTTTGCGAGAGCAACGAATAGTGATACATTGCTTTCATTACTGTCAATAAAACCACAGACAGCTTTGATAAAGGTCTCAATATAACAAGCAAGGGTTAAGTAATGACAAGCTCCTGAGTCGCATACATAAAGCATGCCAAAAGTTTTCAAGAAAAAGAAAATCAATGATTTATCTAACTGGCTAGTCAGGGCCAGGTACAGTGCTCCACCACACCAATATTTAAGCTATTACTGACTCACAGAATAAAGCCTGTTAAGGTTCCAAGCGGCAACAGATCAGTAGAGATGCTGCACTCGGACATCCCAGAGACCGAGTGGGTAATCTGTTTAACAAACCCTTAATTTGTGAATGACTTCATCAGGTCAAACAAGAGATTAAATATAGTTGATTAAAAATTTCTTATGGCCATAAGTGCTGTGCAGCCTTTCTGTATGAGTCATTTTATTTAAAAGATACAAGGTCCATATTCTGTCCTAGCTGTCAAAACACCTCTGATCAATTTTGCGTCCTGCCCCCTATCAACTCACTTACAAGATCTCCTACATATACAGAGCAAACTCTGTAGTCTCTTCATAGAGTAGTTACTCAAAGTAGGCTTTTTGTTCCACCATTTCTATTCCATCAGGGTGTCCATGTCCCACCTGTGCTCCCAGCGACAGGACAACCCAATTTTTCTGCCCACTCCTTGAGGATTAACATTACACAACCTGCAATTTTCTTAATTGGGTCAAAATTTTTCTGAATACAGAAACCCACTGGTGGAAGTTCAAACAAGGAAAGCAAAAGCCAGAAAAGCCTTTCTGCTAGAGCATATGTGGAAATACAACGAAGTCTATGAGATTTCTTTATTATAAATAAAAACAGACTGGTGTGGTGATGTAACTGAGTGGTTTATGCTGGCCTTTGCCGTAAAAGCTGCTCCTTACAAGGTTTCAGCAGCAGGAATGGCAGTCAGCTCCTTCTGCTATGTAAGCTAATATTAAAAATTGCCAAAACGAGTAATTTTTTTTTACATTAATCTGCTTATGGCATCATGGAGTCTGATCTGGACTTAATCTGGCTTTGGATATGTCCCTTCATAATGATAGGTCACTGTTTTCAGGCCTGAGTGTCTAAAGGTAGGCTCCTTGCTTGCCAAAAGTATCACTCGGTTAAGTTCTTCAAATAGTAAAATAAAAGCAACAACAAAAGTTAGAATTAGTGGATTCCTGGTATTAAAGGAATGGATTTCCATAGTGGTTAATGCCAAGTCTGCCTTTTTTGTTTCACATCTCACATATTGGATGACATACATTTACTTTTTTTTTTTCTTTTTGAAGGGACACAAACAAAACAAGTTTAAAACTGAGTATTAAACCTAACAACTTGATTCTTTACCTCTTAGTAATAAAACATGCCCTTGTTCAAGTGATATTTACTCAGTCCTCCTTTCTCCCAGGTTGGTGTTCAGGACGGATAAAAGTCTGAATCAGTGACTATGTGAAATGACTGCACCAAGGCCAAACTGTAAACAGGGGAAAATGCTTACGCCAGCTGAGAAGAGAGGAAACAAGGGTAGACAGGACTAGAAAGGACAGCGTTGATGGCATTGGACTCCACGCTGGGTGTATCTGATGCAAAGCTATGCTTAACCGAGCTTTTGAACACACCAGGGGAGAAAGCTGGGATGTGCACTACCAGTTAGTAGACTGGAATTTTCTGTTCCCAGACTGAATTGTTGGGTATCCTGTTAACCCATCGTTGATTTACTGCTCAAAAATTAATTAGAATTTAATAGGAAATAAAAATAACATGCTGTGGCTTCCTGACCCTTTTCCTGAACCATTTTGGAAAAAAAAAAAATTACAGCAAAGTACACTCAAATAGTAGAAAAAAATAAAAATTTCATAAGGATATAGTTGGGCTGTAGCAGTATGCTGCATTGTCTAGGGGAAAAGAAAAAAAATAAGTCTGTCCAAGGGCAAAAGAACCCCACAGTCATCATCTTTCACCAGTTAGTTGGAGAACTGTCTTCTAAATATCCTAAATGTAAGAGGATGGTGAATGATACTAAAGCATAATGAATTAAACAATATAACTAGAGAGAGGAACTCACTGGCACAGATATCTGTGAAGTGAAAGACGCCTTAGAATCCCTCAAATAGACCTGGATACCTACTTTTTAGTAAAAAAAGTTACAAAGTAAATTCTTGCATACATAAACATGAGCTTACAAGCTAAGAAACTACAAAGTATCAACATTAACCAGATAAAAACTTCTAAGGCTGATGACAGACCAATCACAAATCTGCTGAGATTATTGTTCAAGATTTGTTTATTTGCAATAAAATTTTGGGGCTTTGCTGCAGAGAACAGGTTTAAGATTCAAGTGAATACTCCACTCTCAGCTCCAAGGAACTTCTCCGTGTGTGTCTTTTTCAATAACAATGTTGCAAAAACATGTTTGGTGTGTACATTTCCAGCACAATAATGTTTTGAGGAGAAAGCAGGGCAATTATGCCCTTGAGCAGTTCTGCAATTTCATTTTTAATCTTATGAAATATGCTCTTTCAGTTTAACAAATCATCTCTAAATTGCCAATCAATCACTCCAGGAAACAAGACTCTCCATCTTGCAGACTTGCAAGAAGTAATTTACCAATTAAAGCCAAAGAGAGAGTTATAAGAATAATTTATGGAAGCTTTCTTGGAATACATTCCTTTAACTATGTGCAAAACTGAGCCCCCCAAAAACCCCTGATCATCATTATCTATTGAACCTCCTGTAAAAATAATGCACAAGTACCATCTGTATAAATAGCATAATCAAGGCTGCAAAGCCAAGCACTCCAAGATCAGAAAAAGCCAGAAACAAGCTGTCCTGGTTTGGGCTGGGATAGAGTTAATTTTCCTCCCAGTAGCTGCTGTGATTTGGATTTAGTATAAGAAAGCTGATAATCACTGATGTTTTCAGTTGTTGCTAAGAAATCAAGGTCATTTTTTCCAGTTTCCCATATTTGGCTGATGAGGAGGCGTGCAGGAGCTGGGGGGAGCACAGCCAGGCAGCTGGCCCAAGCTGCACAACGCAGCATTCCATACCACAGACACCACGCTCTGTATATGAATGGGGGTTGGCTGAGGGGCAGGAACTCTCTCTTTTTTTTACACAAAATCCACAGGTTCTGCAATTGCTGCTCAGGGACTGGCTACACAGCTGGTCACAGGGTGGTGAGAAACACTGTACTGTGTATAGCTTGTTTTGCATATACTTTATTAGTAGCAGTAGTAGTATTTCCTTTGTTGTCTTACTAAACTGTCTTTTGTTCTACCCACAAGTTTTAGTCTTTGTCCATTCTCCTGCCCATCCCACTGCAGGGGGGGTGAGCAGCAAGCGAGTGGCTGTGTGATCTGCGTTGCCGGCCAGCAGCTGCACGGTGTTAGTTGCTGGCTGCAGGTTAAATCACAACATAAGATGACCTAAGTGACCATATTCAGCCCCATTGTGTGTTTGCACCACACTACAGCCTTTTGAAGGGGCAAAGAACACATTATTTTAACAATCAAACTCAGCACACATATTGCCTGGTGCTCCACTTCCGAGCCACTACACAACACTATCAACTACTGCTGAGGCCCAGCTGAGATCCCTTAGACTCAGCCTGCCTTTGTGTCTCATATTACATAGCATATCCTGTATTCAAGGACATAGATTTTGTTTTCCATGGGGTCTTAAACATTTTGGTAAAACAAGATTTAGAGTCACCTATATGGAAAATGGAGGAAACTGAAGTGCCTTGTCCAGTATCCTACCAAAAAAAGTGGAAAAAGATGCCCACATGTCACAGTTTTGAAGTATGTTCACTACTTACTCCTCCTGTGGCATCTTCATAAACCAGTTTCCTTCGTTAACCAGCCAAAGCAGTCCTAACCTGTTGTTCTTTGGTAGGTACTGTCTCAACCTGTTTTCCCAGACATTTCCTATTCAGCTGCTAAATGTGCAGAGCAGATGCCTAGGAAAGAACATAACAGCATGGGAAACAGATATCAATACTTCAATTTTGCTGAAGTTTCCCCAATTCATAGCTGTCAAAAAGGCTTTGGTTTATGCATTTCTTCATTTTCATCAATGCATTGTGTGTACAAAAACTTTTCTCTGAAAAATCATTCATTTAAAACTCAATTTCCATGCAGAAATGCATTTAGTCAGCCAGTGCTATCCAGACTAGCAGTTAAGGAGCATCCTCCTGCCATCCCGAGGCACTGACCAGCTCAGCAGGCGCCATGGCCATGACTCTGCAAGCGCCAATGGCTGGCAACTTTGGCTACCGCTGGAGCTCATTAAAAGAGCTTTAAGGAGGGTAAATTCAGCACCTCCGTCTCTAAGAAAAGCATAAAGATGACTCAAAGCCACTTCTGAGCTACACAGTACAGTCCTCCAGCCATTACTGAAAGGTTGCCCTGAAGACTGCGATGACATACCCACAGCAGCCTAAAAAGGGAGCTAAAAATGACACTATTCTCAAAGTTAAATTTCTCTGTAACAGAAAAGCAAGGATCATATTAGTAGCATTAGTCCTGTCCTTTAACAGTATGTGTCTGAAGGGCACTAGTTATCTCATTCTTCAAAAGAATGAATTTCTCAACCCTTTTCTTTTGTAGGTCACCAAGTGTCCTGCCAGGCAATGACTAAACAAGTGAAGCCACAGCGGTCAGGCAGCGTGGCCCACTGTCGCAGACCGTTATGAAATTAGACTTGTCTCGACATCACTGTTTTACCACAGCCACCACTTCCCGACTCGGATATCCTGCTTCTGGAGCAGCGACCCTGCCGAGCTGCGGACACCGACCCCGCTGCGCCCGCGCCCGGGCGGGAAGAGGGAGCCGGCCTGAGGAGATGGCGGACTGCATCACACACGGGCTCACCGCGCATCAGCGCAGGTCGGTGTAAGCGGGGTTGCGCGAGCTTTTCCTCCTCCCGGTTTGCCTGCTGGAGCCCGCCCGCGGGACACCTCGGCATCAAGGGAGAAGGACTTCATCTGCTGGACCTCACCGGACTGGTGGCTGCAGCTGGTAGTTCCCTATACCCCCCCCCCTGTTCCTCAGTTTTCTTTCTCTCTCCCCCTTCCTCCTTCTGTCCTCTCTCTGTTGTCTCCTGGTCCCACTTCAAAGTTATGGTTTGTTGGAATAAAGCTTGCAAGGTTGTATGGCATCTGACCTTATTTGTGTCTCAATCTCGTTCCCAGGGATTGCATCAAAACCCTCAAAATATTGGATCAGGACACTCATACAAGCCACTTCCAGGGTACAAATTTATTTAAGAATCTTTTGTAAAACCCTCCACTACAGCTGAGTAAGCATGAGGCAGATATAGTGAAAAATTCTGGAATAACTTCTTACTGCTTTCCCTAGACTGGCATTGTCTGGTTTTGCATGCCAAGATTTGACTAATTTACTACACAAAAGAGGAATAGATAAAATAAGGTTAGATAACTTAAAAGCCCCAGACAAAACATATATATATTCCACATATGAAATGTGATTTAATGAGCTAGTTTTGCTTTCAGGATCTTTTATTCTATAGTACATCACAGATAGCAAGACCAGAACACTGCACTAGTTATTTCAGCTGCTGTTCAAGCACTGAATTAAAAAGATTTTTGACCCAGAGAGCTTAAGAGTCTTCTGTGCAACAGAAGGCAGCCGTGAGGTAGATGCAGGAAAGCTGAAAAGGGAGCAAAGAGCAATAAAACATTGGTCAGAATGGGAAGATGTTCCCACAGTACCTCAGCTGACACATGACAAACTCTGCACATATATATGCTATTTACTACTCCATATTTGCCTTCCCCAAGACCAGAGCCCAGTTAGAGAATCCCTTGGGGTACTTTGGGTTGCATTAACTGATGAAAGAGCTGTCAGCTCTGGATGACTAAAGTGCATCACATCTCTTGCCCTGAACGCAGGTCCTGTGCAAGAAGTCAAAGTGCTGGCAACAAAGACTCTGTTGTCTGCGAAAGTCTTCTTCGGATGAGCACTCTTCCTCTACACTCCTCACAAAGGCCGAGTACAAGGGCTTCCTTTACAGTGTTTTGCCTGAAAGATGGAAATGCCTATTCTTTCTTTCCTCCGTACTGAAAGAGTCCTAAAACACACAATAGATAGAAGTTCTCAATCCTACTTAACATCAGGACTGCCCAAGGTGGCAGAAAACCTTTGGAAGGATCACAACAGGAAAAGCAACTGCCACACAGGTAAGGAGGCAGCATCAGATGAACCAGTGGGCCACAGACTGAAAGCAAAGGAGGTGCTTTTTTCCCCTTCCCAAAGAGGCAGGTAAGCTCTGGAACTCTTCATCAAGGGACACTGTAGATGCAGAGCATTAGACAAATACTTGGACAAAGAGTAAAGATCCAAGCTTCATTTCAGCTACGGTGTCCAGAAACTATTTACCAACCAGGAGGTCTGGGCTTAGTATAACATCAATTAAAGTTAACAATTAGCTGGAGTTATTTTGTTATTGATACTGTGATTCATTGTATCACCATTATTGTCCAGCTGTCACAGCCGGTAACAGCAACATTAATCTGCCTGGATAGCTTGAAATGAGTAAGTCCTGAAACGCATATGACATGTTTTAAAGTGGAACAAAGTAAAACAGTTATCTTTTACCAAAAAAACCGAAAACCTTGCACTCTATGCAGAACCATAAGTTTCCGCTGAGGAACATTGCTGACTGAAAGCACTAAGACGGCAGATACCTGTTCAGACAATTGCAAAGATGACTAACAGCGTCCCAGTGCTTTCACTCGCCCTTCCCATGCATCACTATTTCCATGTCCAGGCTACAACTGTAAGAGAAGTTTGACAAACACCTGTTATCACAGAAAATAACAGCTTGATGGAGCATTCCCGATCACAATGATTTCTCCATAGCTGAACTGGCTCAAGAAAAATAGAGGGTCAACGTTTTAGAAAGATTTATTTACTGGAGACATCAAGTTTTTATCTAAAAATTCTGACAGCCTTTCAAGTGTTTATACAGGTACAGTTTATAGGTTATAACACATGACATTACCAATGTATTCTGCCCTTTGAAAGAACTCTTCCTTATTTTTACAATTTAATATTCACTGCTGAGCTGTCCTTGCTTGTAAAGGACTGTCAGGTTCAAATGTAGAACTAGATGATCCAAGACACCCTGTCTCTGGTGAATATAAGTTGTAAAATATTGAAGTTGCCAGAAGAGTAATAAACATGCCTATTCTGTATTTGCAGACGATCATCTGTATTTCACAATGTTGTACAAATTGCAGGATTTGCACATGTGCACACAGGCTAGTTCTTCCTGAACCTAAAGAAAGGCTTGGTAATCTTCCTACTTATTATGCCAATTCTCATGCCTCACAGCATTAATTTATCTTTAAATGTTAAGCAGCAATAATCAATGCACATAGCTGAAAAAAGGTGTTGCAAATTACGCCTAGTTACAAAATTTCCAGACTGATTATTTTTCAGCAGGCAGCTGAGGGTTCGGAGAATAACAATGCTCTGTCAATGAAAGTGTTGAAGGAAGAAGACAGCTATGCAATATGGATTAAGTGACAGAGTGATATAAAGAATTTCAGCTACACAAAGCTCCCAGCACTCTGGTAATGTCTTCTGGGAAGATTTTCTGCATATGTAGACCACTCCCTGCTGCATGTTTGTATTCACTGAAAGAAGAGAGGCATAATTCACATCAGCTCTTCTGCTGTAAAATCTGCTGGAAACTCTGGTGTTACCTTGGTGCAGACAGACGAGGCAAAGCCTGGGTCTCAGCAGAAAACTGCTGTTAACTGAGTCAGCATGAAAAGCACAACTTCGCTGCGTGGTGTAACTTCCAAGTGTGCCCAGCACCAGCCTTTCCACTGTTATACCACAAACTTTGTTAATCCGCCACCACCAGCTGAAACTGAGTTTGAAAAAGAGATGACAGAGGGTTCTTTGCAATGTTTTCTTTTGGTGATTTTTCTCCACAGCATTACATATGGCTGCTTTTATTTGGCTCAAGGATAGAAGTTACATTTTCGTTTTCACTTGCAGCAGTCAATATTGGTGTGAAGCAATACAGTTAGGAACTTTATGAAATGAGACAAGAGTAAGATATCTTGAGCTAAAGTGCTTGTAAATGTTTTGATTTTGAAATAACTATACTAATTAGTGTCAACAGAGACTGGTAAATAAACTTTTAGAACATTTCAGCAGTAAAAGTCATTAAAGATAGCTGCAGTACTCAGTAAGATGTAGAAGCTTATTAAGACATTGCTGCAGTTCATCTGAAGCTTCTTAAGCCTTTAAATTCTTACATATTACAGAGAATAAGTGTGAAATAAATTATATATGTTCAGGGAAAATTTAATTACAGTTGCCAATGGCTTCTCACACTTAAGTCCATTTAAGATTTCAATAAGCATCCAGAAGTAGGAACAATTACAAACATTCCTTTTTATCACAGCTAATGCTGTTTTGCTTGCAAAGATTCAGGATTTTTTTTTTTATTATGGCATTCTATACCCAGACCCATTGATCTCTGTGCTTCCCCCATAGCCATTGCATATTCTATCTTATATAAATCATACTATTGTTAAGTATTTCTTGACTGGTATTCTTTGTTGTCTTCAAAGAACCACAGCACCAACATAGAAGAGTCAACAAGGAGCAACACAGAAGAGGCAGGGTGCACTAGAAAAATATGCACCCAATGCATCTCTTATGTGACCAGAATTTTCAATAAACCAAAATACCCTGTATCTTTGCAAGGAAAACAGCATTAGTTGTAATAAAAATGAATGTTTGTAATTGTTCCTACAAACAAGACATAACAGGCAACACAGCAGAGGCAAGGTGCACTAGAAAAGTATGCAAGAAATGCATCTCTTATGTGACCAGCATTTTCACGGAGATTTGTTTGTAAGGCAGCTGCCTATAAAATTGTACCCAAATCTTCTGCATGGTGAAGGCTACAGCTCCACAGCAGCTGTGTTTCCCTAGACAGACCGCATTCTTGCTACTCTTTGTCACCACGTATTTTACGTGCTGTTTCAACAAGAGCATCCTGTTACCCCTGCCACCTCTCTAGTGCAGGTTATTCACTCACTGCAGCACCAAGAACTTCATCCAGATTCTGTCAAAGCCATCATCAAACTCCTTCTTTTGGTGGTACAAACAGGACTGCCTCACAACAGTTATTTGAAAACCACAGAGTCCTATGGGTCTAAGGAGTAGAGAAGGGAAAGAAAATATAGTACTAACTACACAAAATTAATATAGAAGATCAATGGCCACGTATTTTCTCTCTTCTCCCCCAGCAATACAGCAGTGAAAACCCACTGACTTCAAAGGAATTATCTTATCTTCAAATTGCCCTAACTGCTAAGCCTAAAAAGAAACTAAAAAGAAATGCTATTTGCTCCTTAGAACTATCACCCGAACCCCAAAATTTCTTTGAAAATAAAAGATCAATTTATAAAACAATCCACATAAAAATATACAATCAATATATACATGGGAGTGTTGTAGGAAATCAATTTAAACTGCAGCACAACAGATGGTCTTTTTGCTACAAATTACTGTAATTATTACTGTAAATGGTAGAAATGGGTCTGAGTCAGAAAACTGAGACCCAGCCTTAGAACTGCACTTTGACATAACTGGAAAAGATTTAAGTTTGGATTCTAAATCAAGGCCATCTGCAGCCACAATATACCTGAAGAAAACCATATGTATTAGCCAGCCAATGATAACAGTATTAAGACAGCAAAGAAAATCCATAGGAACATTCAAGCTTTTCTGCAACTTTTCCATTACTGCCTCTGCTTGACTTGGAGTAGGAAGCACAGCAAAGGACACCAATACATCAGCATGCTAACAGCACTGGTCCCTTCTCCAGGGACCATTCCAGTAGCAAAAAATCAATATGGTGCCAGACTGCATGAAGGGAACAACCAAGGAAGAGCAAGTATGATGGGGGGAAATCTCCAGTGACTTGTTCAGCCCTTGCTCACAGAACAGTCCTGGGGCCTTGAGCAGTCAAACTAAATCAGTGTTGCTCTGGGGCTACTCTAACCCTCACCAGGGAGTAAAGCAGAAATTGGGTGGTGTTGGAATTGGCAGGAGACCAAACAGAAAACCCTGCTTACTGCAAACACACTTGATCTGCATTTGCTGCAGCATGGGATGCAGCCTTCAAGTCCCCTCCTCAGCAAGAGCACAGGAGCAGCCCTACTAGACTTGGAATCACGGCACCCATCAGAGGATTAACAAGGCTAAGCAAAATTCAACAGTCCGTCATTAAGGGCTATAATAGCACACAGCAATAAGATGATCAGCCAGTGCTCCATACCATCCCTGGGTTTTTAAAATACAACTAAGAGGCACATAAGTAGGTGCTCAGTAGCAAGATCCTACGTTCAGATATTGTTGGGGGTTTTCTTGCTACTGCAATTTTAAAGAGTTTGGGGTGAATATTAAAAAAATCTATAGCTGTCAGACAATGCTGCTTGAATTGAAAAGATTTTGCTAATTCATACTTCAGATATCACACATGCATTAAGTTACTTTCATAACTTGTGATTTACTAATGAGAACTGATTTTTTTTTTTAATGCTGCCCATTTGTCCTTTAATGGGACAGTCCACGTAATGCAGAAAAATAACAAAATATGAAGACCATCCAGTTTGTCCTTACAACATTCCAACTTCTCCACTATTAGCCATTAAACATATACCAAAAGCCTGTGAAAGATGTGGGCAGACTTTCTACTGAAACACTTCTAAGAGAATTACCTACGCTGTTTACAGAAGTAGAACTTGTTGGAAATTGGGGAAACAGAAACACACTCTCCCCCATGCTAAAAATAATGAAAACACATGTGGAAGGGTTAGCAGAAGAAACAGCATTCCCATTTTCAGTGTTTACCATTTGAGTCCTGCTCTGTTCTATTGATTTTATGTTGCAACAATTTAAAACAAATAGCCTAAAAGGCAATGGTTGCAAAATAATGGTCACTCTGGAACAGACTTGCAGTATGGAACTGAATGCAAAATTATTGCCCAGATCTCAACTATGAGGCGATGGAGCTGCTCTGACAGGAAAGGGGCTAGGCCTCTTGCATGGGAGGGCAGATATCCCCCACCAACTGGAAAACCACAGACAAGATCTTCTTAGAAACTCTTAAGACAATAGTAATGGAAAGTCCACTTGTAGTCATTATATTCTCCAGGGCATCCAGACACATATGCATTTTAAAATATTTTTTGTCTAAATCAGACCTGTCAAGTCTCTCTTACTGAGACAAATTCAGTTTGAGGCTTCCAGCTAATCTTCTCCCAACAGAAGGGCTGGTTTAAAACACATTGACTGACCTACCATGAGTTTCTGTTTCAAGCAGGATAATAACCTAAAATACAGGGCCATTATGTAAGCATGCACTGTCTCCGAAACAGCAGTCAAAATAATTTCTATCTAGCTGTCCTGGCCTTGATAAATGCAGTAATACCAAGCCCATTGCCAGCCTGGTCAAGGTTAGCATCTCTGGGTGTGTCGGTGTTAACTTTCCTTCTGAACTCTTCCTTAAGTACTCAGCACATCTCTTCCTAATGCTGCTAATGTTCATTTCATTAAGGTAAAAGTAATTATAGATTTGCATGCTTTTACCTTTATTCACAATTCTAACAACTAATATGAGGCACCAAACCACCACTAATTGAAAATTGATTTTAGATTCAATTAAATGGCTAGCCCAGGAGGTAAATATACATGCAGCAGGCTCAACAGCTGACTCGTTCCCCTGTGAGCATCCGCACTGAATTTCACTGACATAATCAGCAGCTAGAACAGGAACAGTGTAGCTATATCATCTGTAGCTGCCATAACAAAAGCTTCAGCATTTAATTGCTAAGGAACAAGAGACACACTTACATAGCGTGAGGTGTTCCTTAACATTGTGAGAACAATTTGTGACCGTCAAGCAATGCTAGACCTGGAAGACAAGGCCAGACTCACGCTGTCCTCCCGCTTTAACAGACCTGCTGTTTGACTCTGCCGCTGCTTCTTTTTTAATCTTTATGTAAGACCTAGGAAAGTGATGCTTGTTTTGACATTTGTTTCAATACTAAGTTTCAGAAAACCTTATAGTCAAGTTGCAAGACTTCCCTTAAAGTTTTATTTCTAATTTCTGTATTCTGATGGTGTTGTAAAAATCAGTCCTAAACATGAAGATTTCCATAACAGAAATAATCACAAAGGATACAGCTACAAGTGAATATACTATTTTGAAGTACTTAGAATCACAATGTTTGCATAAGGCTTGTGACTGTACAGACATGGGCTCTCACCAATTAGACTGAGTCCAATCTGCTCGTATCTGGATATAAACCGTAGTAAGGACCAAGGCTGCCATGTCACGCTTTTCTGTGTAAAAAACACTGGCCTGAAAAGCATCATGGGACCTGGGCAAGACCATTCAAGGCAATTCACTCTCTCCACAGACTTGTGCAAAGTGCAGTGTATGGTGAACATTTCAGTAAGGAAAAGATGATGAAGTCAGAATCATCCACAAAGGGTAAACAGTTTAGTCAGCTCACTGGTAGCAAGAGCTGGTGGAATGCTCTACATACATTAGAATGAAGATACATAATCAATAATATGTAATACCATCCAAAGTAGAGAAAAACTGCAAGTCATTATTTGGTGGTGTAAATCAACCTGATTATTGTCATAAGTAGATTTCTACACATTTAAGATTGTAAAAATTTTGACCCTAGAACCATAAAGACCCTTCCTTCTGAATGCAAGCAATTAATCACTGAACCTTAACCTGTTATTTGTATAAGGAAGAATATTGTCCACCTTTTAATGAAATTGTACAATGCTGTTTATATGCTCTTTGATAAAACTGCTTGTAACTCCACATGCCTTAATTATATACTGTCACATCAGTAGCACTGCGTAGCTCTTGTGAAGAAATGGATGTGGCTTGTGGCCCAAGGCAAGTCATTGAAAATGGTATAGTATTCTCCACCCTTTAACATATAGAATAGTTAATGTAAGGCACTCAGACACACCTGTGAAGCCACTTGCTCCCAGAAAGATATGGAGATAAGTATTTTCATGAAGAGCACCAAATACTCAGAAACTAACTACAGAAAAGTGTAGCCAAGACATCCTTTAATGCTGGAATGAAACATATTGTCACACTGCTCTGTCTCAACACCATCATCTTGTCATTTATAAATTGAAGGACCACAAGGATGCAAAAGGCTCATTACCAGAGGAACTCATGAGTCTTGCATTTGAATCCTGGTAGTAATTACATTAGCCAGTTCTAGACAGCATACACAGTCAGAGAGCCACAGGAAAATCTTGGGCACCTACATGTTTGGACAGTTCAGACCAGAAGGTTAAATGAATTTTATTTTTTGAAATCTGAAGGCAAACTAATCCCATCCTGAAGCAGATTTTTTCTTTGTACTCATATTTCAACTACTAGGGATACTTTCAAAAGTTAAAAAACAATTAATAAAAAGGAGATTGCCCTCCTTAGAAAATCACAGCGTAAGTCCCTGCCTTTCTTTTTCTTCTGGTTTTTGGTTAAAACTCCTTTACCTACACTTTATCTTCTGTGTTAGCAATGATATTACATAGAAAGTAAGCCTGTATTCCATTAGACATTTGCACAGTACCTAACACAACAAGCAGCATGAGCTAGAGGCCTCCCAGTACTAACACAAAATCAAAGTTGCAGGGGCAGGAAAACTGATCGGCTATGTGCCTGGGAATTGAACCCCTATAACTAAGCACATCGTCAGAGTGACAAACAAGCAAAAGGAAAAAATAAACATATACCATTAAGGATATGCACAATCCCTACATAGTAGAAAGTCTGCATTTTGGTAAATTCACAGTACCTTTTTCTTACTGAAAACACAGATCCTGTCTCAGAACTATGAACAAACTTTGTCCTCAATCATAACACTGGCATCAGTGGGTTTGCAGTTTGTTCTGTTCTAATGGCACACATACGTTCACACAGTCTTCACTACTTTTCTGCCGTAAAGCTATCCTTCACCTATATTCAAGTCAAATGCAATTCACATTTAATTTCCAAATTCACATTTTGCAGGGCAGGTGTGTATTAATAACCTGTGTCTTCTCTTCAGCTGGGTTCGTTTTCCTCATTAGCAGAATCAATAACAATAAGAAGGACTGGCTACAGTTTTTGAAGTAGTTTGCAGTTTTAAGCTGGATACCTCACTAAGCAGACAGGCTCCGCATTTGTGTCCAATATTGGATGTTGCTGCTTTAAAAAACACGTTCAACAGAAATCAATGACTGTTTGTTCAGCAACAGGGTAAATGAGAGAACACCACGTTTACAAACAGCAGGTGAGGCATTCAATTTGAAAAGCAATCAGATTGTCTGCTGTCTGCCTTCAAGGGCAGTGCTCATAACCACAGCGCTGAGACAGGGAGGAAGATAAAAAATTTATTTTTTTTTTTTAAAAAAACTTGATACCCAGACCAAGGCCCCTAATCTGAACATTTAGAGTCATTGAGTAATGCTTTCCCCAGTGAACAGTACCATCGATTTTACCTGAGAACTTATCTGTAACACTTATTTATGGATTAATGGACTACACTGATGCCCAATCTTGAATGCTATTCCATGCAAATAGACATGAACAGATAACCCTATTGCCTTAAATGGGGCTCCACTCAAGCACTGCATGCTCCGTTTCCAGAGCTGCATCCAAGATTTTGCATTTAAAGTTCATGGAGTTTGTTTTTTCAAAAAAGCACAAAACAAAAAACCAAGTGAGGGATTAAAAAAAAAAAATTTCTTTTAAAAGCAACCATATATCACAGCTGAATGAACTCAATCACAGTAGACTACCACCAAGCCAGCCTCACGAGCTGCAGAGGCTTGGCCATTGTATTCCTAAGAAGAACTGGAATCCTCATGTCTGGTACAACAGGAACAGTGATTTTAGGAACAAACATCTTGTGGAAAAGGGTCTTCCCAAATGGCTTCTAGACTTTGACCTTTTTGAGGGGAATTTAGAAAAACTTCCAAACACTGGCAAAGGTGATATTTTCACAGCCTTTGATACCTACAGATCACACCTCAAATCAACACTGCTCTTTAGCCAGATCCTTTCTCATTATCTTCTCCTTCCATTATTTTCAGAACCACACAAGCAAGACAAACTTTCTGCTAGAGCCTGTATTTTTATCCCGGTCTAGTCATCCGTTTCATCAACTGAAGCAAACTGTTGCACTCTGTGGTTTCAGTGGTACAGGGCATCATTCATACAGACTTCAGTTCTGCGCAGACTTTCAAGTGTACTTCTTGTTATGAAGGATGACTCTTACCCTGCATCATTGCAATTAATCAGAAATTATTAATGGCTTTGTGAACATTGGAATAACTCCAAGGTGTAGTCTCAACTACTCAGAAGACCTGAAGCTGGTCTATGCATCAGTTCATAATGCACCGGAATACAGACTGCAAACTTACTGCTGTAAGGCTTTTCTTCTCATTCGATGCCTCCTGCAGCCTTAAGATTACTTCTGACACCTTGCAAACTTGCAACTACCACAATGAGAAAGCACAATGCATCACACTGCTGCTGGTGAGGCTTTTATACAATACGCTCTCTCAAATATCTCTCAAATTAAATCATTACAAAGGACATTATTAAGGACATAGAACTGTTGGAGCAGGTCCAAAGGAGGGCTACAAAAATGATCCGAGGGCTGGAGCACCTCTCCTGTGAGGACAGGCTGAGGGAATTGGGCTTGTTCAGCCTGAAGAAGAGAAGGCTGCGGGGAGACCCGATTGCAGCCTTTCAGTACTTAAAGGGAGCCGACAGGAAAGATGGGGACAATCTTTTTAGTAGAGACAACAGCGACAGGACGAGGGGCAATGGTTTTAAACTAAAACAGGGTAGGTTTAGGCTGGATATAAGGAAGAAATTCTTTACAGTGAGGGTGGTGAAACACTGGCACGGGTTGCCCAGAGAGGTAGTGGAGGCCCCA
>Ga0065711_1005434_pt1 | contig 20234 bp, 11 predicted proteins | sample Hoacrofraction12_FD_59098 | JGI IMG/M metagenome (GOLD analysis project Ga0065711, IMG submission 59098) | Hoatzin crop microbial communities from Cojedes, Venezuela - Epithelial fraction 12 v2 (version 2) | ecosystem: Host-associated > Birds > Digestive system > Esophagus > Crop | place... | reverse complement strand
CCCCCCCCCCTTCTCTTCTCTCTTGTGGTCTCCTCCAGGCCACATCTCACCAACAGTTCTTGTTTTCACTCCCTCCAGAGCTGGCCCTCAAGAGGCTGACGGCTGCTGACCCAGCATGGGTGGCTCGGCTCTCCTTGCCACTCACCAGTAGTTACAAGGACAACGTCTTCTGCCCCGACTCTCTGCATTCACCTCAGGATGAAGAAGCTGCAACGCAGGAGAAACCAAGGACCTTTGAGACCTTCGGCAAAGGTGCTGGGGCTGACTCTAATGCCACTGGGACAAGACTGGCCAGCACTTTCCTTTCAGAAATGAGCACCCTCTTTGAAATGATTTTGTCCCAGAAGGTCCAAGTCCACAACGAAACAGGCTCGGGGCTTCTGCGGCAGCTGTCGGCACATGGGAAGAGCCTTGGACTGGAAGACAGTGCTCCTGTTCTGTAGGCAGCTTGACGGCTGTGATAAGGAGATTAGAATCAGATAGAGCTTCTTTCTGCATTTGGGGTGCACACGTGTGCTTTGGCAGGGTCACTGTATCATCCATGTGTAGACTGATCACAACAGGCTATTTCTTCCTTTGCCTCACACCATCAAATTTCTCTATGACTGATTTCACCTTGTTTACTTCCCTTCTACCTGCCTGTTCTTGCCTTCCTAGCTTTCCTCCTCTTCCACTCTCATCTTTCACCTCACCATCACACTCAAGTCACACAACAGCAGGAGGGCCCTCTCCTCCCCGGGCAGGCCAACGGAGGGTATGGGGGTTGTTAGATTAACCACAAGCACAACACAGACAGCTACACCCACGTGACTGTAGACTGTGCACCCCGGACGATAAACATAGCGCAGTCATGGACTTTGCAACGTGCTACAGAGTTGGGCTCCAGGATCTCAGTTCTTATTTAAATAAAATTGTTTTCTCCTATCACTACCATCTCTGGAACAAGGTGCAGTATAGCTGACGTAACGATGCATCTGCAGAAAGCCTGAAATGGCAACTCGGAAAGGGGAGATCTGCCTGCTGTCTCCTACTGATCCCTTCAGCTTTTGTGGTTCTACCACTGTGAACTTGGCATTTTGTAAAACGCCCCAAAATCAGCACTGGCATCTCTCCTATGGCTGCACTAGGTGCCCACGATTTCTCTCTCCATGCTCTCTTTGGAGGCCATTGGATTTTGCGGCATAGTCCTTGCCCAGAAGCAGACAACAGATGGCTGGAGTCTGCCAAAGGTAACCTGGGAAAAGGGAAGTGTGAAAACACTGTTTTGAAATATTCAGTCACAAGCTTCAACCATATTACGGGTTTTCACTTTGATCTGTATGTACTTGAGCTGTAAGACAGTTTTAAGATAATAGCATGTGTAGGAAAACTAAGACACAGATATTAGTAACAGAGGAGGAAGCCCACAGGTGGTGTTAACCATGGGGATTTGCACTCGCAGAGAATGGAAAGACAACAGTGCCCTAAACAGCTGGAGCGCATCTGTAGGCTTACACTGCGGTGCATGGATGGCAGGTAAGTGCTTCTGGATCGTGCACACAGGGGACTCCCTTCTGTACCACAGTTTGTGCCTTCCAACTCTGACACAGAACACCTGAACAAACCTGGGGCGTGCTAGCAAAGTGCTTGTGTAGGTGAGAGTCAAGCCATGGGAACGAGGGTAATCCACCAGCTCCGCTGCCAGCAACGCGCACCGTCATTGCTTGCTGAGTGACTACAAAAGCCAGGCTGAGAAGGGACTGCCAGCCCCCCCTCCGTCACAGTGCAGGGCCAGCAGTGCTTTGTACACACTGCTTGCTTTCCTTCACCACCTTTACATTAAAAATACTGCCCGACTTCTCCACAGATACTGCAGTTCACAACACAGGTTTCTCCAAAGCTAATTTGCTCATGGTGGGGCTGGTGCATCAGGTGTCTTTGGGTGATATTTTTGGCTTTCATTTTACTGTTAGGTTGAAAAGGAACAGGCAGCACAACCCAGAAGACATGATCCTGGAGCATCTCAGGAGTGCCCTACCCGCGTTCCTTTCCCATGCACCCGGGGGTGACAGTGCCCTCCTTTTCGTGTGTACACACACAGGCCACAGCAGCAATCATACAGATAATTTAAAGCAGAGTAAATGAGAAAGTTACCCCTTTCAGTTACTCTTGGGGCCACGTGACAAAAGCAACAGAGTAAGATTTCCCCAGGTAGACTCTTTAATATCCAAAATATCCACTGTTGTATTTGGAGTCTCCAAAACACTTTACACACGACCTCGTCTCTGGCAATAAACTACACTGATGGATTTGCCCCCGCCTGCTTATACTGCTGCGCTGCTAACAGAAATATCTTGCTGTTTTGTTTCACAAACAAAACGGGCTCTTGCACCAAAACAATAACAGTGAGCCAAATTCTAACTGAGCTGCAGCTGTGCAAACCACGAGGGAGGCATATCTGTGACTGTGAGGAGACGCAGCCCTACGGGATTCCTCTGCATCTTGGGAATACACACAGAGGACAAATGCATGGCACAACCTCACATCTTTCTCAGTAAAGTTACTTTGATGTGCTTGTCAAAGGACAAGCTTTACACAAAAATACATTACAATAAGCACATTAAAAAAGAGACAAATTCCTCTCTCTTGGTTCAACTTCCTGATTCTGCAAACTGCTTTCAACCTCCCCCAACCCTTACCCCTGTCCTGTCCTGACCAATGCGTAAGCACGCTGCGGATTATCACAGAATAGGAAATCCACCCGAGGAATTTCCTGCCAATTGTATCCTGCTTGATAAAGGAAACGGTCTAAGAAACTTTGGTCTGAGCAGAAAGACAGACCAGACTAGAAGAACAATCAGATGTGTTGAGCTCTGGCTGTGCCCCTCCCTCACTGAACGGAGACCACAGCAAGTTCAGGATGGGGCCTTTGTTTTCCAGAGCCTGATCTTCACAAAGCACCAGAGCACCACGGCTACAGGAAGCTGGACAGTTTGTACAGATGCCCTTGAACCAGTTTAAACTGGTGTGGACAAATGTCTTTTTCCGGATTCAGCTGCCCCAGTGGAAGAAATTATCATACCAGCTGCTTGCTGCTGTCTGCCTGACAGTGGTTACTGCCCGCTGGGAGCATCCCTTATCCACTTCAGTGAAAATGAGCTGGTGTGCTTAGGAAACACGAACGATATAAATTTTGAAGCAAACCGTGCTCATCGTGACTCAAAGGGGTGTACCCATGGGAGCAGCTCACTGCCAGAGCTGAAGGAATAACAACTGGGGACCAAAAGGCACCGACAACAATGCGGCATGGCTGAGGACAGCCATTACTTTCACCAGTTCAGGTGGATCCGTAAGCCATATCTCACAAAAACCTGTGAACTAGTAATGAGAATACACTCTGCCGCTTGCACGGGTTTGAAAGTGGACTGAAGTGCCACAATGGCAATGTAGAGACAAGCCCAGACTGTGCTGGTAGCAGAACCACTGTGGGAACTGCTAGTCTTGAAGTGAGATCTAATTGCCTCAGAGGATGCAGACCAGGCCCATCAGAGAGTTAGCTGCCAGCATCACCATATGGTGGGTTGTAAACCTCACTGGGGGACCACGTGCAAGATGTGCAGGGCTATTGGAATTACAGCCCCAAATTATATCACTGTGGCACCGTGGTAGCTCTGTATGGAAATGCAGGAGCATAAGAAAGGCCACTGTATTGGGAGGCAGAGGGCCAGACGACACGGTGGCATAGGGGATATCACAAGGTTTACTCTCAAAACCCCCATATTTAAAAATGACTTCTGTTCCATTAACAGAAGGGTTTCTATTTCAACTCACTGCTAGCCTGCTTCCAGCTCCACGCAGACTAAGGGCTGCCTGCCCTTCTACCTGCTTGTTTCACTTACCAACTGCTCTAATAACAGCAGTGGTGAGGCTCCAAGCGCTGCAGTTCCAGTGGTGTTGCCCCGTTTCTGAGGGCATGGCTCCATCCGGCACTGCCGAGCATCATCGTGTGGAGTCCATCTGCGCTCCAAGAGTGGGGCAGGGCGAGGGCAGATTGTCTTGGCTGGCTGGCGTGGAGGCCTGCAGGCACACGCTCAATAGCCCAGAAACAGGGGCTAGAAGAAGAGGCTCTTATTCCGGAGGGGAACAGATGCTTTGTTTGCACATCTGAAAGTACACAAAAACAAGATATTAATGACGCATCATACTATGGAAACAGTTTCTCCACTTCAGCTTGACTGGAAATAGCTGGCAAGAAGTGGAGAGAACTGAGAAAGAAAAGTGCTTCCTTCAGTAAAAATGACGTCATCTTGCCATGGCCCTGTGCTACCTTTCCTCTGGCAATACCAGCCCCGCTTTTATGGGGTCACTATGCCACGCAGTCCCACACACCCTCTTCCCCTGCTGCCCATGGTACCTTCCACCTCCTCTTCTAACACTTGCAGTCTCTCCCGAGCATTCCTGTTGCCCGCAGCAGCTGACTGTCGGTAGTGTCTCATCGCTTCTTCCAGGTTCTGCTGCACTCCAAGGCCCTTCTCATAGCAAACGCCCACATGATACCTGCTTTGGGCATCCTAGCCACAGGAGAAAGCACAGCAATCAGCCCCACATGATGAAGAAGTGACGACAGCACACAGAAAGGAGAACAGAGAGTCTTTAACACCTTCTTTAAAGTTTACTGCTCTATCTTTGGTCACCTTCTTTAAATTTTACTCCTCTATCTTTGGTCCCTCGGACCGTATCTTCAGTAATTTAGTCCCTTCTCTGAGCACACAGTGAAGCAGAATTTCTTATTGGCTATCTCTGACTCTGCTCCTGTGTACCCCTTTCCAATTAAATTCACTGATTTCCCTTCAACATCCAGGTCTGCGTCACAGGCACAAAGGAACTGCTGTCTGCGCAGAGCATCTCGATTGTCTCAGGGGTCAGCGCTAAGAGGACGTGGGCAGCCTTGACTGCGCCCACATCCTGCTCACACCCAAACTCTGAGCACGCCCTGTGGACTGCCCTGTTACAGTTCACGCAGAAGTCTTGTAAAAACATAACAAATGCCACAGAGGTACTTGCTACCCAGGATGGGAAGATTCCCCTTGGCAGCATCAGGCCATCAGGCCTTCAACACAACAGTGCACCACTATCTTGCTCAGCCCCACCTGATTATATTCCAGAAGAAATCTCAAGCAGCAGAAATGAAGTCAAGCAAATAAGTGCTAGAGAAAAAGCACCTGAACTACTCAGACATACATAACTGCTGAGAAAGAATGAATTAGAAAGTAGAGGATGTCACCGCAGATGCATCAGTGAAGCCAAATCCAAACCTGTGACATGTTTATGTGTCGGCTGTGCGCTTTATCTTTGAGTTCCACTAGGAGGAAAAAGGTCTCACAGACAGCAAGAAAGCAAGATGACGGTCCTGAAGACATTGAAAAGACCACATGGGCTAGTGGTCACACAGACCTTTTCCAGCAAAAAAAGCCAGCAACGTAACTTGAAGAGTATGACTGCCAGAAACATGATCTAAACAAGGCTTTGCAAAAAAAGAAAAGAAGAAAAAAGAAAGAAAAAAGTAAGGAAGTAGCCAGTTTTAATAAAGCCATGAGAAAAGAACATATTGTAAGTGTTGCTGTCTCGGCTGTAGCTGGTAGAGAAAAGCAAAGAACTCAAGGAGTGGGTGCTTTGCAAAATGTTGCAAGTCTCAGTTTATGACAGCAACAAACTTCTTTAGAGATGAGATAAACATGTTGAAGGATTGGCACTTCAGATGTGACAAGAGACAGGGTTAGATAAGTATGAAGTATTCCACTAGCCATCTCTTACATGATGAACACCTCAAAGACAAGACCACAAGGAGAAGAGATCCCCAAATTAGCATGGCATAAGTGACTGTGATATACTTTGAAATCTGAAGGTCAGACTCAGTTCTCCAACAACACTCTTTAATGTGGTTTTTATATTCCATGCTTGCATGCATAAAATAAAGGAGGATAAAAAGCGGTAACCAAAGTAAAACGCAGTTCTCTGAAGCACTGTTGTGTTTGGAAGAACACTTGTCAGAGTTCCCCCCTGGCTCTAGCACAGAGCAACAACCTGAGAGAGAAACACCGAACCCATGACTTTTTCTGCCTGTTCTCCCTTTTTTGGAGCTGTAGCTAAACGGTGCCATCCTTGCCTCACCTGTATCCGGTATTCTTTTAACCACCTGAACACAAATCCATACTCCAGGGTAATGGGAAAAGAACAGACTTATGGAGCCCTTCTCCCAGCAGAACGCGTGGGGTTACGTCCCACAGAGCTATGCATAAGGCTGCCACCAAAGATGAGACTGTGGTACACCCGCAGCCAGCACCCATCGGGAAGCAGAGATGGGCAAAGATGACTGGGTTCTGAGAACTGTCATGGCTGTGACCAAAACATGCAAAACACTGGGAGGTACCCCGGGACCTGCAGTTACCTGCTAGATTTTCTGTTATTAAGGGCTTACTAGGCATTCAGTAAATGACAATCACCTATTTAATGATGTAATTCATTGTTACATCGTGCAGCATACGTATCTGACATCAGGCTGAAAGAAAGGAGTCAATGATGCAGCTTATGCGAGATCTTTAGCAGATTTGGAATTAAATACTGTATCAACCATCACGAACATGACGTCTGAGCTGCTGGGGCTAATCAGGTCTAGTCTCACCAGTGATCTGACAGTGTCTGCATTCTTAAAAGTGGGTGAAAATTGACATAGTAAAGTTTGCAAGTGATGCAGTGTCAGAGTGCTCAAATTTATTGCCAAGAATTACTTCGAGAACATCCTCCAGGACTAAGAGTGGGCAACACAATCATAGAGGAAACTGAAGTGTTGACAAATGCAAAGTAGTGCTTACAGAAAGAAATTTGTGAGTCACTGTGATAGTTCCCTGAAACCATCAAGTCACTGCTCTGTGGCAGGCAAAAGTGCAGACAATATCAGGAGTTATTGGAAGGAAATCTAGAACAAAGCAGAGGATCTCCTGATGTGAGATCTCCGGCATGCCTCCATCTTGAGTCCAGTTTTAGTCGAAGCATCTTAAAATGGTCAAAGGAGAATTAGAAAAATAGAGGGAAGACTGACAAGCAAAATGGAACAGCTTAACTACATGGAGAGACAAACTAAACTAGTGCTCTGCAGCCTGCAAAAGAAATTACTCAGAGAGGACATACTTACGGGCGACAGACTCAGAAGTATTAGCCAGAAGAAGAGGGAATAGCTATTCATTATTTTCCATTACACAAACGCTGTGGGAACTGCAGGTAAAATGAGCAAGTTCTTCACAAAAAAACTAGCTATTACAATGCAGTGCAAGCTGAAAACGAGTGAACAATGTCACAGTGCTGTAAAGAAACAGAACTGTGGGATGCAGAAACCTGGCTGCAAGACATGGGATGTCATACTTCTACTACTCTAAGTGCTGGTAAAGGTTCAGGAGCACTACTACACCGAGATTGTCGCACTGCCCTTCAAAAAAAATAAGCCTGGGTCACTTGGAGAAAGTTCAACAGTGAGCAAGGAAATTGTTGGGGATCTAGACAACATGATGTGTGAGGATAAACTCATACAACAGGGGAAGGTTGAATGGGGATTCAAGTATTTAAGTACATTAAAGGTCCCTGCAAAGAAACAGAAATAGTCTTTTCATCCTCTCTTATAGAAGGCAAGAAATAATGGGCCAATTTTGAAGAACAGATTCAAGACAGACACAACAAAGTTCTCAAAGTGATACAGTAGTGAAAGCGTTTGACTGAAGAGGGTGCAGATGCTCCACAATGGGAAACTGTAAAATTATGCTAGATGAATATAAGCACTGGTGCTGTGAGAACTACTCCAACCCAGCAGGGCTGTTTCTACATTCATGTCTTGTAGGGTCTGCGCCCCAGGGCCTGCTTCCTCTCCAAAATGCACCAAGGCTCCACTCTGCCCTTTCAGACTGTGCAGTAAAGTCCCGACTCTCGCTCTGATTTCCAAGAAGCCCTGAAATCTGCCACCTGTAACCTGCAATGATCCTAAACTGAGAAAAATCATAGCTTGCAAAGGGATTACTTACGCCGTTCTTCGCTGCCAGCAGCAGGTACTTCAGGCCTCTCTTTTCCTTAGGCTGCAGCCCCCTCATGTAGAACACTCCAAGATAAGCCTGTGCCTGCAACAAAACCACAAGGTACAAATCAGCCAGGATTTTCCCCCTTAACTACTCCAGTTCTTTTACTGATTTTGCAAGTTGCTCAGATGCCTAGGTTACTGCGGCAAGACAAGTGTGCTAAGTACCCTGCTTGCTGCAGAGCCTGTTGACAGAAGGGAGGGCTGCCCTAGGAAAAATCAGTCTGACATGGTAAACACGAAAAATCACATTTATCTATAGAACTCCACTATATGTGCAGTTAACACACCATACTAACACCATAAGACCCAGAATATCATTTCAAACTGCACTGTGGAAGTCAGAGCCAGAGAACAGCTCCTACTCGTGAGCTGTCCATAAGATACAGCAGATGCACTTCCTGGAACAGCGTGCTACATGAGATACAGTCACTGCCAGAATGACTGGCATTCGCAACACAAGATGGCACATGCCTAAATGCATCTCCTAAAGAGTGGGAAAGGAGGGCAGGGTACACAGATCCATGAGGATGAATCATCTTGAGAAGTCACAGATACAATATAAGGATCTGTTCTTACTTCAAGTTGAAGGTCCTCCATCAAAGCAACCCGTACTCTTGGAATTGAGAGGAGATGAAACACAGCTACGTTTTCACTGTAGGGCAGTTTTCTTAAGCCAATGGTCTAATCTAGGTGTCTAATCTAAGAGCCACATTAAAAAGCTCAACAGCAAAACAGACAACCAACACTGTTGACACAGTGGGTACCTAGCTGCCTCCTACCTGCAGGCAGGGCTGTCCCCCGTACACTGTCAGGACCATAAATATGTAGGAAGAATTTTGCTTCCAGTCCCACAGATGCTGCTTTCTAGGATGTCTTCATGGATGGTTCAAATCCTTTAGACAGGGTTCTCTGCTGGCTCTCTCCTATGAACTCCCATGCTGTGGACACTAACCTCTGTAATCCCGGCCATTGCTGCTTGCTCCAGGAAAGTCACTGCCTTCTGATGCCTGTCCCATTCATTTTCAGGTCTGTGGCATAAGAGGTATCTAGCGTAGCGGTACTGCGCCATTGGGTGACAGCTCTTGGCTGCGTGGTAGTAATAAAAAGCTGCCTGTAGAAAGAGAAACATAGTTGTGTGATTCAGGTAATATATGCCCTCAAACATGACATGACTCCCCTCTAGCCAGGACAAGCTTGACCTCTCTGTCAAGACCTATCATAAGCTGCACATGCAGCTCTCCCACACCTCCCTGCAGAAGAACATGAGATTGTTTAAGTGAGACAGTGGACTGCGACTGTACGAGAGCCCTCTAACCACCCTGCCTTCCCTAGTCAAAATTCCCCGTGTTGAAGGGGGTGGCAATGGGCCAACAATACCAAAGATTACTCTGTGCCAACGGGAATCTGCACAATTACTCAAAACAAGCTGCCTTTGCAGATCTTTCCAGCTACAGAAGATGCTGACTATGGCCAGCACGCACTAGGTGGCAGGCTGTAGTTAAGGCTCCCAAACTGGACTGCTCGAGATGTAAAGAAGCCCTCGGATGTGCAGTGGTGTTTTAAATACAGCAACATGACAGGTTTCTCCTTGGTACTCTCCTGGGTGCTAGTGGCACAGCCCGTGTACCTATGAGAAGACCTCAGAAGCTACGAGAAAGGGGATTTCAGGAGCACATCTCTGAGGGGATCTATGATGCTGAAGCCAGCACTGCAAACCCACAGTCTGTATTATTTCCAGCATTTTCTAACAAGACTTCAGAGACTGTTCTATCCATGCAATAGGAGAAAAGCGCCTGTGCACCCAATAAAGACCACTCTCCTGGTCTGTGCCGCACATACGCAACCCTACCAGCCATGGATACCTTTTCCAAGTCTTTTTCCGTGCCTCTGCCATGCTCATAACACAGACCCACATTGAACTGGGCTTTGCTGTAGCCTCGATCTGCTGCCAGTTTGAAGCAGGTATAGGCTATCCTGTAATGGCCCGCTCTCATGCTTTCAATCCCTGAGAAGAACACAATGTAAAAACAGGGGAAAAGAAAATAGACAGAACACAGCCTCAAATGCAGCAACCTTCCCCACAGCTACTGGGCCTTTCTTGGCCCCTGCCAAGTACTCCGGTCCACTTCTGCCTGGCTCACCGACCCTCACTCCACAAGACCAGAGCTTCCATAATGAAAATGGCAACGCTGCATTTTAGGAATTTTTCTAGTCTCTTTGCAAAGAAGGATCACGGGCTAACACAATGTATGGTTCGCACAAAAGTGGCTTGCTTTTTTGGTGCTACAACTAGTGATGTATATAGGGCAGGTATTTTTTTCTTAGATCATTGCATCTTCCTTCAGCTCTTCTTAGAGTTGCAATTCTGCAATTGCTTTTTCAGCTTGCCAGGAAGACTGAGATCTCAGACAATAAAAAAGGGTACAATGATATGACAGCTTGTGTTGCGAGAAAGACAGAGATGGCTTAATTTCTAACTACAGATGTCAGGACAACAGTACAGGCTTCAACCAAGCCTGGATTTAAATATGCTGATATAAATCAGGTGGCAGGATGGGACAAAGGACAATAAATCTCTCAAAGTACAGTTGAAATTGCTGAAAGGAGGCTTCAGCTTGGGCATATGCCATCTCTGCCTTCACACAAGACCTGCAACAATCTGGAGGTCCTCCAAAAAGAGAAATGTGTGGTTTAAGGACAAAACAAACCCAAGTCCACATTACCGAGGATATTCAACGCAATGGAAATGTCAATCCGGAAAATCTGCTGCAGGTGGAAAGCAGCTTCCTCTAAATGTCCTCGCTGAGCTGGGTCACCCTGAGGAGTTAAAGAAGAAAGCTATTAAGACAGCAAAAACATACAAACCCTATAGGAGATTCTTTCTTGGAAACTACGCAGTGAGGCACATTTGTACTGTACTATTAGTTATCAAGAGAGTGATGTAATCTGGTGTAACGTGTCCGCAAAAAAGTCTCCCCGTCCTACACAGCCATCTAGTTATGGAAGCTGTATGGACATTGCTCGCCTCTCCTCTGGCCAGGGAGCGTGGTGTGGCCTCTGGGATATCATCAGACCTTTCAGAATTTAGCAAATAACTGATAGCACTCACAACTCCCCCCTTCAAAAGTAACATCAGCCCTTGTTCATCCTCCTGCATTATGTCGACAGCACAGTTTCTGCCAGACATGCACTGACATATTTGTATAAGCTTCACACAGTTCCAGCTGAGCCCACACTGTCAGCTTACTGAACGCTGCACACTCCTAATAAAATCCTGCACAGCAGAGACAATGTCTCTTCCTTCTCAGTAATGAACAATATTTTTCACTTTACCACAGCTCCGGGAGGTGGGCGGCGGATTATCCCGGCCTGCAGCTTTAGCTTCCCAGCCTGCGTACAAATTTAGTGCCCTCGAGCGGCAGCACCGCACACTGCACACGAGCCGAGATGCCTCCGCACTCGGGGAAGTCACGCAGCAAAAATGCCCCTCGCCACCCAACAGCTTTACTGCTCAGCCAGCACTTGGAGCTGCTCATGAGAGCACAAGACATGGACCAACTCCCCTCGTCTCCCGAGAAGCTCCTGAGACCTGCCCTGCTACCTACGAACGAGCTAGAGAGTCTTCCTATGGGCCCTGCAGAAAGTGGCAACTCTCCAGACGGGGAGCTCGACACTCAGCCACTCGGCAGACCAAGCGAACACCTTTCTGGTGGGAGAGCAGAGGTCACTTCCATGTCAAAGAGAGGATCCTACTCTGCTAAATACTGAATTTACCTCCATTCTGCTCAAACTGTCCTTGAGCAATTGCTCAGCTGACTGATTTTTAAAATGCGGCATTCTCTGCACCTAAGACTGTGAAATGCAAGGCATTAGCAGGTTTAATCACAAGAACAATAACATAATTTACGGCCTTGTGACTCTCAAGCTGATGCACCCTCTTCAAGCCCAAAGTGTCTTCCACTCTATAACAGACAAGAGCCAGTCCTGATTTGCAGCTTTAGGAGGAGCGACACCACCTTCTCCAGTCATGGGTTGTCTGGTAAAAGCCAAAATAGCAACAGAGCGTAATCACCTAGTGAAAGATTGCATCAAAATGCAAATAGACAAGAACAGACTGGTGCTACTGGATAGGATTTTTTCTTGTTATTTTTTTTTTCCACTCCCATTTTCTTTCAGTGCTTCTCTACTAGCATCACTGTTACCCAGACACCTTAAAGGAGCAGGATGCCAATTCATAGTCCCTGGAACTTTACTCCGGCTAGACCACAGGGCAGCATATCATGTCTTTCTCCTGGCCTCCAGCTATGCAGGGTAGAAAACAGTCCTGTGTGCAAGTGGATTGCTCAGGCTGTGGTTGGGATCACACTGAGATGTCGTCCTGTAGGGAAGCATCCTCAGGTGCAGACGGATGGTGGGAAAAAGGAAAGCTTACCTTTGGCGTGCACAGAATTGTCCCCAAGCTGGAGCTCTCGGCAATATGGAACGCCCCTACATTAAAAAAAGAACAAAAAAAAGCAAGTTTAAGCAATGCTGTATCTTCACCTCTTCCTCCTGTTCCCATCCTCTCCACTCCACAGCTTTCCTAGAGGATTGATCACCTGCCCAGCCAAGGCACATTAAGAACAGAAGGGATGCTGACCGACCTGACCTTTGTATAAGCAACAACATGCCACCTGCATGCAGTCCTGTCACCTGCAGCTGGCTAATGCACCTCCTCCAGAAAGGCCCCCAGTCTTGATTTGAAGACATCAATAGGTAGAGAATCTCCCGCTGCTTCTGAGAGTTTGTCTCACCAACTTTTAATCGCTGCTTTAAACCTCTGTGCTTCATTTCAAGTTAAAACACATCCGGTTTCTGCTCCCAGGCGCTGGCTCTTCTAGGCTTCTTTTCCTCTTTGCTGAAAAGTGCATTCTCCTTTTGACAGTCCCGACACGACTAACCAACCCCTCTTGATTCTTGTCTGTGATTCTAAACAGACCGCGCTGTTCATGTCTTTCAATTGAAGTACTCTTCTGCCTGCATTGATTAATTTTATGACTTTTTGCCACTATTCCTGAATTTTCAACATTGTTATTGAAGTGCGGACCCTCTCACCAGTGTTCCAGGAAAGGTAAAATTGCCTCCTTATTCAAATTCATAACTGCCTAGTTTGCATGTATCAGTATTGTGCCCCTATTCCCACTGCCCAGGGCATCACACCAAGATCTCACGCTTAGGTTCTTGCCTCCCTAGCTCCTTTTCCAGGCAATTTCTTTCCTGGGTAGAGTTTTGCTTCCGCAAGGGGATGATCAGACATGCTATTCCGGCTGCATCGGATGCAGGCTTAGGTTATCGCCCCAATGCACCCCACTCACTCATCACTGCCCTCAGATACGCTGGCACAACCACGTGTTCAGCCACTATCCGACCAGTTTCAATCAGAATTATCTACCAAAAACATCTACAGCAAAAGCTAAGCCACCTTGCTCTTAATAGAATTGTGCTGGAAGTGATTACACAGGCATTTACACCAGCTACTCTAAGAGGATAGTGACCTCCAGCAAAGAGGATGAACAGGCGAGGGCTGACCAAGGCCAATTATTTTTAACCTGAATCACCCTAAGCAGCTGGATCCCACCAGGCACCTAACACCAGGTTCTGAAGCTGGGATCACTTCAACCCAGTGCTGGTAACACAAGAAGCAGCTGTGCCCTCCCCCTCCCAAGCTGTGCGGCTGCAGAGCAGGGAGCAAATATGAGGGGAAAAAAGAGTCTTTTTGGTGGGGTCCAACTCTTTGAGTCCTGGCCCTATATGGCTACACCAGCCTTTGTGCTGCCACAGTGGCAGAAATGAGTAAGCAACAGGCAGGATTGCTTCTTGCAGCGCCTGCACCGTCTTACAATGCACATGAAGCCATGGCCTATGTTTCAGCTGCAGCCTCACTATTCCCAGATAAACAATTCCCCTCTGGCTGTATTAAAATGTATTTTATCTGAACAAGCCCCACTCACCCAACAAGCAAGATCGCTATGGCAAACACAATTTCTATTCATCATTCCATCAAAAGTAATATAATCTGTGAATTTATTAGTTGTGCTTTACATTTATTTTCAGATCAGGCATAAAATTATCTCATCTTTCTCACCATAAGACTCTCTTGTTCAGGTATCTCCCTCATGATGCAATTTGGAGTTTTTTTGCCATGCATACATCATTAAATCTCACGAAAAAAAATTGTCTGTATTAAAAATTCTCCCAACTGTTTGTTTAAACAACATTAGTACATTCATGCTTTCAAGAAACTTTACATTTGGCATAGATATCTACTCCTAAATCAGAGAATAGTCGTTTACTGAGAAAACATGCTGCAATTTGGACAAACGATTACCCCATGAAAAATAAACAGAAACTAATTCTGAATTTTATCAGCTTGCAAGAGTGTCTCATGCCTGCTGCCACTGGAAACCCCTCCTCACCCAAATCACTGTGATCTCCCCAGATTTGAGCTGCCACTCCCGGAGAGCATAAGGTCATGTGGAAAAAAACTCTAGGACCAACCGATCCTGACACCCAGTCCCATCTCCTGAAGGACTACATTAGTGAATTCTGTCGGAACTCATCTTTGAGGCTGGGCAAGCCTCAAATCAAAATTCTTCACGGATATCATGATCTTTCAGACTCACCTGTTTCAGAGCAGCTGCCTCAATACCAGGCACGCAATCTAAACTCATCGTGTAGGTTCCTTCAGCAGTAAATAAAAGCACTCCCTGGGAGCAGAGAATCCCATCCCAATTCAGCAGAATGAGATGACCAGCTTAGATCAACCTTCAACCTGACATTAGTTAATACAAGTTCACTCCAGCTGTTTGTTTCACATCTCCCAAAGAATGCTCAAGCTTCAGCAGAGCTTCATAGGAACTAGGTTTTGAACAAATGCATTGCTATATTGCACACACAGAACCAGGTTAAATTATTCTTAAGCTTGTATGTTTAAAGCACACAAAAGCTGAGAATACGACAGTTGGAATTTTCTGTGCAACTTTATTTCTGCTTCTTCAAACACATGCTATGATGTAACGTGACTATGCATCCTCCTTTCCATGCAATCTTGCAGCTTTCAGTGTACTGGATGCTCAACACTCCTATATTCAGCAGCTAATAAATATTTTGTATTTCCCCACCGTTCATCCTGTACTAATCAAATGTTGCTCAAAGCTAGCTCCAAATGAGGAATTAATAATCTTCTCATAGACAGTCTAGATTGCTCATCCCAAAACATCCAAACGCTCCACAAGAATGACTTCACAAGAGCTGGACAAAATCCAGGATTTCTGCCTCATGGAAAATTTTAGTGTCTCCAATTGGTTTCATTGTGCTTTGAAATGAAAACACACTCTTGAAATGTCTGTAATCTCAGAATTGAAATAACGAATTTTACAGTTCTGCCAGGGGTAAAATACAACTCCCCAGGGCAGCATTCAGCTGCTGTAACATTGAGACTGGCTGTAATCACCTGCTCGTTCACTATGTGCCTTTAACTTTCAGCAAAAAAACCTTTGAGCAAGGCATGAATTGCATGAAAAAAATAGGATGTGATCATGAAGCTGAGGACTTGCTGCTAGTAATATCCAGAATGCTATTTATAGTAACTTTTAAATGAATTTCCTAAAGTTTTCTTTCTAAACACTCTAAAAGCAGTAGATTCTATCATACCGTGTTATGTTAAAACTGGAAAGGCTGATCTGCAAAGCTGGGGTGTTTGGATCCATCACAAAGATCTTTGCCACTTGAGGTAACGAAGCAACTCACAGCAACAGCAGATTGTCACTGTACACGTAGGCCAGTACAACCAAGTCTGGAAATTAACTGAAACACTGAAAGAAAGAGTGAGGACACGGAATTCTCTCTAGACGGTCCTTTGCCATTGCTGGCAACAGCAAACTGGAGAAGTGAAGGTACATTCTGCTCCCCTCCGAGTCCTGGAGGTCTGTTTTCTAATGGCAAGACTTTGCTACCAGATTCCCCTGCATCGTCTGCCAGGCGTCTGTCCTTCCCTTCCTTCTGCTCTCCCCAGCTTCTTGCCGTGTTCTGATTTAGCCAGCCTCATTCTCTTTCAGTAGCTAAATACCAGAAAAAAAAGTAATCCTCAACCTTAGGCAGCTTTTTCTGTAGAAAGCAAAACATACTCAGAGAAAGGTATCACCAAGCTTCACTTTAAAACTTTCCACAGCAAGATTCACAGTACTTCTCACATTGCAAAACTATGCATTTTTTCAGATTCTTTAGTAAAAATTACTGAATCTCATCACCCTGACTGTTCTGAATAAATTCCCCAAAAATGGATACACAGCATAATATGAGAATGTAACCTGAGGACTTATGTACTGAGCAAAACCAAATTAATTCTGACATATATTATCTCCGACAACTGACAGTTGTAGATGCTTGGGCAGAAAGTGTAAGGAACAGGGATTATAAAGTCACGCTTCTCCTGGCAGAACTTTCCAGCAATCAGCTGTTCTGTGATCTTCTGAGCAGGAGGTTTTGCTGGATCAATTAAGTTTAATTTAAATGTGTAATTTCACCTAATCACTTCTTGGAACCCATCTGTACTGCTGGCCTGCAGCAACGAGTTCCAAGATTTACCTGTGCATTGGCCAAACACGTACCATCTTCTACCTTTATTCAAACTTGCTACCTGAGCATTTCTGTGCTGTCTAATAATATGTATATTATGAAAAAATATTGTCCCTATTCACTTCCCCTCAACACTTTTAGTTTCACAGAGCGCTAGCACACCCTCTGACACCTCTTCTTTGAGCTGGAGTCAGTCTCTATTTGTATGCAACTGTCTCCCTGTCAACCTTTTCTATGCCCTTTTTGTAACTGTTTTTAAGACAGAGTGTCTTCTCCTTAAGTGTTCAAGATGCAGCTGCATCATAGACTTACACAAACCTACCATACTGTCTTGTCCTCAGTTCCTTGCTTTACAATAATTAACATTTAATTGGCCTCACTGCTGCTGAGCACTGACTTAACCTTATCAAAAACATATCCACAGTGACTTTAAATGTTCCCTCTGCAATACAACTATTAATTTGACATTCCTCATTCTCTATGTGTATTTAGTTACATTCCCCTGCATATACTAATTTAACCTACCTTGGGATTACCCTGGTTTTAGTTATTTTGTAATCTTCTGGTTTGACTTTTAGATTTGACTGTCCTGAATAATTTTGTACCATTTTCTTCTGTCACCTGACTCGTCACCTCTTTTTTCCAAATCACTGATGACTGTGTTGAACAGAAGAGGTTTCAACAAGGACTGAGGGGAATCCATCAGTAATGGCTCTCCATTGTGAAACCTGCTTCTTGTACTTCAGGGAGTTACTAGCCCAAGAATAACCCCTCCGCCTTCCCTCAGATCAGCTTTATTTCTCCAGACAGCTTTGTTTTAGGTCCTGGCTGAAACATTTTCAGAAAGCTAAGAGCTGGATAGTCTTGCTCCACACGCCTGTTGACTTCTCCAAAGAACTCTTAATAGATTTACAGCTCTCTTAAATCTCTGCAATGGAGCAAGCTGGCCTGAGAGATGGCTTCCTAAATCCTTCCAAGACCTTTGATTCTTTGGTATAGCACACTCATCCTGGTATCTAACATCTGTAACACAGTTTCTATCAACCTGGAATTATCTTTTTTGCAGTTCTGCAGCTCAAACAACCCCCCTTTTCAAAAGTCAGTGTTCGCTCTTCTGGTCATACAGCAGATTTAAGCACTGGATTACACATCATCATTAGAGGCTCAGTGATTTCACAGCTTCTGAAGAACATCTGAACAAAGAGCATGTGGCCTTAGTGACCTGTCACTGTTAAACTTATCAGTTTGCCTAAAAGCTCTTCCTATCAACTCTCAATAGGAAACTTTGCCAGACACAGACACACGTTCACGCCTGCATGTCCAGCTGTGCCAACTGAAGGCATTGCTGTCTCCTCTTACTTCCCCACCACTTCTCCCAGAGGTCCACGTTCAGTCATCTGCCAGCCAGGCTGTGTGTTTGAGTGCTTCTTAATATGCTCCAAGCAAAAGCAGATGAGTTAAACAGCCTAACTGGCCATTTAGGTAAAATAACCTGGATGTTTTCCTGGAGCTAATTAGGAGGCATGGAAACAAAATGCTCCATTTACCAACTGACGGGAATGGTAACCTCTGGCAGGAGATGGGTTTGATAAGCAGCGACGGGCAGTAGCTGCAATCAGCACAGAAAAAACACCAAAATCTGGAAGAAAGCAAAGAACATGGAACCTCTCTGATCTTTCCTGCTACACCTTACATCATTTAGCCAACATCTGAGGGCTGGCTTTTTTATGTGCCTCTTCTACAGCATAATCATACATTGTCCCCCTTTCTATCTGCTCCAGCAGGCTTCCTGCTTCCAACGATTTTCCTAAAGACATTATTAGTATTTATGCATCTAGCAAGTAGCCCTGCGTTGGTCTTTTCTGATGTTCCTTGATATGATTTTAAATTTAACATTTTAAGACATGCTTTCCTGCATGACACTTCAATTTTTTTGAAGTATATCTTTCTACTTTTATAAAACTCATTTTAATAAGAACGTCTTTGATATCTCCTTCCACTGCTGTATCTCCGCATAAGCGTTCAGAAATACATCCTCATCTTCCAGGAAGAAACGAATACCTTTAATTTCACACCAGGTATACAGGTCTCCCAGATCACTGGTGCACTACTCACCTGAATCCTTCTGACTGCAAACATCTGTCCACCACAAAAGAACAGACACTGGATGCTGTAATCAGGTTCCTAAGGCAGACTAGTATTGCTGAAGTTGATGTCACCGGCACAGTTACAGTGCAGGCTCCTCCCTGCCTTCAGGAGCTTTTTTCCTCCTGTCTCTGGACTCCTGATTCATCTCTCTGAAGTCCCGTCTTTCCACTTGAAGCTATCTCAAGTGTCAATAAATGGCTATACACTTCTTCGCTCCTAGCTTTGCCTTGGGGAAACTCACAGGCTCAGAAGTTCTTCTGCCACCAAGTATCCTACCCTGTAGCACACTGCACATACCTACTTCTGCCCAGGGCTGGCTCTCTCCTTGCCCTGAGGGGATGCCTGAGGATGAATTCTCCGGTACAACCTTCGGACTCCCTTTCTGCAGGAAGCAGGACCCCTGCTGCCCATTGGGACAGCTGGTTGAGGCTTCAGGCACCACTGCAATACAGAGTGCAAAACAGTTCCCGTTAGCCGTTTAGTGTCTGCTTTAGGAGACACCACCAGACTGTGTACTCAGTGTCCTTCTCTGCTCTGGCCCCAAAGTCAAGCAGGAAGAAAGTTCAGGGAGAAGAGCCCTGAACAGAAAACAAAGGTGTTTCCTTTGCAGGAGTGCATCCCCACGCGGGATGCAAAGTGGGATCGCACCAAATCATTAAGAAACAGCGAGATTCCCCTGACAGACACCAGCCCTCACTCTCACCAGAGAGCTTGAAAGCTGGTTGTCAGCTTCTCACAACATCTCTCTTCCAGTCTTAGTTAACACATCAGGAGGCAGAAACCCTGTCCGACAGGCAGGCCCTCCCACAGCCCCTTCTCACAAGCTGCTAACCTGTCTGCTGAGAGGGCAACACAGAAATCCAGAGAGACCGGGGCTCCCTCCTGGTGTCCGGCAGCGACCTCAGCCATGAGATCTGTCTGACCAGCTGCAGAAGCAGCGCACCGAGTGCTCCCTGAGGAAAAGCAGGCACAAGTCAAGGGAAAACAGCCCCACTCCGTCTTTCTGTGGGTCTTGCCGTTCGACAGCTGAGCCGCAGCTCCGCTTCAGGGAGTCCCCCGGCCACGGCTCCCGGCCCCGGGGGCTCCCGCAGCTCCCACCCCCTCTCGCACCCCCAAGGCCTTCTGGCGAGCCCCGTTCGCCGGGGGCACCGGCCCTGCCCGCCGCTCTCACCCAGGTGACGGCCTCCAGCACGGAGTGGCAGGGCACCAGGCCGGGCAGGGGCTGCCGCCTTCCTCCTCGCTCCCGGCCATCCCGGGGCCGTCCGTCCCGACAACCGGGCGCCCTAAAACAACCAAAGAACACGGGGAAGCCAGCAATCAGCCCTCAGACCGCCCGCTCCCCGCAGCGCCCTGAGGGCAGCGGGACCCC
>Ga0065711_1037062_pt1 | contig 20236 bp, 7 predicted proteins | sample Hoacrofraction12_FD_59098 | JGI IMG/M metagenome (GOLD analysis project Ga0065711, IMG submission 59098) | Hoatzin crop microbial communities from Cojedes, Venezuela - Epithelial fraction 12 v2 (version 2) | ecosystem: Host-associated > Birds > Digestive system > Esophagus > Crop | place... | reverse complement strand
GGGAGGTTGTGGAGTCTCCTTCTCTGGAGATATTCAAGACCCGCCTGGACAAGGTCCTGTGCAGCCTGCTGTAGGTGACCCTGCTTTGGCAGGGGGGTTGGACTAGATGACCCACAGAGGTCCCTTCCAACCCTTACTATTCTGTGATTCTGTGATTCTGTGATAAGTGAATATGGAAAAAAACCAGACATTTAAAAATTGAAAGGTCTTTCTTATGGGCAATGTTAGTTATTGTTCTGCACTCTGAATAATATTATTCATAATAAAATGATCTGAAATATACATCTCCTATCAAGCTTAGAGCGAATTATTGTCATGACTTCTGCCCTAGCTGTGTTATTGTAGTTTGTATTGCTCTTGAGTTTTCTCCATTTCTCATTACACAATTGTACGTAAAAGATCATTGATAGCTGAGTTCTTAATTACTATCCCCAAGCCCTGGATAAAATTTGTATCTGCTGTTCTGCTTGTGATTCCTAAATTGGAATCACCATTCTGTGAGATCCACATGTTACACAGTAGTTTACTAAAGCTAACCCATGACCTTTCAATAAATGACTTCTATGCTACCTTTTGTCCTTTGATAACTCAGGACTGCTTTTGTCTTTTACTTGGAGATATCAAAAGACAAATGCAAAACTTCTTTTTAAAAGGTCCTCGGGGATTAACTTTGATTCAATTTCTTTTAACAACTTGTAGGGGAATTGCCTGACAGCACCTTCCTTTGCTAATACCACTTAGTTTAGTCACCTCTGCTGTCAGAGTTACCTCACCTAGCAATGTAAAAAATATTAAAAATGTTGGGGAGTAGTAATTGATGGACAAAGTTGTAACCTACATTTGCAGAGAAGTCTTTTCAAGGTATGAATAATAAATACTTGCATTTTCAAGGTATGAATAATAAATACTTGCATTTTTTAAGCAATTGAACTGTGTTGAAATTGTGTCTCTCCCATCTCTCTTAATGATAATTGTACTTATTACAAGGTATAAGCAAGAATTCATTTTTTCTTAAAATTGGTTTATTTTTATTATACTAATTTTTTAGCACTCGGGTGAAAATATATCTCTTTTGAGCGTATTACTTGAAGCTTAAAAAACAATTTTGTGTGAAATCCTTTATGAAAGGATGTAGATGGTAAGAAAAAGGTTCTAAATTGAGAAGTAACAAGGATAAAAATTGGAAAATCCCAAATTTAAGGTAGTATTAGTCAAATTTCCAGTTTGGAAGAGTTAATAAGCAGCCTTTCTGTCTCTGGGCAGTACTGCAGCACCAGTACAGCCAGGAGCCGGACCAGGCCTGCTTGGCAGCTAAGCATTACTCCACACTGACTCTCCTCTTTCTATTCTGCATGCACTCCACACTGTAACAGTGGTACTCAATGAAGAGGGAAAACCACCAAGCAGGCACTTCCAGAAAAATTCTGCTGGGTGTTTTCCTTAGCATACTTACCTTTACATAACTACTTTGATAAGTTTCTGTAAATAAGATTGGGTCATATTGTTTCCTTGTGGAAAAAAAAAAGGCTAAAATACTTTTTCTAAAAACACTATAAAGTCTGTTCATGGGATTCTGAACAACCTATGCTGTATAGACCATGATCGTAAAGAGGCCTCTCTAGTTAGAGCTGTCGTGCAGTCTCCTGAGTTTTCACACGGGGTTGTAACACAAATTTCTTAGCTGTTCTTCTTTTCACATAGTCCCCACTGCTTTATTGTCCTGATTGAAAGGTAATTTTTTTTTTGTTTGCATTAGCAAGTTAATCTGACTCAGTTTGCAACCACTTGTTTCAGGAGGTGGACTAGAGCAAAACAGTGAGAACCAGCTAATGAGAGCAGATGGGAGGGCTTTTCCTTTCGGCTGCAGTTGTGCCATAGACTAAATTAAGCCACCTGTGAACCCACGCACTTATAACTATCATGTTGCCTTGTTCCTTTAAACTTTTTGCCTCTCCTTACTTGAAAGACTTTCCCTTCCATTGTTCAATGTTTGCCAAAGTTTTTGGAAGGAAGGAGTGAGAGGAGGTGAGGAGGACGAAGTGAAGGAGGAAGCTACTGCTGGGATTTGAACAAATAAGCCTTTTCTTTGTGAAGGCAAAAATCTGTTTCACAGCCAGCTCTCCCTTTGGGTGTGTGGAGGGAAGGGTTCTGCCTGTGTTGTCTGCTCTTTCCAAAATCCAGATGTCTTTGTTTGCTTATCCCAGGGAAAGATTTTTGGTTTTTCAAACGTCTTTCCCACTGAGGAAAATACACATTCATTATAGATTTATAGCTTGCTACAAATAACTACAAATTCCAATACGTAGATTTCCTGCCATTAGAAATCTTACTTAAGTGTTTGGTCCATTTTTTCTTCCCATTTCTTCTGACTTTATGTCACTTTTCCATTGCAGTAGTTATTTTCCCCCTCCTCTTGACTATTGTTACTTTGTATAATTTTTCCCATAGAGTGTTTGGAGATTGGTAAAGCACTATGTAAACATTGAACATTAAGTAGTAATTATGAGGTTTTAAACTTAGTTTCTGTTGATAGAGGGATACTGGTATGGTGCTGTCAAACCGATGCTTGAAAATAAAATTTTCAAACAAAATAAGACCAGTCTTTGGTACAGAAAAAACATCCTAGCAACCTTGTTTTGAAATGAATGATAGACCAGGCAGTAGGTGTCTGATTAAGTTGATAAAGGTATTGTTTGGACGAAGCTGCCATTCATGCTGATTCCTATCCCTTTTTCTGAGGTGTACAAGGGTATTTCTGTTTTGAAGTGGGACATAACTCATGTAGGTGTCAATCTTTCAGCCAAGCTCTCTTGTAAGTTTGTAGCTTTGTGTAGCAGCTTAAAGTCCCCATCAAGGTGAGCTGCACGGGGAAGAAGTGCTGTGAGCTCATGATCCTATGCAGGTTCTGCTGCAGGCAAAGTCTCCTTCATCACCTGATAACAGCTTCATAACTCTTCAGTGAATATGAATGAGTATCTATGCATTTGTTCACTAAAACTGAGGAGAAGCTCTAGTAGCAAAACATTTATTTGTATTTTTTTAACAAGCTAGCAACACGAAAGAATTGTCAGCTATGCTGGCTTGTACTGAGGAGGTTCAGGATACTCTGCTCTATACTGAAATATTTTAAATGTTCTGCTCTAAAATATTATCTTCTAAAATAGGAAGAACCTGTGTATAGTTTAGAATGACAAAAAAAAAGTTTTTGGATGATACTAAATTGGAATAGCTGTGCATGAATCAGTCAAGCTATTTTAGATTTGAAAAAAATAACCAATGTAAATCTGCTTTCCTAAAAAATGTACAAAACATATTTTGCACTGAGGACATTTGTACTTGCAGCTTTTATTTTTTTAAAATTAAACTATAAACTCAACTTGGTGAACAGTGCAGCTTAAAGAAGTGATTTTTACGACAATTCTGTAAAGCACTTGCAGTACATAGAACTTTGCCACGTGAAAAGTGCTTTTGCCAGCATATTTTGTTTGAGAGTTTAGTTTGGTATGTATCAACATAAAAGTTCTTCTTGCGTGCTGTAGGCAAAAACATAGAATAAGCCTGGTGATCTTGAATAGAACAGGCTTCATGCTGTCCTTGAAGCACATACCCTGCCAACTCATTGTATAGCACTGACGGCAGGACTTACGACAAACAGATTACAAAGCTAGTTTATTCAGCTATTGTATTTTGTTCGAGTCCTTTCTGAACCTGAAGCAGTCATTGCAGCAGGGTGCACTAATTGCTCATTTGCTGCAGTAACCTTTTCAACTGGACAGCATCTCATGTCTGATTTCATGTTGATGTCTTTTTCCTTTAATTATAGTGTGCTGGCAGTGAGAGAAAACCCAGTGGTGTGAAGTGCCATATAGTGCCTGCAATGGGCTTGCTGTGCTCTTCAGAGATTTACTCTAAGAACAGAGTAACAGGAGTGTGTCTCCTGTGCACTTTATTTTTATAGTTCATAATTTTGCCAATCTAAAGGCCAGTAGCATGAGTACATTATTGCAGTATGTATGCTGAAACTCCTTTAAAAATCACTTGTAAAAATGGCACTCGCTCAAATTAATGGGAAGTTATTTTCTGTTCAGATATGAAAGGAACTAAATATGATCAGAAGGTGTGGGAGGGAGGAAGGAAGAAAAAAGAAATTTACTACCTTTCTTTAATGATTCTTCAAACAATCCAGAAGTGATTGATTTTACTAATGATCGTAGTAATGAAAATTCTTGTGTCTTACACTAAAAATATTGGGACTATAAAGTCTTTCTTTTTTTTTTAAATCAGCCCTAAGATATCATTAAGTAATGCAGCAGAGCAACTTTTTTCTTTGATTTTGAAAACTTTAAATAGCTGCACCAGTATAAGTATGTCTGTCTCTTGCAGTGCCAAAGGAGAATAAGAGTTGACTCCCAAGATCTGGCTAGCCAGAAAGGGAAACTAGTAGTCAAAGAAGCTTGCGATCCTTGTAATGATTTCTGTGTTTTGAACAGTTCTCTATCACAATTTCATTGATGCAATTTAGAAAGTAAACATAGTATTTGCAACTTGACTTAGTACCTTCACAGCTAAATTATTATAAGAGTTATTCTGCACAGAAACAGCCTAATCTCCTACAGTGAGAATTCAAGAAAAATGTGTTTTAATTCTCAAAATTGAAAATTAACTGAATATACAATATTCAAGAAGGGGAGTCTATTTTTTCTTTTTTTCTTGCTTTAACTGCTGCAGAAACAAATTCTGTCCTTCCATTGACTGGTGGTGCATCAAAATGAAGTTTACTGTTTTGCTGTGTAATTCAAGAGAGCTTTGGCCACTTGGCATTAAGGGCTCTTTACATCTCATTGTTGTCTATGAAAAATTCTGATTTTCCTGCTTAAGTGGAATTAAGCCAAAAACTTCCAGCTTTGAAAGATAATTTACCCAGGTAAAATCTGAGTACATGCTACATGATTAAACATAACAGAAATTATTTTTGCCAACACTCAACCCAGTCTCCAATCTTCCTAGTGCAACTATGTGCCTGTAATTAAATATGAGCATGATGGCTTTCAGACACACTCCAGTAGTAGAGCACTAAAGGTTGTTTTGTTAAATATGATGTCTTAACAGTGACTGGATATAGGACCTGCATTGTTCTGCACTGTTATCTTAATCCTGTTGAAATACCTTTTAAACAACTGAAAACCTGTAAGTGTATTTTGAAAGCTATATCAAGTGTATTTCTATTAGAATGAAAGAGCTTTGGTATTATTTGGTTTTACTCTCTTAGCAGACTGAAGGTTACAAATTGACTAAAAGAAGAAAATCTGGAATATATTCGTGCTTCAAAATGTCTTAGAAATAGATGATGGATGTGGTGTAGTTCCTTTCTTTCCTTTTCTGAGGTTTGCCATCAGTATCCTTATTCACCATCTTAACATTATGTGAATTTTTTATTGCTAAGCTTTACCTAGATGCAAGAAGTTTAGGTGAATTCAGTGAAATGTGCAGAAAAATGTCCCAGTTAGTGCTGTATTTACCTGAGGTTTGGCCAGCTTGAGGTATGTGTTTTTCTCTATGTTTTGGACATTTTTTATATATCTTTATCTATACACTAAATATAATGTAATATTTCTGTTTCAGCAGATAAAATACAGACTAAATAAAACAAAACATCAAGGAAAAGTTGTTTTGAGCCTGCCATAACATTTATATTTTGCACTTATTCAACTTTCCATCTTCATCTACTGAGAGGAAAGAAGACAGAGAAAAGGCTTTCTATTGTTTACTTTTGACACGTACAGCAAGAACAAAGAGAGCAATCAAAGATTATTCCATGAGATCCATCCATCTGTCACAATGTTTCATAGCATACCACTGTGACTGCAAAATCAAGCATTAAATTTAAAATAAAATAAATGTAGTATGTTTTTTTTTTCCCTTTAGGTGAATAAACTCAGTGGTAAAACATGTAATCTATAACCAAGATGCACATAGTGTGGCCCTAAAGGCTGTCATTTGTACTTAGATTCAAGCTAAAAGTCTGAAAGTGCTCATAAGAGATTTTGTCAAAGCCTCTGTCTAGTTACAGTGATGACAGGTAAACCTATAGGAAGTTATGTTCATTTTGTTTGCTCTTGAAACAAAATCAACAGGCTGGTCCAGCAGAGATGAAGGTTCTTTAATAGCCTTGAAAAGATGCAAGTAACTCCTTCTGCCCAGAAAACACCTAGCAAGGCACTGAAGGAACAGGAAAAACAAGGCAGCAGTCCAGCATTTAAAAAGTGTCCATTTAACAAGTTACTTTTGTATTGCTGCATTTTAGAAAGTTGTATTTCTAAACAAAACCAATATTAACAAAACGCCATTTGCAAGCTGCTAAGGAAGGAAGGAAAAAAAGCTGAAAAGTTCCGACATAACAATAATAAGACTAAAAATATTCCCAAAGTATGAGGTTCCTTATTACTAGAAATTACGTTTGACAGATGTCATTTTGTCTGCAAAAGTTGCCTTTCTTTCATTTTTTTCTCCATTTGCAGAGATGTATAACTGCTTTGGCAAGACAAATTGGCATAATGAAGACAGGAAGACTAACTGCTGGAGTTTGAAAACCACCCGCAATTTCGTACCCACAATTACTTATAGCCATACACGGCAACGGTTGGATCACTAACAGCTAGACATGTGATCTAGCCACTGAAACACAGCCTTTCGCAGCATCGCAGCAAAGTAACTGACTTCCTTTTGCCACTGACAAGAAAACAATATTTATAAAATTTCATCTCAATAAAAGTGCTCCTATGCATTAAGAAAAGAATCCAATAGAAATGCAATGATTTTGTTATTATCTATGTTTTTGTCCTGCATACTACTTCCTGTAAGATCAGACCGCATCTGACAGATCTGTGGAGCAGTTTAAGAAACTACTGTCATTACCTGTAAGGGTATACTAAAACTCTCCTGTTTCACACTGCTACTCATCCAGCAGACCCTGAAGTCCAGAGAAAGTAGTGACAACTCAGCAGGTCCACACACATTCTGCAGTGTTAGTTCAAGCTTGTAGTCACTGGAGGTTTGCAGTTTGCCACCTGACTTTTCATGGAAGGTAAGGGGTGTGCACATCTGATGCCTGTGACAGTGACAACTGTGGCAGAAGTAGCAAATGACAGTGATCATCTAGGGCTGTTTTAACCTGGTATGCTTGTCCATAACCTACAACTGGTCTCTCAGCCCTATCACAACCTGTTTTGAAACCTCCTAAACTTGCCCTCTTAAAAATTATGCTGTTACTTAGTAGATGACCGGTGTATAGTTAACAACTTGCAGGCAGGAACAGTTGAACTTGGTATGAAGGCTGAACTGCTGCAACATGTTGCTCACTGTTTGTTTTTTCTTTGCCTCTCCTTAGTTCATTCCAGGTTCCAAATCAAGTGATGTGTCCACTGTTCAGTCCATGAAGAAGGTGTTTGCTAATGATTTCCACAAGATACGTCATCTTATTTTTTGTCATTCTACATGATTATATCCACTATGATGTAAGCCATGAACTAAGTCCATGCAGTTTATTAACTGTCCCTTCTGCCCACATTATGAAATGGTAATATTCTGATACCCAAGATATTTTGAGTTAGATTTATACCATTCAGCAGGTATTTAAGCTGAAGCAACAACCCTTTTAGACAGTTTATGAGTATGTGAACTTGCACATGCAGAGATTTGAGCTGTCAAAACCATAGTAATTAGTTTTTTGTCATATTACAAAGCAGAAGATAGTACAATACTTCTGTGTAGCCAAACCACTAGAGATGAATTATGCAGGAAAATTCACCCTATCTGAAGGAGGAAATAATCTTGTAAAAATAGTTCCTTTTTCAAATGTACTATTCCACTTTCAAATCTCAAAAATATCCAAACTAGATCACAGAAGTGTTGACTGGGAAGGCTGAGAGGGAAAGCAAGGAAGTCCACACAGCTTGCATGTGGTCAATTGTCTGAAGTGCAGCAAAAAGCAGACCCAAAAGACTTTGTCCCCACTCCATAAGAAATATCTTAAGCTATGCAAGAGGAAGGAAAAGGGGGAGAGAGAGGCAGAAATTAACAGATTCTTATCTCTTAAGTAAAAGCCTGAAATGGCCTCACAAAACGTGATGCGAGAGCTCCAGGAAGCTGTGTAAATACTACAGCTGCCGATCCCTTTATAGCAGAGTACTGGATTCCAGAAGAGTGCTGGTTCCAAGAAGCTTCAGGCTACCTGTGAGCTGCTGCAAACGATGTGTTGTTGCCATCCTGAACCTTCACAGATCATGACTCATGCTCAAAACACTCACAAGAGTGGCAGAACAATGTGAGCACAAAAATCAACTTTCTGTAATTATTATCTGGCTTCTGGATCTTAACCTTCCAGGATACAACAGGTTTGAATACACCCTCATATGACTGAAGACCTAAGATTATATAAAAAAACAGAATAAAGCAAGCAAGCAGGGTTGTCACATAGTGAATTATTTCCTGGAACTACAGTTTAAGGTAAAGCTTCAGATATCATAAATCTTCTAATAAAGCCATGTAAATTGGCAGTGTCAGTTCTGCGCACTTCTTCCCAGTGAAGTGCTCATTTTGAGAAAGGACACCCATGAGAAGAAAGGCAGTGTGAAGCACAGAAGAGAGGCTTATGACATTCAGGAGAAGGCACGTGCAAGAACAAATAGGGAGGCCAAAGAACCACAAAAGAAAGCAAGGTAAAAGAGATGGAAGGCAAACAAGGAAGCAAAGTGATCGTGGGAAACATAAAAAGCATCTCAGTGCGGGAGGTATAAAAATCCCACCAGGGTATAAAAATGAAGTGAGATTGGAGAGGTACAGTGAATGTCTGAGCTCTCGACACAAAGGGAGGCAGTGTGATAAAGGGATATGCAAGACACAGGGAATTGCCATCAACAGGGAGGAGAGCCTAGCAAGTGGACCATGTGGACAAAAAGGAGACTAAAGAAATGTAGCTTCATGAACAAGACTCAGACTTGGGAATAGAAGGGTTGTGAAACTCTAAGAAGTTTGAGACCATGTGAAGGAGTATAAAGTGTGAAAAAGAAGAATATAGTAGTTTGAAGAAGGCAGGAGAAAGGACATTAAAATTAATACGAGAAACTGGAGAGATTATGTATCTTTGCACGGGGGCCTGAATAGAGAAGACCTGATAAAGAAGCTGTTCTTGTGGATAGGACTCACAGAAATCCAATTGTCTTCTGCCAGTGGTTGGGGGAGCTAATGTGCAGTCAAAGAACGAAATCATAATTTGGCATGTGTCATTAGTATTGCAGTTGGAAATGGGAATAGTTAACCTTGCAATATTTACATTTGAGGGTATGGCAATGCACATGAGTTTCAAAAATTGGAAGGCAGTAAGAATAAAAGTAAGTATATTTTTAATATTTCTTGTGATCTTTTAGAACCAGTCTTGTGATTTCTATGGTGGTTTCAATCGTGAGTTCTGAACACTGCAGATTTGCAGTGAAGCATGCTTTTTTTTCAATACATTTTGTGGAGAAGAGTTAATAATGCAAGTTAAGAAAACAAATTTCGACTCTTACTTTTCTTATATTTTAAGGCTGATGAAACTCTTCTAATAGAAAAGCTGAATAAAGAGATTTTGGCAAGCATAAAGTGCAGACTGCTGTCTTAAAAAATGAGTAGCCAGTGGCTGATTCTGGTATTCAAAAAGTCATTTTCAATCCCATTACTGTACAAGATACTCTGCACCGTTTGGCTTTCATAATAGGTAGCAATGCCAAGTTGTGTCCCATCATATGAATTCAAGAGATTTGACGTAACCTGGCACATCATCACTCACCGATTGTGCCACCTGACCAGGGATTTTGAAAGTCTTTAAAAAAAACCCACCCAAAATCAAAAGTAATGGCAAGTAATTAGTTATCGTCACAGAAGGGCTTTAGAAATCAGGCTGTACTGGAGCTGTGTGACACTGACCTGGCAGTGTCAGCGAGTCCTGATGGTAGCAAAGTGCAAGTGTTCATTCCATTTTATCTTTCTGTGGCTCACTCAACCACGTGATAATCCAAGCTGCGTATTTCATGATGTTCAGGTTTATGTCCCCTAATCTTCACAAATCACCCCTGTGAAATATGTTGTTTTCTATATTTTAGATAATGAATGATTGTAGATGGAATTACAATTAACCTATACTAAATTTCATTGTATAAATATTAAAGCGAAAGATATAAAGAGCACACAGAAATGGTCCCTTCATGTGTGCAGGCTCATAGGAAGTATTTCATGTGGCAATTTCATGACAAAGGATTTACTGGTCCAAGTACATAACATAATGGACATACAGAGGAAAAAAGTTGTTTCTGAATACAGTTGAGCCAGAGTTTCACTCCTACGTTTTCAATTCCATAATTTAAAAATTATTCAAGGTTATGCCCTCAACCTTGCAAAATTTCAGTCTCTCATTGCAAACAGCCTTGCAAGTAATTATGTTTTCAATAATACTTTTAAATTATAGAGTTGGTATGTTGTTCTTTTCTGTTGGAAAAAAAAAATACAGTTACATTTGTAATAAAAATAAAATTGTGTAAAATTTTTATTATTTTTTGAAAGTCAGAATTATGATAAAAGTCAGGAATAAGCAATCATTGAAATAATACTTCTTTCCTGTTTCTTTTGTCTAAATGTTATAGATAATGTTACTACAGACAGTTAAAACTTGAAGCTTTGACTTATATGGTTACCAGATGGCCTGCTAGCTTGTGTTTTGACCTTAGCGAAGATCTACCAAGGTCTACTCACTCTTCGTGTTACTCATCTGAGTACACCTTCCACCTGATACCAAGGAGCACATGAATGAAGGAAGATAAGATGCAAAAGCAAGACAAAATTCATTAGTTCTGTGTAAGTACTCACAAGTCTTAGAAATAACGTACAGATGCAGCCTGAGCGAGTAGATGATAATCATTCCCTGCTACTCTCTCTAGCACCTGGAAAAGAAGCAACAAAGTGTATTTTTCTGTGGCTCTGCCTTTTGTATGAAGTTACAAAGGGAGGTGTGGTGAGGAGAAATGGGAGTTATTGTCAGTCTATTGGATCTTGAGAAAATTCGTGAACTGAAATGGTTCTTTTGGAGCTCTTTACCTCAGTCATAATCACATTCCTCCTTTTAGGAGACACAAAAGAAGCCTGGGAATCTGTGTATGATAATTAATTTATTTATTTATTCTATACAAATACTTTTTTTCTTCAGTAGTATGATAGAGACTTACACTGTGAAACAGGTGATCTACTTCAGAATGTTTTATTGACCTCTTTTCTTTTCCATGTCTGGGTATACATAATATGATAAGGGAGCCCACAGAATCTGTATGATAACAATGTATTTGCCCCCTCACCCGTTCCTTTATTTCTCCCTGTAGAAGGCTGGACTGATTGATCCAAATGTATCTACATATGTTTGTTCCGGATTGTGTGTTTTAGTGCTTCATTTACACTGGACATGGCTGGCTGATAATGCTTGTTAGTTAACATATTTCTGGCAAGATGGGAACCTGTAGCTTGGTACAAATGGAAACAAACCTTTCCTTATTTTAGGGTGATAAGAGCTGCTTTAGCATAACTGATTGCAACAATTAGGGGAATATTATTACATTACAGCTAAATTCTGATTTGATGATATGTGGCCTAGAGCAGACAATAACTCCTTGGTCCAGTGTAAAAACATTAATCATTCTCTAATAAAACCATGAAATGTCGACATGTACAAGTCTAATTGCAATAATGACCTCAAATTTGGGTATTTCTTTTGCATTATTCCCACTAGCTTTGGTAAAACTCTCTAATACAAGCATAGAACTCTGACATGAATGGGTCTAATTGTAATAATCACTCCAATCATGGGTATTTTCTTAAGTTAATCCCACTAGCCTTCATTAAACCTTCTGCCAAGAGTTAGATATTTACTTAGGAAGATGGTGCTGTTTAACTAACTTTCATTAAAATCTAGATTCTGTAACAACTTAAGTTTTGAAAGTGAGAATAAAACCCAAGAACAAACTAAAATGCTTGTTGTTTTGACTCATCTATTTTTTGTTCTGTGCAAGTCAAATTCATCTTCCTAACACGGAAGTTCCAGTCTTTTATTATCTTTATTGCAGCCAGCTGCTTTTTCAATATTAGTATTGATTTTTATTTTTTTTAACCGTTCTGCTCTGCTGTTCAGTCTGAGTTTTAACTGCAGTGTTCATTTTGGGCCTGGGGCAACCTACAAATCATTTCACTGATATGCAGTGAAATCTCAGGCTTTATTATTTTCTGTGGCAAGGAATGATGACTTCTGACTATCCATGTAAGCTTGTTTTCTTTTTTAAAATAGTAATTGTTTTCCAAAAAAAAAAGGCAGCTCTTACTATGCCTCTATGCAGACTGAAGATAAATCCCAGCAACAAATTCTATCAGTTGTAATTACAATGAGTTACATTAATCCCAGTAGTAATATGAACTTTGGTGCATTACAGCAATAATGAATTTGGCCTATTGATGTTAAATCTTTTTTCACATCTGTTGTGGCAATATGCAAAGCGAAAATAACCCTTTTCTTGTAATAAAAACAAAGGGCTCTTTAATAAAAAGGACTACGATCACAGTTCCATGGGCAGAATAGTGCATATATTCATAAACAAAAGTCACAAGAAGAAAGAGTACAATACATAACGTTCTGAACATTTGTTGGGAGTTTAGTAGGTAGGGTCTTAAACCCTTGATATTCGTAGTACTAAAACAATAGGTATGTTTTAGAGTGATGAAAAACATTATGTGAAGAGGGCTTTTCAGGTATGGATCTCCCCTCTTGTCATGTATAACCCAGGTTGCCTCCCATCTTCCACATTAATCAAACAAATTTTTCCTTGACTGCACTGGTGAAGCCCATGTGAACACCTCAGCTGCTCTGAAACCTGATTTCTCATGCCTGGTGCCTTCTAAAAGCTTTCCCTGGCGGCAGCATTCAACTCCTCTAATTTTAAACTTGTACAGTGCAGATGTATCCAAATTTCTTGTCTAGACCCCTCTTCTAAGCACCAGAAAGAATTAGGCACTTGTGGGTACTCAGTTCAGCTATTTCAAACATCTCCACCAGGGTGAGATTAAGGAAGCCTTGGAAAAGTCTCTCTCCCTTGACTGATTACATTGAGAGTATGACTAACTGCTTCAGCTGTAGATGCCTACGAAGTGTTACATGAGATGACTTCCCCCACTCCTCACTTAAAATTTATATTCAGGGATTAGGCTTGGGTTTTCTAAGATTATTGAGCCAGTTCAGCCACACAGGCTTTCTGCGATGTCCTGTGTGGATGTGGAAGGTAATGAGGCCTTGAGTCTTCTGTAAGGTCAACATCAAAGCCAGTTACAAGAAGTAAAATTATGTAAACAAATTTTTCTACCAATGCAACCTTTTTATGTTGCCCAGACACAGAAACTATTCACAGTCCCTACATTTATAGAGGCTGCTGGTTTTCAGGCTGCCTATTTCCGGCTTTATGTCTATTCACAGCTGTATGCTTCTTGGCTTTCTTTTCAAAATGAAGAGTATAAAAGGTTCTCTTCTTCCAAAAGCATTGTGTCATTGCTAGACATAGATGGTCCTTGACGGTGAACTACATTTTATTGTTCATCACCGTAAATCTGCAGGAGTGACCAGAGAAACACGGACCCTGTCCTCATCAACTTCCTGACATGTCTGCTGGAGGCATAGTGTACTGGTATAGAAACGCACACTGGCATCTCAGACAAAACAAAAGGAGAAATAACATGACGTCTGTGAAAGGAAACATATCTGATGTTAAATGAGTCAAGAAGCCTGCAGGATTAATTGTTTGTGGTAGTTAGGAGAATTGATGGAATATAATCGACCATTTTCTCGCTCTTGGCAAAAGCAACATTTAATGTGAAGCTCAGTAAAGCACCACACTTGCCACCTATGTATAAAATTGTTGGTAGCATTAGCTATATCGGTGGGGTTAACGAAAGAGATGTTGTACAGTGCTCTTGAAAATGTAAAACAAGTCTGAGGCCAGCATGGAGTAACTACTGAAATTGTGACTGAAAGGTGTCAGGCTTCTGAAATAGAATATTTATTAATGCCACTGATACGTTAGAAAAATCTGTTACCATCTGAGAACTAGACTTCAGGAGCTGCCCAACATCAGCATATGTATTTTAAAGCATCCGTGCAATCACTAAGTAAAATGTATAAGCAATCAGATGTACGTGTCATAGGCAGCTCGTGCTTACTCTTCGTATTCTTGTTGGCATATTTTTTTGTAGACAGGAAGTTGAAAATCATACTTTTTAAAATGTAAGAAGCAATATTCTGCTTTCACTTCACCATTCTAAGACCAGGAACCCTAACCACAGCCACAGTGCCTATTTGATCTAGCTCAGCCTTTAACTCTATGTGTTACTTTAGTTTCAGAAAATCCAGTTAGATTTAATATTTGCATGCAGTAAGAGGAGGGGATATAGAACTTAATCCTTACCAGTCACCAATTTTCAGTTCATTTGATGGCAAAGGCCCTTTCCTCACTGTTGTTAACAGAAGTGTCAGTCAGTCTTACAAGTCTAATTGCAGTAATGACCAAAGAATTTGGTGGGAGCCTTCTTAAACTTCACCAGTAGGGTTAACAGGGCCGTGACACTGTTGACTAAAAGTGACACTCAAATATGCATGCAAAAGTCCCTTTAATATCAACAGGAGTTCTGATTCTGTGTCAGTAACAATTTGGCCTCCTCTTTTTAGTATTACCTCAAGATTGTATTAGTTAAGGACACTAGTTTCCAACAAGCTTTATTCTTGTGGAGTTCTCTTGCAATGATAAACCTCCTACGACATAGGCTGACCGAAAAACTTGCATAGTCGTTCACAGTTTTTCAAGTTTAGAGTTTAGAGTAAGTCAGTGTCTTTACAATTATAATCCATGTTCCAAGAGGCCCCTCTTAGAACATGACTTCCTGTTCATTATAGGTTTTGAAAGTTTTTTTAAAGTGGAAATGAGTATTACAAGAGGAAATGCCTATAAATTTGTTCTAACTTATAACATACAATGAATAGTTTTGGCCCAACTCCAAGATTACCACTTCTGATATGAGGAACACAGCTCAGCAGAAGAGAGGAACATATTTCTTAAAGCTGGACTTCTACAGGAAGAAAAATATCACATCATCTCTACCATATCCTCATGTACCCTGCCAGAACTACCATATTTCAGCACAGCGTATCAAATTAACTCACACAAGATGATGCTGTAATCCAGGAAATAGGAGTGGTTCCAGAAAGATTTAGATTATCTTTTGGAAAGGAAGGTAACAGGGTGGAAAACACAGGGTTCTATGATAAAGTCATTAAATTTATTAAAAGCTGTGATGTGATCAAACATATAAAAATCATATCTTTACCCCTGTCTTTGTGTTCAGTCTTTAATGTGTCCTAATGAACTCAGTGCTTGTAACAGTTCAACTTGCTGAGATACAGAATCTGATCAAGATGGTTCCTATGCCAATTTTTTTTTTAATTAATAGCAGTTTTAATTCTTTTCATTCATTTTCTGTGGAATGGCAGCAAATAAAAAAGATACACTGTGTAAGAAGTAATTTCAACTACTTATAGAAGTAATGTAGTTTTCCACCTAGGCTGCCTTTTTTTCTTAGTTCTTGCAAATGTTAAATGCCTTAAAAGAGGAATTTACTTTGGTTCAAAATAGAGCATTGGCTTTACTATGGAAAAATTAAATCCCTTGTGATTTTCTGGTACTTTATTGAAGAAGAAGTCTGTGAAGTAAAAAAAATGGAAGGACATAAGACAAGGATCACACTGTAACTCTCATCTCCATATAATACACCAAATACTTTTATTACATGTACAATACAAGGCAAAAAAAAACAGAGACAAAATTCCACATACATAGCCCAAAAAAACACCAGCTTTGCACAAACAGAAGCAGTCCCAGTTATACTAAGCAGTTCTTTTCAGTGTGAATTCAAATAGTCCCTTGACATGATGGTGAATGTGATCTGGGGTGTGCAACACTAGCGAGCCTTTTGTACTTAACATTGTGCCAGTTAACTTTTTACAGTCACATTAACGTTTTCTGCTGAGCTTAAGTGCTCTGTGTTTAGGGGAAATCAACCCAAAATAGAAGGTGTCTGCTGAGCAGCCCGTTTGTATCCATTTTAGAAGAGCTAGAAAAGCCTATGAAGGCTGTGAAAGGTCCGTATCCGATGAAGAGAGCAATCTGCTCATTCTGGATTGCAGAAAATCACCTTTGAAGGATTCCTTCACAATTCCACAGAGATTTTCTTTAGGCCACAAAGAAACTCAGAAGCTTCTATAAATGAAAAAGGCAGTAGTCCTCTCTGGTAACAGTCACACAGAACCTTTCCAGGAAGTACAAAAACATAGGTCAAAGTGAAACAAAAGGGTGATTGGAGTAAAGATCACTACTGCAGGAAGGTTAATCACTGACCATAAGCAAACATGCAACACAAACCCTGTATAAAACTGTTCGAAAATCCTTTAATTTAATCAGTGTACTTGCGTGGTCATGAGCAGGGTTGCTTATTGTAAGCTCCAAAACAGTCAAATATGTTGATTCTAAAACATTTAATTTCTTCTAAGGAAAATAAGAATAAAGGTCATATCTTTACATGGGAGTGTGCATACAACAGAATGCATGTGAACAGTCCTTTTGTAGTTGTCTCCACGAGTATACTGCCTTGAATGTGTAATATGTAAAGAGTACAAGAAGAGCATACATTGCATTCCTAGATTACTTTCCCCCTCTCCAGCAATTTGCAGCCTAGGAACTTCCTGAATAATAGACACATAAATAATAGTAAATAATTATATCAAGTAATATTTGTTATGAATTATTCACCACATTATATATATAAACAGTATTCCTCTCTTGCATATACAAACCCAGAAATATTAGTCTATGTTCCAAGGTTTAAATGTGTTCATTGCCAGCAAATGAAAGCTCTATTCTCCTCTACAGATGAAAGAAAACAGGAAAAGAGTCACAGGAGGTTTTTTTCATTTATTGCATTTGTAGCATTTTGCAAAGTCTGAACTTGGAAGGCTGCTTCTATAACAGGAGAACTTGACAAGGGAGTTACATATCTCTGTTGTAATCATTTCTATTTATGGACAATACCTAGTCTTGCTTCCTTCAACATATGAGAAATCCAGTAACAGGATGTGGCCTCATTCAACCAACATCCTGTGCAAAAGGTATCTCCTGGACTTTTGCTTTCAGGGGCGTATCTCTGTCACTGTTTAAGATTTCCTCATCTTTCTTCTTGTCTCCAAGACCAGCAAACAAATGCAGCTCCACCACATGCGGCTGTCCTCAGTTATTTGCTTTACCAGTATCCAGGGAAACTCTTTGGATCATGTGATTCTGGTTTTGTTCACAATTCTGTCGTGCTTCAGCCATCCAACTACAGAAAAGGAGTTTCATGTACCTACCTGAAGTAAGAGATTGTTATTATCTGTCCATCATCTTCGAAGATGTTCCTTGACACGTAACAGTACCTTTTCTTGATCACATGGCATGACTGAAACTACTTTGTTTAAGGAAAAAATAGAAAGGTCTGCCATGTTCGGAATGGAAATCTCTAATTTATGCCTTTAATTAAGAGTACTTGTTAGCCAATAATAAAACAGGAAATGAACATGGAAGCAAAGGAGTTTTTTTAAATTGATATTGTTTTAAGAAGATAAATGCAGCATGGCTGAGAATACTGAGGCAGCAAAGAGAAGAGACTGTCGGTAGAAGTACGAGGATTAGTGTTTCATATATTTCTTCTCTAGAGGATTTAATCACAACCTGAGGTGAATAGTTTTTGACTGAGCTGTGGATCTGGAGGTAATCCTGTTAAGGGTCTAGTTTCCTGTAGATCTGACATAGTAACATGAGCAAGATTATTGTGGCCACTTCTGCCTGGCGGACTGCACCGGTTCAGGAAGTTTCTCAGGCATAACATTTGCTTAGCTCTGTTCGATGGAGAGAGAGAGACAAGAAATATCTGAACAAAATACAGTGGTATGGTGGCTGCTCAAGCGTAGTGCTCTGCATGTTTGTGCTTTGCTGTCTGTGCAGTCAATGAAATAAAGAACGAACAAATGAACACTATGCCAGCAGTTTGGATGAGAACTATTGATGTGCGTAATTTATCTTCTTGTTAATTATAACAGATATAAAACAAATTCAGCTGTGTGGGTCTATTCAGCTCAGCCACATGTGTATATTTTAACACATGAGTAGAACTAACACATGAGTAGTCCAGTAAAGTTATGCCTCTCCCTTAAGTATCTTGCTAAAGCTGGATCCAAGTCCTGAAGAAAAGATGTTTATAAATATCTTCATTTAAATATGCCTGTATAATGGACTTGGTTCTACTTGCTGAATATTTCACTTTGGTTAATTTTGATAATTGATAGAAATAACTTTACGAGAAATCTTGCCTTTCTGTCCCTTGCTTGGCTTGTAGAAGAAATACCTTTTTATACCGGCAGAAGTGTGAACAGCTATTTGTATTGAAGAAATGCCTTCTTTGCCTCAGTCTTACTCACAGTGCCTGCTCCCAGGCTCCTCAGGTCCCAGTACATAGTAGCAAGCTTTGGAGTGAGAGGTGCTACCAGCAGTGGCGGAGAATTGCATTAGGGACTTATTAAGGAATTTGAATAGAAACAGGTTCACAGCCCAGGTGGGATGTGTTTAAGGATGCTGGAAGAGCTGTATGATACCTTTGTGAGCCTGTCCTTTTTGAAAAGTTATGGAGATAGGGAGAGTTCTTAAATGATTGGAAGAAGACTATCATTTGGCGCTTCTTTGGAAAAGCTGAGAAAGAGGGTGTCAAAGTGTGAATTGGTCGGCCTCCCTTCAACCTCCAGGCAAACAATGAACATGAAAGATGTGAAGGTAACTGGAAACAGAAGATGAGAAGAAAACCTGGTTGGACATTTAGGCCCACATCAACAGTTTGAAGCCAAACTAGCAGACAGTGATGAGTGAGGTTAAAACTGTCATGGAAAGTGTTCAACAACTTTATCCAGTGGGATAAAATGGATCCAAGTTGGGGACAGGGTGACGAGCTGATACACTGGAGGGCAGGCTTGACATTTCAGGGGAGCTGAGAGGGCAGGAAAAACAGGCCAGCAGGAACCTTACAAAGAGTACCACAGGGACCAATGAAAAGCTGAGGTAGAAAGACCCTATGCATGGCTACAGGCAGGCTGGCTTGTTACCCAACAACTAATAAGACCCTGGAGATCCTGATAGACAACCTGAACAAGTTGAGTAGAGCTGTCATCTCAGCTGGAATATTTTCATTTGTTTCAGTAGTTATTCTAGATGACTTCAGCGAAGTTACTACAGATTTACATCAATATAACTGGAATCAAAAGTGAAGTACTTCCCTTATGGTAGAAAGTAATATGATTGATTACTGTGTTTAAAGATTGCCTCTACATACCTGTAGTACCTTTGTGAGTTCTCGCCTTAACCATCACACAAACACACACACACACATAAACCACTGTGAAAGTAATTTAAACACCCAGGAAATTAACTGAAGTGTTCAAGTAGTTTAGTCACACTGTATTATAACTCCTAATGCAAAAAGCATTCTCATTGCACAACACTGCAGAAGATTATTTTGAAAACTGTGGTCTGCTTGCTCCACAGCAAATCTGGACTCAAGATTCTCAAATTATTCAAGACCCTAAAAATGCATGATCTTCTAAAGTGCTCTGCTTCTCTTAAACTCAGTTGGAAAATGAGCACTTTGGAAAATCCTGTACAAAAAGTACAAAGACAAAACAGAGAGCAAGTATGACTGACCAGCACAAGCAGAACTGATATAATATTTATCATAAGTACAAATGCAATTAACCTTAACTTCACCCTGTGCTGCTGTTGCTGTCTTGGTTATTCTTGAATTGCTTGCCTCTTATCTAGATCATCATCTGTAAGGATAAACAAAAAAGAAGGCTGAATGGGAAAACAAAGAACACTTCATTGTGATGTTTTGTTACAAATATGCAATTGATTGTGTATCAGGAATGAAGAAGTGAGGTCACAGCTTCATGGCTCTCCTAAAACCTACACTGAAAAAAAAAAAAAAGAAACAGAATCACAGAATCACAGAATAGTAGGGGTTGGAAGGGACCTCTGTGGGTCATCTAGTCCAA
>Ga0065711_1037061_pt1 | contig 20237 bp, 10 predicted proteins | sample Hoacrofraction12_FD_59098 | JGI IMG/M metagenome (GOLD analysis project Ga0065711, IMG submission 59098) | Hoatzin crop microbial communities from Cojedes, Venezuela - Epithelial fraction 12 v2 (version 2) | ecosystem: Host-associated > Birds > Digestive system > Esophagus > Crop | place... | reverse complement strand
GAAGGAGACTCCACAACCTCCCTGGGCAGCCTGTTCCAGTGCTCCGTCACCCTCAGAGGGAAGAAGTTCCTCCTCATGTTCAGACGGAACTTCCTGTGCCTCAGTTTGTGCCCAGATCCTGTTGTATTGAGTGTCTGCACAACACGACTATTATCATTCAGCAATTCTAGACAAGACTCTTAATCATAGAAAGTTCAAAGTAAATCAGATGAATTACATCCTAAACCTGCTTCTCCACTGAATAGAAAAACAAATTTGGCAACCAGCTCAGATGTAGATTTCCTGCTCAGTACACCTCTTAAGTGAGAAAAGGTGTGTCATGCTCCTCATGGTTTTGAAAGCTTTAAAAGCATTCATGGTTACTCAGAGACAAATCATAACTTACGAGACTCTTAATTCCACTTTCAGGCATGTAAAATGGCAGTTCGGTGGCAGGTAATCTCCCACATCTTTTAATGTATTTAGCTATTATTCTCTCAGGGCTGAAGTCTTCATTAACATAGTAAAAATAACAGTACTATACAAGCCCAGTAAGATGCTGTGAAGATAATTACATTAAAAATTGCAAGGTGATACAAAAATTGAATTATGTCCTGCATGCTTTAGATCATCAGTAAATAATCCTTTCATCAAAAACATGTGTATGATGTCCTGGAAAATCCGTAAAGAGATCTAAAATGTGACATTGCTTCTTTACCTCTGGCTCTCAGTCTTTTTTAAAGACTACATGTGCTCTGCTTTTCCAGGGCTCATCAGTGCACTAATTTATTCCAGCCTGCCAGTTCCATCATGGTGCCAGTCCATTTCTCACCCCAGCTCTCTCAGTTATTTTATGCAAACTGGGATTGCCCAGTTGAAATACTGTATTGAATCAGGCCACCTAGCCATGTCTTCTCCTTTGGATATGCTATGTCTTGCAAGAAGTAAAGACAGAAATTTGGGGGGAGATTTAGGGGAAAATAAAGGAAAGGTAAAGAAAAGCATTTGTATTGCATCTGGCTGATTTTGCAATAATGCGAAATGAAAAGAAAATAAGACATTTTACTGCTAAAGCAGAGAACTGAGAGATGTCATGTGCTGTTTCAAGAGTTTCTGTAGGTCACTAGCACTGTGTTAATTTCTTTTCTCTCTTTTGCCTTTGTGTTAGCTATTTGCTACTCCCTCAGCTCTGCAGACTGTAGCAGTGGACGATGGACATGTATCCCATTTAGTCATGAAACTAAATCTATGCTTGTCTCCCATTAGATTAATGTTTTCAAGTCATATTACAGCCAAGTAATAACCATCAGGAGCTTTTACACATTCTAAGTAATTTTTCTCCCTTGTCAAGACATCAAATTATCATTGTAAAGGAGAAACTTAATGCCCATGCAGTATTTAGACAAAGGAACAGAGAAATACGTCTGAACAGTCCTGGTGTGAGTGATTTCATTAATTCCTATTGTAGCAGTTCCAGATATTTTATGCTGTTAACTATTTATTTTCCTTTCAGTTAACAAACAAGTTCATTATTTCAGGAACCTTGAACCCTTCTAATTACCTTTCTCTCTCAAGAAAACAAAACAAAAAAAAAAGAAGATGACATGCTTAATTTAATTTCTGGTTGAATGCTTCAGCCACCATTTTTAGAACTTATTCCAGAAACATTGCTCACTAGTGAATGAAAACCACTTCACGTTGATAGCCAAAAAAAATTGGTCAGTCATCACTGCCCATTTACTTTGGTATTAATACATAAATAGTGTTGATGGAGGCTTACCATTCTTTGGCACAATTTGTTCCAAGTTATTTTGGAAATTCTGGCTGCTCACAGTTGCCTGGGAAGACTTGCTCCTGTATCTTTATGAAGTCTTGGAAGATCAAATCTGAAGCACAAAACTATCCTTCCTCATTCGTAAACAACATCTGAAACAATCTGCTAGGTGCTCCAGAATTTATGTTATTCATAGTGTCTCAAGATAATAAATACTTTGCAGAGCCAGTCAGATTTTTTATTTTTCTACATGTATTGGTACTTTTGTTGTCCATTTCTGTTCTTTAAGTCATTTCTTCATTTTCCCCATTCTTTCCAAGGTAATCTGAAGGTTTTCTCAACTAATGTAAGAAATTAATTCCCTTTGTGTTATTTGTTCCCTCAAAAACAGACAGACTAAAACTACTACTGCCAGAAATCAACTTGTCCCTTCCTTTATTCAGACTGAGAAGCAGACTTGCTCAACAAATAGCTCCAATTTATGTCTATCATTCATAGTGTAAGATAGTTGTCAGTGTAGGAGAGTATGATATAATACAGCTCTGTCTGCTCTGTTTCTTGAGCTCCAGGGGCCATTTTGTGCTGCTGTTGACCTTGGCAGAGCTGAGAAGTTTTATTTAGTGTTGCTGTTTTCTTCACTGAAGTTTACATATTTTAACTGGCTCAGAAGATGTGTGTGTGTTTCAAACAATAAATGACTCAAGGCATTCTGATTCTATCAGTCAGTGAGATATATCCTTCCTTGCTCTGAAGGCTACTACATTTTATAGTGAAACAGTTGAAGATATTATATGCTGGTTGTACTATTTGAGAGATATGTGTTGCTAGGAGAAATTGGAAATGCATATTATTTCAACTTTTTTTTTCTTTTTTTTTTAGTGCAAGTCACTTTACTATTTTGTTGATGCTTTGAAAGCTCTGCTTTGTACCCAGGTAATATTATATTTACTCAACACACAAGTAGATGACTGATTCTTAGGGCTAATAGTTTATAAAAATAAATACCTAACCCATAAATACTTTTTTTTTTCAAGGATTAGGTAAAATAAAAAAATAAATGCAGGAAAAGAAGTGCTTGTCAATAATATTGTATGGAGAAGCAACCCTACAGTGAATAACTACCGAATGTCCAAAGAAGCTTGAGAACTAGTGCAGTCACCTCCAAGCAAATTCCTGCAGGTTTCATCCACTAAGCACTCTCTAGCATCAGTCTGCACCAATACAGTAACTTTAAGACTCTGAACATAAACAGAGATGAAAATACATAAGTAATTACCTAAGTAAATAAATGGAAAGTAGCCAAAATGTCCCGTTATCATCTCTGGAAAGAATTTCCTAGTCTGAGAAAGATGTAAGACAGTTATCCACAGATCTTGGATATGTTTCTGCAACATCAGTTGTGTTCTTCACTGTCAGATCAGTGCTCAATCCAGTACTTACTGAACACAACAGATCTGTAATGACTCCAAGAAAGGAGTTTTTAGCTGGAACATGAATGTGACTGAACTAACCTTTCTGAATGAAGAAGGGCTTATGTGGCTAATTTCCCTGGAGCTATTTGGAAATTATAACCTCCCAAGCTGTTTACAAACTATGAAATGGACAAAGAAAACAATCAGGAAATGCATAGAGAGGATCTTGTTTCTTCAGGGTTTTTTGCAGAGAAATGTCTGGGGTGCTCAGGTGTGAGCCAGTAAATGACCAAATAAACACAAGCATTTAGAGCATATTTTTTCCAGCGCAAGCATGATTTCAGGTTTTCCTGTGCCCTTAATTATAATGAGCTTATTCAAAAAGGTCTGAACCAAATGTTTTCATGTTTCACAACAGGTAGCATTGGTCACAGCAGAATTGCCACCTCCCCCAACTGTTTTATCAGGATATTTACCTTCAGGTATCATTATTTCTGAAGAGGAAAGGTGGCAAATATATTGCAAGGAAAAACAACTGTCTTGATACTTCCTACCTCAGGTGCAATACTGGTCTTTTTGTAGTTGTGAACAGAGGTAAGGCAAGGTCAGCAGAAATAACAAATACATTTTATGATATTCTTGAAAAAATCCACAGGTGCTTTTAAGCCCCTTTCTTCAGATTTCAGATAGAAGCAGCAGCCTTCAAGAAAAAATCCGGCTTGAAAACGGTAGTTCTGAATTTGACTTGTCTTTCATTTCTCAGTGTTTCTGAGCCTTTCCTGTATAATTAATTGTACAACATACCTGGAGAGGTACAAGGTACTCAATAGTTTTTCCACTATAAAATCTTTGGGGTGAAGATATATTCCTCTACTGAGACCCAGGGCAAATGGCTTGATATTTCAGTGCTTGGATCTTTCTCCTTCTCTTATCTTTAGTTTCCTTTGTTTACTACAATTCTGAAAACACATCTTTCTTCACTTTCTGTTTGTAGTGTGTTGATGTTTCCATCAGAGCTGAATCATCTCTCAGACAAAGCAGAAAGAACAGGACTTAGGGGTACAAGTCTTCTGACTTATATGTCTGTTTTGGGATAAGATGAGTCACACTTGATGGGTCTATTTTTCTCCATTTGTTGTAGAGGGAGTTCAGAGGGCTACATCACATATAGGTGTTGAGATGGAAAAAAAAAGATGACTACAGTACTAGGCTACTTAGGACACTATCCATCCCTTCACATCTATGTGTACCGTATTTATTCATTGATCACACTAGAGGACTCAAGAAGTCACTGTGCTCATGCTTCACTTTCAGGAGTTGAGAGAACAATAAGATTCTTTTTTTTTTCTTTTTGCAGATTTCATTTGTTACTGTAGAACAAAAGATTAATATTTTTTCACTGTCTACTTAAAATAAGTGTCCAGAAGGCTAAAGTCACGTGTAAGACACTGCATTTGAAACATACCATAATGTGTTCAGCTCCATTTGTCAGACTAGCAGTCTTTGGAGCTACTTTCCTTAATAATCTCAGCAATGTTGTGTGGATCGTCCATACCCTACTGGCAACAAGAACCATGACGTAGCTGAAGGAGTTATCAAGATGCCATCCAAATGTATTTCCTTTCTCTGTCCTCATATCATAGGTGTTTCTCTATGACCAGTGCCTCACTTGTCCCTTGTATGCCACAGCATAATTCTGCGGCATTTAGAGGTTAGGTGGGCTCTCATGCAGTACACATTATTAAATTTGCTATTCAAAAGAAACTACTATGGCTACAACTGTGGTTAAAAATCAGGCCAAGCTTCAGAGCCCTCCATGATGGGCCACAATAGCAGGAACAAGATCACTGTTGGATAACTTGCATGTCTTTTATTTCCATTTCCACTCTTGTGATAATAATATTTCTCAGCTTTGTATTAGATTGTTTGTGAGCACTGGAAAAAATGTTTTGCTATTAGGGCAGCAAGTGATGGTTAAACACTTGTTCTAGTCTCTCCTGGGGAAAGGCAGGGGAGCAGATGATAACATCTACTTGGTTGCATCTGGTCTACATTTTACTTGTTGCCCACCCTTCATTCTCCTCTTCACCCTGTCTTGAAACAGCATCCTGCTAGACAAAACCCACAAAATTTCATTCAGCAGTTCTTGTGCTAAAATCAGGAGCCTGTAGTGGGACTACAGTTTATCTTTCGAACAGAAGAAGGCAACACCACCAAACCCCTCAACTCCAAATTTGTAAAGTTCACATGACAAAAAATATTCCCTCTTTCATTAGGAATCTGTTTCTCTGGCTAACTTACTTTCACTGTTCAGTTCCCAAACATAAAAGTTAAAAAAAGAAAAAAAAAAGTCATTTTCATCTTCAATTTTGCTGGCTCTGACTCTCTATCGCCCAGTTTTATAAAATAGATATCTACACGGTAAAGAGCCCTGTGGCACCACTTCAGAGAATATCTTTCCTAGATTTAGGTTTTGCTGTAAATCCTTTAGAACTGCACACAACAATGACATGCTTCAACCCAGAATTTAGCAGCCCACAATCTTGATGTTATGCTTTAATTGAACTGAAATTACATTTAGTCAGAGCTTGAAATTTCTGATCTGCTCAGATGCCATTGTTTTCATACACGAAGCTCTTGCTCTGTACTTTTTTTTACCCTCACCCTTTCCCCCTTGAATTATTTAGCATTTAGAAAGCTGAGCTTTGCCACTTTTATTTCCATCCCCGGTTTTATTGCTATCTAAGTGATTTACAAATCAAGCCTTGCATCTAATGGCACTGTGTATTTCCATTTCCAGTGCTCTTCTTTACTGTCGGCTCTTGTTGGATGGGACAAACCTCAGACACAAATAACTGAAATTAATGTCAAATTGCATCATGTGCAGCTTGAATTTCAATTATGAGATCTGAATAAAAATGCATGTTTTCAGCAAACAGCAATAACACTGTGAATTGCTTGGCCCCAGAGTGCACATTACTAGAAAGTATCCTGCTCAAGACAAAGATGCAAGGTTTCAAAATCTTAAAGTAAATCTGCTTGGAGTTTAGTTAAGGCCAATAAGCTGTGAGAATGAGCAGTCATTCAGGCCTTCAGCTTTTGTATCACCTGCCCTATGGCATATCTTTAGCTGTTCAGAGCCTGAACTTCAACCTTTTACTTCTGGAATAATACGAAGTGAGCAGGGATGAATCTAACTCCGAAAGCCCTAATGTATCCTAAATCCATGGAAGTTTGCAAGCAAAGCTTGTGGCTCAGCCCATCTCTAATTCTATATTCACTGAAAAGGCCAGTAGAAGACTGTATATATGGAGGCACAATGGGAAGATGCATTTCTCTGGTCATTATTTGTGGTTCACCTGGTGATACAAAGAAGCCAACTTTGTCTAGGCTTCTGTTGTAGTCAGTGGAAAGAATTATGAGGGCAGATCCATTTTATCTTCATGCAGATGTCTAAATGGGTCGAAGGGATCACATTCTCGCATGCCTTTTCAGCTCCGTTGTCTTCAAAGGATGTTGAGGCACGAGGTTATATTTAGAGTCTAAAAAGTGCAGTGCCCCGTCACCACTGAAATTTATGTGGCTTCAAAAGCTTCAGTCAACTGAATGACCTACATATCCCCTCCAAACAGAGATATTTCAATGCAGCTACATGTCTTACCTCTTCAACTTCCTGAAGGAAAAAAGTCCCTTCCATTAGAGATTTATTGAAACTTTTGGATATTCTACCCAGGAGAAAAAAACTATGATCTTGCACACACACTGCCCTGCAAGCAATGCCCTCAAAGAAAGATAAAATAACTTTATATCAGCATAAAAAATATTTTTTTCTGAATGCTACACACTTACATGAAGCTAACAGGTGTCCAGTTGCCACTTGAAAAAGTCAGCTAGATCTCACTTATTTGTGCAAACATCATCTAGATCCTGGTGTCCTTGTTAAAATGACAGCAACTTGGAGGAGTGGAAAACTGTTTTCTTATTATCTGGCACACATATTGCTGTCATAACTAGCTCTAAACAGACACTGAATAGCTACCAGCACATTATTATTCAGGTGAACTTTAAAACTGTTATTACTTTAAAACACAGAGAAATTCTAAAGATATTTTTAATGGGGACTAGGATGCAAATTTGTTAGACTCTTAGTGATTAAGTCTTCCCTTTATCTGTGTAAGAGAAAGAACAAAGTCAGACTTCTATAATTATTCATCTGAAAACATACTTTAGGCACAGGAAAGAGATAGCAAGTCAGCTTTCACTGTGTCTGTCAGCTCCCAGCTTAGGATGTTCAGACACTCAGATCTGAACTGAGGCCATGAGCTCCATTTCTATGCTCCATCAAATGCTTACACAACTTAATTGTTACTTGGGGCTGTAGAATCGGAAGGGACGAGCCAAGCTCATTCTTTCTCGCCCTGTAGGCACCACATCACACAGACCTGCCTTTCATGTGTTCTAACGCTTCTGTGCACATTATGAATTCCCAAATGCAAAATGTCTGCACCCCGACGTCCTTGCAGGGCACTGAAATTGCTTTGAATGAACTTGGGTAAGTTGCAGCTGTTACTGTTTGGGCTATGTCTCATGAAAGGGATTTTTTTCGTTTATTATATCTGACTAAGAGTAATGTGAGTAGCCTAAGTCAGTGAGCTAGGCTCCTTCTGTAGCTGCCAGACTGACAGGTTCAGCACCAGCAGGTGCTTCATCCCATTCTGAGGCAGGACTGAGATGTCTCTAATAAATACACAGGAAGTTTAGACAACTGACTCAGACTAATTATTCAGCTATTAGACAGTAAAGCTAGGTAAAAGCAAATTCAGCCCCAAAATGAGTCTGCAAAATTGCTGACGACCAAGATTAGGCATGTTAAAATCAAAACATGCAACTTTAGCAAAAAAATACTTCATTCTGGAAGTGATCGTGCAGAAAAAACCTACCAGGTACAGTTCTTTACCAGGGAAGGTAGAGAGGGCAAAGCAGTAAGTGCTCTTTTCGATGGCCAAAGAAAAACAACATCAAAGGCAAAACAAGCCATCTATATTTCTGCCAGGCTCCATAGTCTATTGTGGGGCAAGAGCTTCTGAAATTCAACAGAAAGGTCAACCAGCAGGATGGAAAATTTATTTAAAATATTTAGACTGGCTTTTACTACCAGATGTAAATGAAAACCAATTAGGTAATCATATTAAAGGTAGGCAAAGGAATGGCATTAACACTCCCAGATTGTAATGACCATTACTAAGGATGTGTATTGCCCAGCTGATGCCTTTATAGAGAGGGGAAAAATTAACTATGTTTCACCTTTTAACTGCCTTTTAAAGCCTTGCAAAATTGATTTCATACAACATCAAACATGCAGTAATAAAACAGGGGGGCAGTAAAGCAAAACATGGATAGTAGACAAAGGAAGATGTAGAGCACCTGTAAATGTTGGTCTGAAAAAAGCAGGCTACTTTTCTACTTGGAAAGATGGGGTAAATTGGTATTGCATCATTGTGACCATGAATGCAGCATCAAGTTATTACGGTAGTGCCTTGTATCCATGAGGTAAGTGGTACAATTCCTGCAGCATAGTCCTCTTGTGGAAGAGCTGGCTTCTGATCTTACTGGGTTCTATTGTCCAACAAAAAGCAATGAGCATCTTCAATACATGACCACGTGAGGCCATGTCACAGCAGTCAGTACATCAGAAGGTTGTGATGCACATGCAACACTTGTGTACCTTGGATTGATCATCTGGGTATCCATTTTGTTTCCTCTACTTTGTGAAGCTGTATATGTTAAAGGTAGACAAATTAAGTGGGATTCATGACCCAGCAGGTTCCTTCTCTCCCAGCTGTGAGGCTGCAATGGCTCTGTGTCCCAAAGTCCAGCCAGCAGCAAAGTTGAACACGTATTCCCAGCAGGCACACACACACAAACATACACACAAAACACATGAACACAGCCAGCCACAAACATGAACACAGAGACAGAGCAGAACCTTTACCAGCACCCTGTACACACACACTGCACTCACATAAACATTATCAACACAGATGATCCCATCATCTTCCTCCTTCCCAGCCAACAAGGATTGAAGTTGCTACACTAATATACACACACAGTATAGATTTCTCCAGTAGCTGGACTCAGACACTTTATCCAGCAAACTGGCTTCTAGATCCCTGTCCATCCCAGCAGCTTGTACCAGGACCCCAAGCCCCAGAGGCTGGTGGCCCCAGTCTAGCAGCTGCCACCAGACCTTCTAACCTGCTCACAGCCAGCCTGACTTGCAGCTCATCATGTTCGCATAGAGGCTCGGAATCATGAATTCACTGACATAGGAAATAGAAATAGGATTTAAGAAGAAGATAGGACAGATTATGGTGACCAAGTGAAGGGCTCAGCCGGACAAACATAGTGACCAACAGCGTGTTTAGCCATAGACCTTTTCCCTCTGTTTTCCCAGTCGTTTTTCCTTCCTGATACATCTTGATCCCTCCCTTTCCCTGCCCTTGGTCCTTATTCTAACCAACACATTAGCAGTCTTGCACATTCCCTGAATCTCCTTAAAAACTCCTGCAATACTCTTTAAACAACTTCTAAATTCTTTCCCCCTCTGCATGCCACAATAGGTCCTAAAGCCCTTCAGGCACTAACCCCACCAGTTTGCAGGGCATTCCTGAGAAGGTGTTTCTTTGGCAGACTCATCCACCAGAGGCAGTCTCACCGATTAGGTTACAGGGAACCATCAGCCTTCCTGGGTCTTTGTGTTCAGAGAGATTAGCCCTTAATCACATAATCTAGCAAAGAGAACATGACATTTCTTTCAGATATTTTTCTGTGTTTTATTTTTTCTTTTCACTTGTCCTTTGTTTTGTCCTCCATTTCCTGCCTTGTCTGCCAAATAATAACCAAATGACAGCAGTTTCTGTGACAGGGAGAAAGTCTCCATACTGGCTAGCCTGTGCAGGAATACAGTTTCCACCTATGCCATGAATCGTTGGGACACCCGGTTGTATCTCTTCAGTCCATTAAGTAATGCCATTAACCCACATATAGAGCAAGTTATTATATTCTAGTGGGTCGGCTCATTTTTCACAAGCAATATCAGAAACGAGTCTCCAAAGGATCACAGACTCACGCAAAGTATAGCATTTGAGACAGAAAGTTTGGGTTTTTTTTTTTGACAAAATTATAGAATAATAGAATGGTTTGGCTAGGGAAGGATTACCTAGTCCCAAGCCCCCTCACATGGGCAAGGACACTTTCTGCTAGACCAGGTTGCTCAAAACTCCATCCAACTTGGCCTTGAACACTGCCAGGGAGGTGGCATCCACAGCTTCTCAGGGCCATCTGTGCCAGTGTCTCGCAACCCTCATTGTAAAGAATTTATACGTAATATCTAATCTAAATCTCCACTCTTTCAATTTAAAGCCATTAACCCTTGTCCTATCACTACATGCCCTTGTAAAAGGTCCCTCTCCAGCTTTTTTGCTGGAGTGTTCCTGCAGAGCTGCAGGGAGGTGGACAGCTTGTCCTGTTTTACATTTGGAGCGAGTGCACCTTAGTGGTCCCAAATTGAATATATGCTTATTCAAGTGCAAAAATATACACACGTGCACCAATATATTCACGCAGGTAAATTAGTACTCCTTTATAATTATTCCACATAACTGTCCAAATTTCACTACAGAGATATTCGCCAAAGTATTTTTATGATACTATGATTTTTGAGCCAATTATTTTCACAGGTTTTTTTGAGTTTGCAGCACTTAGTTTTTTTGTTTCTCTCCCCTTTAACTCTATATAGGTTTCATATTTATACGATTATACTAACCCACAATGGTTTTTGTTCTCTACTGTGGAAGTAAACTTCCTTATAATCTAGTTGTTTGGTCAATGTATTGGAAGCTGGATGTTTAGTTAGGTTCAGATCAAAATCTAGTTAAAGGGCTTTGGAGCTTTATGACTCAGAGACAGCAAGAAATAAAAGCTATGTTGAAATAACATGATCTAGTCTCAGGGGCTTTTAAAACACAGAGTGATTTTTGTTGCACACTCTCAACACCGAAGACCACTTTGCTGTGGCTTGGGAAGCAAAGGAAATATGGCTATGGAAGCATTTCCCGCAACAGTAATTCATTTAGCTGAGGACACATACTAATGAAACTGGCAAGTTGGAGAGAACTTTCTGAAATGCCACAGGCTACTTTGTATGGATCAGTGAGATTACCTTGGATGCTAAGCTCTGTCCTTATGAACTGCTAACATATCAGCAAGGCAGCTTGACTTGCCAAGACCCCAATTGAACTTCCAACTTTTCCTGAATTACAGGAAGGGTAAGGAAAATGTCAATCTCTACTTTGTTGTGATTTGGAGCCTGGTCTGACCTCTAGACTAGGATAATCCATTCCACTCTATTAAAGGAAAGTGAAAATCCATTCCACCTCTACTAATATGTTCCATCTCTATTAAAAGAAATGGAAACTGGTTGAGCAGGAAGATTTTCATCTCTGTCTGAAGTTGGGTTCTTAGACAAACTTGCTATTTGGGTCAGAGAAAGCAAACTGAAACATGGAATATTTTCTGTTTCACATTCCTTTCTACCTTATTCCAAGAGCTTATTAGTGTATGTAGACACCTTAACTATAACATCCTGTACTTAATGGCAGGGAAGAATATGAAGCATAGTGCAAATAGTGCTTTAAATCATAAAGGCTCAGTTTAAATAAATTACTATATTTTACATAAAATCAAACTTTCAGGGTATATATGATGCCTTGAAGAAAGGTCAAAGGCAAAACTTTTAAACCCAACTAGAAAATATTTTTAAAGACAGTGCGACCCTATTCATTTCATATTACTTATTACTTAATTATAAGTGACATGAAGGATACAGGTCATCTCTCCAGTCCCGAAGAGTCTTATCTTGTCAGATTCCCTTTCAAACCCCTTCATTTGTGTAGAGTTATTTAATTTAACCAAGAAGCCCTGTAAAATTGTTGCAAGTCACAAGATTCTTCTGCATAAAAAGAGGCTCTATCACATCCTTTACATCCAATCCTTCACATTTCCCGTTCTTCATTCCCACTTGTCCTTTCCAGGACTCACCAATTTTTTCCATGTATTTCTCCTGAACACTCAGCCTAAATGGTAACACATCAAATTATTGCCATTGTCTTCAATGTATAGGAATTTCACTGCTTCTGATGAACTTTACCTCTTATAAGATCTTAGAGACGTCACTCTCTTTTTTCTCACACCATGAGATGTTGCATTCTTTACAAAACAGTTAGCATCCTCAGGGGCAATTAAAATATAAATGCTGACTATTTCCATGCATCTCCTTTTATTTTCCTGGAGACAGTACAACACTGCTACAGCCCAAAGGCTAAAGAGAATTCATTACTATGCATGTTGTTATACTGTTATGTCATCATAAATTAGTTGGCAGTCTTTCTTCCCAAGATAAAGATCAAAAAAATCCTTTGAGGTTAAAGTTTTGTTACAGCAAGAAGATGTCCTCAGAACATCCTTCTTTCAGAGACTCTGCAGGTTTGGAAATATTTATACCTCAAAGTTCCTAAAGTCTTACACATTTAATATTGAAGATTTCCTTTCTCACCTTCTTTTTAAGTCTGTTCTTATTGATTAGAACTTGGAGAGCTTACCTTCTTCCTTCTGTTCCAATTACTAATCTATTATAATATTTTATGATTATTTAATAATATAATAATAGCATATTATAAAATAGATTGTTATTATACATCGACTAAGAATAGCAGTCACTTTATGTTTCAGTTCCCTTGCGTTGTCTCATTAACTCAATGTTATTTAAAATTTCTATTACTTAAGGACACACAGGTCCACCCAGGAAATGAAGTTTCATTGTGTTAGATACTGTGATGTAACACATAATAACAGAAAATTCTTTCTCATAAAGGCAAATAATTTGACAAGACAGAGGTTGGAAAGGGACAGGATGAACATTTCCAAAAGCTAGGGACCATGGAAGACTCACATCTAGCCTGCTACTATTTGAAACACACTAAGGTGTCCCATCTGACCTCCAGCCACTGCTCTGGAAAGGAGTGGCTCTCTTGTGGGTCCACTGTCGTACTTTCTAGCCCTGTGGAGACACTGTGGACAGCTAGAATAGCAGTATACACCTACAATTAGGGAAAGAAATCAAGGCCCTATGATGGGATGCAATTCTACTTTAAGACGTCTAAATGTAGGTGTATATGTCATTACCTCCGCGTGAGGTGTCCAGCCTCCCATTAGAGCAGATGGAGATCTAGTCAGTACAGTTAACGTAACCTAAAGACTAATTCAGCTGACAAACCAGTAGATATTTTCTTAAGAGTCAGTGCAATTTTCTTTAGTCTTCATTGACTATATTTACTAGTGGATTCATTCCAACATGTAGGTACCTACCAACACGTGAGATCATTTGGGATATCTTACCTGGTCTCCAGCCCTCCTCAAGCTGGGCATTCATTCACTGCAGTTCCTTTGCCATATCTGCCAGACCTATGCTGAAGTCTCCGGTACTCTGTAATGGTTTTAGACATGTATGTGTGAGCTGTTGCTTTGAACCTTAAATCACTGTGGACTTAAATACCACAGGCATGCACAGGTAAACTAAATCTCACACAGAAACTGTAACAGAGGAAGGAACTCAATTCCTATCTGGTGATCACTGTGCCCTAACCATGAGCTTTCATTCTTGAATTTAGTGACATCTCTAGTAAGTTAGAGCAGAGGTCTGTCTACACACTTTTTCTGTTGCTGACAGCAGTCAATAATACATACCCGTAAAAACTGCAAAGACAGTAGAAATGGATGGTAATACCTCCCAGAACAATTTCACAATGGCCTACAACTTAGGACATTAGCTGTTGCTGATTCAGAACTGGTGCTTTTGTATTCGTTTAACAGAAGTGCTTTGCTTCCATGCAAGTTTTTGACATCAATGAATTTTCTGTGGTAATTCTGGAACATTTTTATGGATTTCTCATATTATTTTTGTTTAATTTTTTGTTTATTTGTTTTTCCAAATCATTACTGTGCTCATTTAAGTCTGTGTCTCAAATTTCACTTTGGAAATGGACAAGTTTAAACCTACCATTTTAGTTACACTGTCTAGTATATCTTTAGGGTAATGATAACACCCCAAAAACGTACTGAATAATTTTTTAGGTGCTTAAACAAAGCTCATTGTAGTGACAGAATGCCGCTTTGCCAAAAATAGCAATCTATGTGTGAAGGTCATATCAAGGATTTTCAAAGGACTATTGATTTGCTGTGATTTTGATTTATCATTTTTCTAAAATGTATAATGTAAAGCAATTTAGAGAGGTCTGATTTTCAGAAAGAGTGAGAAATCCATTCATCTCTTCAATTTGGGTAACAGTATTATTATCTTGTTGGAGTTTTTGATGGGACTAGCATAGCAAAAAGGCACTGAAAGAGTTTCTCATGTTTCCCATTGACTGGGGAAGTACAGCATTCAGTCATTCTGAAGAGAGCTTCTGTTCCAATTTAAGATCTTTTGCCTCAAATTTCAGATAATATCTCCAACTGAAGATAATTTCCTATCCAAAAAAATGCCTTCAGGATTATAGTTTCAGACCAGGAAATAAAAATGAGAATAATATACTGAAAAAACAAAGATGACTTCTCTGCAGCTATATCCATCATACAGACAAACAAATTCTAGACTCTGATATTTGGGAACCAGTTCGGTTTTTTTAGTTACATGAGGTTATCTTACATTACCTTCCTTTTTTTCTGGTTCCAGTTGGGGAACAGAAAGTGAGTAGTATGCCTTGAACCTGAAAAAATTATGCCAGTGATGGTAAACTGCAAGGGCTTTTCTTCATTGTTGTTGCTGGTGGTTGAGGGGCTTTTTCATCTGAACTTGTGAGAAATACAATATGTCAACTTCTAGAGCAGTACTTTCTTTCTTTATTTTCCTTTTGCATACTGAGAAACTGATAGGGTAGGTGGCATGTACAATTAGCTCCCAGGTGCTTCTAGAAATAATTGTTTGTGTTCCATGACATCACACATCTTACCTATCTGACATGTACAAAACAGAAGAGGGTAGAACAGTTTTAATTCTAAATGTAAAGATCAGGCAGGTCTCTGTCATGATTATTCTGCGCTTCACTACACTTGCGCTTAAACTAGGTGATATTCTTATAATGAGATTATCCCCAATTTACATTTGGAAGATGCCTTCTGGTTACTAGAGCGATTTAAGGAATATTAATCTATTAATATTTTCTGATAACTGAATCCACAACGTAATTATTTTCATATTATTTCCAATGTTTTCTTCTAAGAGGTGTTGCCCAAATTTTTGCACTCTGCATCTTTGCTGTGGCAATAAAGTGAGTCTTCTTTCTTTTTGTTTTTATAAATTATTTCTATTATGTAAACTCTCATTGCAAACACTTACTTTAATATCATATGTTTAAATACTTTGGTCCCCAAAGTCCTCCTATGAGCACCAGAAGCATTGCTTTCAAGCTATCTGGCTACTGATGATCTTGCTTTTAGTGCCCAAAGTTCAGATGTTTCCATGATATTAGAAAGAAGCTATCAGAAGCCTTTCCATCTACTTTTCCTACATCAGCCCTTTCACCCTGAGTGTCAGGGTATTTGATGAAACACCAATATCTTTCGGGGAAACAAGGGATTCAATATGGCTCAGAAGCCTGGTAAGAAGAACATGGAGCTTCTAACTTTTTCCAGAATGCTCAGCTCTGTAGACCATTTCAACCCAGTAGCTGTTGAAAGTCTGAAGCTATTATTGCCATAGATGTAAAATAAATCAACAAAGTTGTCAGTAAGGCAAAACTACTTGTAAACTCATTAGGGCTGCTTAAATACAATCGCATACTTCTGAGCTACAAAATCAGATTTTTTTTTCCCCAGAATTAAAGGAATGAACAGAAAGAAACAGGCATTTCTGGGATGAGATATATTTGACTAAAGTAGATATCTAAAATAGATCAGATGCACTGTGTCTGTTCCTAGCCACTGGCTCCATAAAAGGAACTGAAATTGACTGGTTCAGATGTAGACTTCTGCACAGCAGAATTTATTTCAACTAATTTTAGCAGTGTAATCCATTCTGAGATGAAGATTTCTACATATCTACGAGCATATTAGGGGTCTACAGTACCATATCACAGTAAAGTTGAATGTGTACAGTAAGGAAAAATCTTTCATTAGAACATCAGATAGGAAATGACAAGACTTTCTGCATGTTCCCTTTTTTAGGCTTGAAGCAGCAAACTTTGGGCTAAGGATAAATTGGTGTGACAACTTAATTCTGTTAATCAATTAGACAATTCAAGGGAAAAAGGTGATTACTGAAAGCTGACAACGTGCTGCCTGCAGAGGAAGACTTAAAAGCAAATAAACAACCAGGCCTGCCAATTTACCCTGGAGGGAACACTTGCATTCTCTTCTGACCCCAAATCTAAGTAGCAGTTGAACTTTGAGCACAGCAGCGAGTCACATCAAGCAGCTGTTTTCAGTTCCACACAGGACTTCACTATCCAGCCTACTGTCTCTAGCCTGAAAGATGTGAGGATGTGCTTCCAGCAGCCATTCATCAATTTTTCTACTCTACTGCAAGGATGCACAAAATTCAGGAGGTGTGTGGTTTTTTTAATTTTTTTTTATTTCATACCTACCCAAAATAGAGAGAATGAAGAAGCTTTGCTCAGCATCCAGCCTGCCAATCCACTAACCTGGAACATCATTTTGAGGGTGAGTGTGGGTTATACAATAAAACATTTTGACTGCTGTTTACCAGATAATAGAAGCCATCACAACAAGAGGAAATTCCAAGTGGCACTTTCCTGACAGCTGATCTCTGGCAAGCTGTCAGGTGTAAACTGTGTGGAGTGCTTCCCCAGCATGTGAGCAGACCCTACCGGCAGTTCAATAAGGCGTTGAAAGCACATTGCTCTGCAAAAGCCTGACCTGCAGGGCAGTCTCCTATTGACTAGTCTGAAGTGTACTAATTGTGTACCAAAAGTATTAAATTAGCAAGGCAATCATCTTCCATTTGCTTTTTCTCCTTCTTTCTCTCTGTTTTCTAATTCCCTTGAATCATGCACTCAAGAGGAATTTTTAGACTAGGAAGCTTGTTAGCTAAAATATACTTCTCCATTCACTTGATTTCATCTGCCAAAAGCCTTAAGCAAAAGTGCAAGTAAGGACAGATAAGAGGGTAGTAATTAGAGCATATAATGATTTTTCTTTTTCCTTAAAAAAATCATTTGTGTGATAACGAATGTGTTTTCATTGCTACTTATCTTTCATTTTGGAAATCAGAAAGGAATGATTTCATGACTTCTGACTGCAGGTTTATGAAGACTGAAGATTATTCTCCTTGGTTGAGATGTTAATTAAACAATTTTACTGTCATTCTTCAGATCATTTTACCTGCATTAGTGAGACAAGAGTTCCTGTGGACTTCATGCAGTATCAGAGATTTGGAGCCTCTTCCGTGTTCTTTAGAATAAATCAGCTCTTCAGCAAAGTCGAGACACACCAGTGTTACATCATAGTATATATGCAGCATATTTTGCATATAAATCATATATAAGTTTGTACATATACATGTTTCCAGTGATGTTTCTCATCTTTTTGTCTGTCATAGTTTAAATACCAGATGGATATAAATTCTTCCAAAGGTAAAGAAAATACAGTGAAACAAGGACCTTAGATTTAAGGAAAGGAAATCCAAAGTCTTAAAAAGAAAAATCAAGAAAAACTAGGGACGGAAAACTGAATTGCATGTGCGTGAATAGGCCTCCTCACACCCGTTGATTCACAGTCTCTGTACCTATAGGTAAATAGTAGTAATGAAATAATTGTTTTCCTTTAAGAAAAGCGTAAGAGCTAATGAGGTAAAGTCAGAAGGAAAGAAGCATTCTACTGATATTCTAGTTATTTTGTCTATCTCAAATTTGATGAGACACTTGAAGTAAGCAGAGACTGGAGTAGTTTAAACACAAAGACTTTCATTTCTGTGGAAAAGAGCTGTGAAAAAAAGGCAGCTGTCTGAACTGGAAGAGCTTTGTTTCAATAACTGGCACCCTGCTCCCTGCCTTCATTGAGGGGTTTTTCACCCACCCAGCCATCTGACAGAAAGGCTGTGTATCATTGTTAGAACAGCACAGGGAGTTTCTAGATGGTGTTAGTCAGAGTTTATTAATAGAAATGTCAGAGGGGCCGACCAGAGGTAAAGCTGTCTTTGAGCTGCTGTTCATAAACAGGGAAGAACTGGTGGCAAATATGGCCACAACAGTAAACAGGAGATGATTAAGTTGATGTAGTGGAAGGTTGGGAAGACAAGCAGAAGAGCCAGGAGTGGATTTAGGACAACGGATTACAATCTGCTTAAGGAATTCCTGGGCAGAATCCCCTAAGAAACTTCAATAGAAGAAAAGGCAAGAGGATGAGCTGATTTGCAAAGAAAACTGAGGAACCAATATCTCATTATGCAGGAAGTTTGGAATTTAACCAGAAAACCCCTGTGGCTAAGCAAAACACTTCTCAATGACCCTAAACACAGAGACAGTATGGAAGCAAAAAACAAGGACAGGTAGTAAAGAAGAAATATCAGAGCAGACTTTAGGAATTTAAGCACAATAGAATCATAGAATGCTTTGGGTTGGAAGGGACCTTTAGAGGTCATCTAGCTCAAAATCCCTGCAGTGAGCACGGATATCTTCAGTTAGGTTGCTCAGAACCCCATTCAATTTGACCTTGAATGTTTCCAGGGATGGGGCCTTCACTACCTCTCTGGGCAATCTGTTCCAGTGTTTCACCACCCTCACTGTAAAAAAATTCTTCCTCATATCCAGTCCAAATCTACCCTCCCTTAGTTTAAAGCCATTACTCCTTGTCCTATCACAACAGGCCTTGCTAATAAGATTGTCCCCAGCTTTTCTATAGGCCTGCTTCAGGTACTGAAAGGCTGCAAGTAAGGTCTCCCCGCAGCCTTCTCTTCTTCAGGATGAACAGCCAACTCTCTCAGCCTTTCCTCATAGCAGAGGTGTTCCAGACCTTGGATCATTTTTGTGGTCGTCCTCTGGACTGCTCCAACAGCTCCCTGTCCTTCTTGAGCTGCGGGCTACAGAGCTGGACACAGGACTCCAGGTGAGGTCTCACCAGAGCAGAGTAGAGGGGCAGACTCACCTCCCTCAGCCTGCTGACCACACTTCTCTTGATGCAGCCCAGGATATGGCTGACCTTCTGGGCTGTGAGCACACATTGGTGGCTCATGTCCAGCTTTTCATCCACCAGTACCCCCAAGTCCTTCGTGGCAGGGCTTCTCTCTATGCCTTCATCCCCCAGTCTGTATTCATACTGGGGGTTGCCCCGAACCAGATGCTGGACCTGGCACTTGGCCTTGTTGAATCTCATGTGGTTCACACAGGCCCACTTCTCGAGTTTGTCCAGGTCCCTCTGGATGGCATCCCGTCTTTCTGGTGTGTCAGCTGCACCACTCAGCTTGGTGTCATCTGCAGACTTACTGAGGGTGCACTCTATCTTGCTGTCTAAGTCATTGGTGAAAATTTTAAACAGCATTGGTCCCAGTACAGACACCTGACAGACACCACTCGTCAGCAATGTCCATTTGGGACATCGAGCCATTGACCACTACCCCCTGGCTGCAACCTAAAAACCAGTTCCTTAACCACCAAACAGTCCACCCATCAAATCCATTCCTCTCTGACTTAGAGACAAGGAGGTTGTGAGGGACTGTGTTGAAGGTTTTACAGAAGTCCAGATAGATCACATCCATAGCTCTTCCCTTGTCCACTGATCTAGTCACTCCATCACAGAAAGCCACATGTTGGTCAGACAGGACTTGCCCTTGGTGAAGCCATGCTGGCTGCCTTGAATCATCTCCCTGGCCTCCAATAGCCTTAGCATAACTTCTAGGATGATCTGTTCCTTGATCTTCCCAGGCACAGAGGTGAGGCTGACAGGTCGGTAGTTCCCAGGCTCCTCCTTCCTACCCATTTTAAAAATGGGCACAATGTTTC
>Ga0065711_1005432_pt1 | contig 20238 bp, 11 predicted proteins | sample Hoacrofraction12_FD_59098 | JGI IMG/M metagenome (GOLD analysis project Ga0065711, IMG submission 59098) | Hoatzin crop microbial communities from Cojedes, Venezuela - Epithelial fraction 12 v2 (version 2) | ecosystem: Host-associated > Birds > Digestive system > Esophagus > Crop | place... | reverse complement strand
CGGGCCGGGCCGGCGGCGCCGGTTATTTGGCCCCGCGCGGCGGTGCCCGCGCCCCGTCTCTCTCGCCCCTCGCGCCATGCCGAACATCGTGCTGTTCAGCGGCAGCTCCCACCACGACCTGTCCCAGCGGGTGGCGGACCGGCTCGGGCTGGAGCTGGGCAAGGTGGTCACCAAGAAGTTCAGCAACCAGGAGACCAGGTGCGTGGGGTGGCCGCGCAGGGCGTCCCGCCGGGTGAAGGCAGCCCGCCTGCGGCCTGAGGCTCGTCCCGCCGCTCGCAGGTGGTGTGAGAGCGGGGTGGCGGTGATGGGTGAGGCCCCCTGGGAGAGAGCCTGGGTCAGGTCGCGTCTCGGGGTTCGTTGCACCTGAGCTTCACCTTCCAGCAGCCGCCGGGTGCGTGTGGTGGGCCGGTTGCGGCTCCCGTACGGCTCACTGCCTTGGTCCGAGGCTGCTGGCCCGGCATGAGGTGGTACGGTTGCTGTGGTGGCCTTGGCTCGCTGCTGGAAGCCTGGGCACGTCAGGCTGCTGGCCAGCCAAACGCAGACGGTGACTCTGGTGACAGCACAAAAAAATCCTGCGTGGAACCAGGAGGACAGCTTGCTTGCCTTGTCTCTCCAGAAATGCAGTTGCTAGTGCTTTTTCTACTAATACTATCTTTACTAGTTCGTCACCTTAGCTTTCTGCCTAGCCGTATTTACTCATTTTCAATAAAAAATTTTAGATTGAGGTGACAGCTGTATGTTCATCCTGTGAGCTGGTAGGACCGTGCAACTGCTTTTCCATATAGATGTGAGACTAGGCTGCCAGCTAGAAGACAGGTTCCCCAAGTGCAGGTAGCTGGCTAGTCTCTGAGGTTACTCTATGTTTATTTTTATCTGTTCTTGTTCTGAATCTCCCGAACAAGCATGTTTTCATTGCTTCCTTTGAAAGATTAACGTGGTGTATTCTAAAATTGCTCTCACAAAGCTTGTTCTTCTATTGTGTCTGTGTTTTTGCGTTCTCAGTTTAATTGCTCTTGTTCTAGTTACGCTCCCTGGCATTACTATAAACCCGTTTCCATTCGTGTTTATGCAACCTAATGTTTGCACATTCTGACTCTTCTATTCATTCCCGATTAAATGTTTAAATCTTCTCTCAAGTCTTTCCAGCCCCATACTCACTTTATTGCTCTTTGATCTCTTTTCTGCATGATAAAACTTATTTTCTGTATTTGGTTGCGTGACTTTCTTGTTAACTTATTTCTAATTTTTTTTAAATGTTTATTCTCCAGAGACACTTATCTTTGGTTCTGCTGTTTGTTATGCTTTAAGCAGAGATTAATTGATTTAGCTTTCATCCAAGGTAGAAATTTATCTCCCAAGTTTGCGTATTTATTTTATGAGCTGAGTTAATTAAATTCTAGGCTTCCGGATACAATAATCTCCAGTCTGTCATTCCACCTGATTTTCCAGGTGTGCAGTATTGGCCTCTGTCATTAAACAAGTAGGTAGTGGTGGCTGCAGCATGTCAGTGGTTTGGCTAACCTAGTAGTGCCAGTTTATTTTCTTAGGCAAGTAGGGATGTAGTGTGGTATAGACATGAGGAATGTATCTAATCTAAACATTATTTCTGGTTGCTTCTGTCGCAACACTGCGAGGCTGTTAGTTTGCCTTTTTTTTTTTTGTGAACTTAAAATGCCTTAACAATTCAAATCCTTAAGTGTTTGTTTTTGTTTTCCTTTTTTACAACTTCATACCTTTGAGGTTCTGAAACTATGTTCTTGTTTCCTGTTCAGGAAGTACAGTTGTACCCACTATGTAATGTTTGAAGTGGATTCTCTTTTCAATATCCTTAGCAATTTATTTCAGAGTGTTTGCCTTCCAGTTTTGTACACTGACGTTCTTAATAAAAAAATCAGCAATAGTTCCTCAACAATGTATTTGAGATTAAACTACAGCTAAAGTTGATAAGATATTTATGCTGCAGTTGTTCTTGCCTGAGTGATCTGGATTTTCAGTCTGTATAGCAAAGTTTCTTTGTGTGTGTATCTAAGCAAAAATTTATTTCTTCCTATATGAAAATAATCCAGCACAGTCCTTTTTCGTATTTTTGTTGCATTTTTAAATTTATAGACAAGTGTATTTGCATTATGAAATACACTTGCAGTATTGCAGAATACTAGAACCTGATCGTTCAAATGCTCAAAGAACCTTAAACCTTCCCAATGGCACTTGGTCAAACCCCTGTGCAAACAGATAAGCCTGGGTCTGAGGGTCAACAAACTTTTGCTTTGTCAAATCTGTTGAGTTAGCAAGTTGCAGAGAAGAATCACCTTTTGTTTAAAAACTCTGTTTTGCTGTTTCCTGCATTCTCTTAAATGTAAATTGTGTGTAAATTGATAGATGTGTGCAGCCCCAGGCTTAAATCCTTGTCAGATGGTCCTAGCTGGAAACTCTTTACTTGAGAACTGCAGTTTGTCTGACTTGCAGAGTAGAGTGGAGAGGAAGAGTCATTAAATATTTTGCGTTATATTTCACCTCAAACAGGCTTTAGGTCTCAGTCCCCATCCTTAGCGGATGTAAGTGGTTCTGAAGAATTAAAACTGTACCCTGAGATTAGTCAGGGATAGGACCACCACTGACAAGCACTGTGACTGACTAGGTTCCTGACTCCAGAACGTTTAAAATGGGAAAGGCTTCTCTTTTTAATTTGTACTGAGACTAGCATATCTAGCAATATCCCAGTTCCCTTCTGATTTAGGCTCTCGGTATTCTTGGAGGTCTATAACTGAGAAATGTAATGTCTGTGCTAGAGGAAGCGAGGGAAATTGGTGGTAGACTTGACCACTGCCCCATTTTTTCCTTCTTCTAAACAGCATGGAAATGCTTTCCTTCAGCTGACTGCTGGAGTCAAGCAACCCTAACTAAAGCAGCAACAGAGCCCCTTCATAATGTCTGCTTGTGGGAGATAACACTGTTTAGTATTCAAAACTTGTGTGTCAATAAAGTGCCAGCCACAATGTCATGGTAGGAGCTTGGGTGGCACCACCTTCTCACCTATCTGGCAAAATATTAGGGCTGCAGTGAGGCCTCAGTCAGTTTGTCGTCTTCAGATCCCACAAGCAACTGTCATCAGCAGTTGGCAGGCTGGAGGAAGAGGAAGGGAATGGAAGTCCTTAAACAGGCATGGCTGTTGTAGCCTTAGCATCGTGAAACTGACAGACGTGTAACAGAAGCATACAGATATGAAATGCTCTGAAGTTTTTCACAAAATTGTCTCCACGTACACTGAGATGGCATTTAATTATAGTTGACACACAATTAAATCCCAGTGCAGGTATTTTTAGTGAGTCAGCTGATGAAAAAAACTATCATTGAATGTACATAACTTCTTAAATATATTTTCTGACAGTATATGGTAGGTATGCTTCTCTAAAGACTTTTTATTTTAACTCTATCCTTGAAATAACTTACTGCTCGCAAAATGGAGAAACTGGAGTCATAGGTGGCATCCTCTTACACGCATCTCTCTCAGTGGAAGAAGTTAGTGCTCCCACCTGTTCCCATGAGCTTCCTAGCTTCTTCCCACCAGGTTCACTGGCTGAAGTGAATCTTCTTGCAGATCTTGGCAGATCCATGAGGAGGGGAATGAAGTCCTCTCTGGCACGTGTGAATTTGGAGACTGCCTATCCACAGCCTTACTTAGCTGCTGAAGCTGGGTTGTTTCAGAAATATCGACATAAGTGTATGGTGTTCAGCTTTTACAGAGGAAAATGAGTTAACTACAAAGGGACATTGTCTGCTGCATGGGAGAAGCTGTGCTGTTGATGTGAGGGCCACTTGTTTGTAAGTAAATAAAACTGATATGTTGGACTGAAATTTAATCTTGAAAGATATGAGAAAAATAGCTGATGTTTCCTCAGAGATTTCTTACAAGGATGGATGTGAGTCTGTATTTCACACAAAGCAGAGCAATGAAAACATTTGTTCTGTGAATTAAATAATTGAAAAAATCAGGAACAAACCTGGAGACTTTGAAATCAGTGCAATATGTCAGGCATACACAATTCAGCACTGTGCTGTAACATTTTCCTCCCATCTCCCTTTCAGCATCTTCCAACTCTTCTACTTTAGTTGTCTCAAATGAGCCATGACCTCACTATGTCCCCTGTGCCTTGGTTCCTTTGGGTTCAGCTGCTGCGGGCGCCATGAGCTGTATCGCCCTCACTGGAGTAGGTGGTTATGGTGTTTGCAGACCCCTAATTGTGGCGTAAGCAAGCTCAGGTAATAAACTGGCGTTAAATCAGCTGAAGGCAGTAGAGTTTAGGGACAGGCTGGGGTGTGAAGTGTCTATTCATACTGCCAAGCTGCGGAGCGAGTGATTCGCAAGCGGGGTTATTGTGCTCCTCCTGTGGCAGCGGAGGCAGCTTTCTCCCTCGCTCCCCACTTACTTACACTGGTGTGAGCAAGGGAAAGCTGGAAAAACAGATTTTACCAGCTTGGTTGAATATGGTAAAAATTGTTTCCTCATTGTGCATTCTGCATGTTTTATTTATATAGGGAATTGAAGATGCAGCAAATACAGCCATTTATCATATTGTTCATTGATCTGAATCAGAAAAGGCCCCAAAAGGCTTCAGAGCTTTTGGTTTGAGACTTCCACTTTATTGACCTTGATGTATACTGCGCACTCTTTATCTTTAAGTAGATGCTAAATGCTTGAAATTTAAAAACAAAAAACAGGCTGTGTGAATTATGGCTGACTATCCCACATGTCCTAAGCTGCACAGTTTGGTACTTAGCCTTTGAAGACTCTCTGCACGTGGTCAGGCTTGTTAGAGCTTTTGTCTCCAAATTTCTGAGGGCTCCTTTTGGACTACACGTGGCTCAACCCAGAGCTGCTCAAGTGAAGGTATTTTGCTTCTTGTGGTGACAGGCTGTGTGCCAGGGTGGAGGGTAGGAAGATATTTCCCATCTTACAGTGCTTACCATGCTTGTGCCCACAATTTGGACCGGGCAGTTGTGAATGAAGGTCTAGTTGGGGCTTGGTCCTGGAGCTGTTAATCAAAGTGGAAGAGCCTAGAGTTGAGGGGGATACCATGGGTGCCAGGAGATACAGGATACATATAGGCTTAAAACCACCTCGGGCATTTTTATTTTTTCTTTGTTGCTTTGGGCTTTGCTGGTACCCACTTTGTTACGTAACATCACAGCAGTTGAAATATTTGCTCAGTAGGTTGGAGGTCTTGCATTAAAAGACTTCACTCTGCAAAATAAGTTCCCAAAGGTAGGAGGTCAAACACACCCCTCTATTTCATGCTTTCCATTGGCTGGGTTTCAATGAATTGCAAATTCAGCATGTGGATTTTTTTTTATCACTTTTGAGATATTGATTCTTTCTGCACACTATGAAGACTCGACCTTTAAATTTTAGCTGCTTCTTTTTTTATTGAAAGTGCCTGAAGTACACATCTACTTTATTGGCACCTAAATTGCTTGAAAAATCTTACTTCTTGTAAGTATGGTTAGAAGCTTAATCTATTGTAATTATTTAAAAAGGTACATAGCACCCTTTTAAGTGCATGGTTTGAACAGGATCCTAGTTACAGATTTATATTATTTACCATTTTAGTCTGGCTCTGCATCCTTATTCCCCTACTTCCCTACAACTGTGATTTTTCAGTTAGGATATACAAATTTAAAATTGCCATCACTGTAATTTCTGTTGGGAGTGTACTGTAAATCTAGCTCAGAAGGAGCTCAGCCTGCTGTTACTCCTCATTTTGAATTTTGCTTAATGAGTGCCATTGAAATATGTTTGTAACATAAGTGGGTTTTGAGCCTTATCCTTAATTCACGATAATTCGTCTGTCCAAGTTTCTAGTTATTAAATTGAACTCTCAAATCAGCCTCTGCAAGATGAAGGCAGATACCAACAGTCAGACTTGGCTTTCATCATGTCCTGTCTTATGTGTATCTTTCCCAGCTAGAGCCGTGTGCTTGTGCATTCCGAGCGACTGGCTCAAGGTTAGTTACTTTTGTGGGCTATTGATTTCCATAATTTTTACTTTAAAACACAATTGCGTGATGTCAGGGCTTTTAACGTACAGGTTCTGTTGACTCTTCTTGAACAAGAAGTTTATTTAAACTGAATGTTACCAAATAGCTGAATTTGATTAAATTGCATAAAACAAACACAGCTTGTAATCTTGAGGCAAGAGCTTGTTCTTGTGTCCTTCATCTGTGTCCTCACTATGTGAAATTGTTTAAATAACCCCCCCAAACAGTTAATTCAGTCATGATGTAGGTGGTCTAAGCGGAATTTAGTAGTGATGTTAGTAAGTTCACTGTCCCAAAGTTTGACTGCAATTAGCTTAGTGTTCTCTATTAAACGTTTGAGGTACAATACTTCAGATATCTGATACTGTAGTTTGTAGTCTCTTATTGTTTGCCCGTTTACAGCTGAATGTGTGTTTAAAAAGGGGGGAGGGGAGGCAGCAAAAAAACCCCAAACCAAACAAAGAAAAAACCCCAAACCGCCCACCCCTGAAAAAAACAACAAAAAAACCCCACACAAAACCCCCCGGTGTGGTTAGTACAGGCTATGTCTGATGGAATACTTGCGGCACAGTGACTGGTTATCTTTTACTGTGTGGCTTGATGAAGGTAAAGCCGGCAGCTGTGTGTCTGTTGGTTGAGTCTACGCAATACCTCTCAATACCAATCTTTGAGAAGGTAGGCAAGAAGAGATACTGATTTGTTGTGCACCTGTCTCCAGCTGGTTGGGAGAAGATCTTTGTGCAACAATTAAATTATGCTGTTCTCTGGCACCTCTTGCTTGGTTACTCCCGAGGGCTATGCAAGTATTAATTTAAGCTTGATTTATTTCAGTCTGCACCTAACTTCTGTGTCCACTAGAAAAGGTATTTCTCTATATCCATGTACACATACATTCACATTTCTCTGTGCCAAAGTAGTATGTCATTCTGGCCTGAAAAGCATAACCAAACTTTTTTCAAATGCACCAATAGAGAAAATAGTAGCATTTTTATTTTCTAAGTTTTTTACAGGGTGAACAAGTTATTGCTAGCCCATGGTCATTGAAAATACAGTAGTTAATGGCAATGGAAGAAGCATCACTTCAAGTCTGTAGTATTAACAAGACCTATATTTATCTCAAAGTATGTTCCCTGACCTTCTGAAACCTGTTATTTCTTAGCGGTTCTTCCGGTTAAGGAATATGTTTACTGTCTTGCTGAACCTATGTTATGTTGACCACAACGTTTTCAGCTCCAAGAAGGAAAACAAACTAGGAAAATACTTTCGTCAAAATGGTTTTCTCTGTAGAGCCCTGTTCCATTGATCAAAAACTTGGACAAGAAAGTAACAGTTGCACGATCAAAAAAATATGTGTTTGTGCTGTGATGAAAACCTCCAAAAGGTTTCCTGGATTAACACTGACAAATCTGCAGATGACACTCTCCTTGACCACTTCTGTCCTTCTGGAGATCCTGGTGTTTGCTAGATGGTTTGCTTTCTTTTGGCCTTGAGAAATCCTGCTGGTAGCATTCTTAGGCAAAAAATGTATTCAATTAAGGAGGAAGAATTAAGACATAATCTTTTTATAGCTTGTTTGAGCCTGCAGAGGAGTCGAATAGGGGAGCTGAGAGCATGGACTCAACTATCTTGATGGTAATAAATCAAGCGTTTGCATATAATTAAGATGTTTTTGAGCAGTAAATTCCTTTCTGTGTTTTGTAGCTACAGAAAGCTAATGAGTCTTAGACAGCACCCTGAAAGCTGATAAATAAAAGTCGTTTGGACTGTGTTTGACTGGAACAAGCCTCAGTGTTGAAGGACCCAGAACAGAAATTATTCTACACACATCGGGGCCACTTTGATGGTTTCCAGCTGGAAGCTTTTGCTTAGTTGCACCTTGGGTGAAGATGAAACCTTTTAAATAAGGACCCAAGATATTTTAGAATTTAACAACTTAGTAGAGTATGGGTTTGAAAGGTCTGTTTGCCTTGTTATTTAGGAAGTCTGCATGTTTCTTGTATGTTGTGCATGGAGTCAGGGAAAAATGAAGGTTAGTCTGCTGCTTTAATGTGTAAGTTTCGGAGTAAGAGGTATGAAAAGTTAGTGTGGTTCAACAGTAGATTTCTTTTGCTTGGGTCTAGAATTGAAAAAGAATCCCCATTCAACTGATGTGTGTTGACTTTCCTGTTTATTTATAAGCTATATGTAATTTTTGAATTCTGTGGTGTGAGCAGTGATCAGTACCAGAATTTGCCTTGAAATCTGTGGTAGAATAAAATAACTCTTAGATACTATCATAAGGAACCAAAGTATGTAAGCGCAAATAGAGCTGTAATGACACAATGTGAGAGTTGTTGAGTCATGGTGAGCTGTTGATGAGTAGCGCTCTTAGCTTTCTCTAAGACTTTCTTTTTCTAAAAAATACTTTGCTTGGACACCATGGTGTAAATTTTAACCAGACTTCTGGTTTTGTAGTGTGGTTTGATATTTGTCTTCTCTAAAATGCAGTAATTTAGTAACCTCTTAATTACAATAGAAATATAATTGCCTTTCTTAGAGATATTTCGATGCAAGTAGTATTTGATACTCTAAAGCTGGCTCTCTGGTTTCTGTACTTATCTAGGTTATTCTTTAAATCGTCAGCTCCTTGGGAGATGGCAAGGACACAGAATATACAGACTAAACCAAAAAAGCAGTATCAAATTTAGTAGCAATGTGAGCTGTATCAGTGCTATAGCCATAGTTACATGTTGGTTGGTGCTGAACTTACAAAGGCTGTATTTAGGCTGAAGTAAATTTTAGACTGGCTTAAATTGAAATGGACTTTGTATCAAGGGGACAGTTATTCAAACTGCTGTAAAAAAAAAAAAATTAAATGGGGATAAACCTATGCAAGTTTGTTAAAACAAAACTGTTTTTTCTATTCTTTAATAATGCTTTTCCAGTAATTCGATTTTTTAAGTGGTCATCTCCTCCTCTCCCAGTGTAGAGATTGGTGAAAGTGTGAGAGGAGAAGATGTGTATATCATCCAAAGTGGCTGTGGAGAAATAAATGACAACTTAATGGAATTGCTCATCATGATCAATGCTTGCAAGATTGCATCATCCTCCAGAGTGACTGCTGTAATTCCTTGTTTTCCGTATGCCAGGCAAGATAAGAAAGACAAGGTAGGTAAGAACTGTGTAATTTCGGAATGTTTTTTTTCTGCTTATTCACTTGAAATTTTTGGAGATGAAATATTTTTGTAAACTTCTTGGTGATTTGAAAGAATTGCCTTTTTTCTTTTTTTGGTAAAATATTCAATTATAACACCCAGAGGTGAATGAAGAGAAGCAATAAATTATGTTTTGCTTGTGTTTTGATAATTGACAAAGTAAGTACATCCTAAGTGTGTGGTATATTGCAGAGTACCCTGCTAGCAGACCTCACCTTATGGGACTGTTTTTTCTGCTTTTTCTACCTTCTTTTTTTTTTAACTCTCTATAGATGAAGAGAGTACAGCCTTTTAAACATTTTAATTGCATGGAATTAAGTCCTAAATTTGAAGTGCTGTAACCTTTATGTAGGTGGGTTTTAACCTATATGGTTAAACAGAGCCAAGTGAAAGGAACTGATTAAATCTGCAATGCATAACAGTAATAAAAACATTATTTTGTGCTGTGAGGCAGAATAAAAAAAAGTTTTAATATCTGTAATTATTTTTATTGATGCAGACCAAAAATTGTATGCAAACTTCATAAATACTCTTCTGATCGTGGTGCCCTTTTCCAGTATTTGATCTGTCATAACTGACAAATATACTGGTTCAGCCAAGTTGGTAACAGAGTAACAAACTCTGTGGGCAAGTGAGTTTGATTTTAAGATACAGAACCAAATTTTCCTATCTCTGCTATATATACAAAAAAACTAATGTTATGTGAATGTTACTTTAACATAAACTCACTTGAAAAGAACTAACAAAAGAATAAATGTGAATTTGGCTTTTAAGATTGGATTGCGATAGCTGTCTGTTTGGAAAATTGCCACTCTCTGACACTTGCCATAAATGGACTGCCCCCTCCCTTTCACTTTGGGCATCAAGCAAACCATCCCGAAAGCCTTCTGTTGTTCTGTGCATTCTTTTATATAAAACACAACAGGACTGAGAAGTAAAGCAGACTCTAAAAATAATAGCAGATATTACAAATATGTAATGTTCAGCCTGTGATGTCTGATAACAAAACTATATACATAAAAGTTATTTTTTTAATATACTCATTCTTTTAATGCAGGTTCTCTAACACCATACCAGTATTATTAAGACCCGCTTGTTATACATCCAAAAATGGAATTCGAGTTACATAGTATCTATCTATTCTTTGCATACTTCTTTTGGAACTTCCTTTTTGCTATATTTTGTATCGAATAATGCGCTCTCTCTATCAGGAGAGCTGAAATACTCCTTCTTATCAGAAGAGCTTGGAAGGGAAGCGGTAAACATTGTGTTGAAAGGGAAGGAAAGTATCTCATTGTGTTTTGATTTCCAAGTTCATATTGGAAGATTCTGCTGTAACATCCTGTAAGTTCTTGGTATGGGAAAAGGATGAGTATGTCCCAAGTTTTCCATGCGTCTAGGTTATGCCTTGTCAAGGGTACTCAAAATCCGCATGGAAGACTTCCAAGAGATACTTAAAACCCACAATGTGGTGGCCCAGCATGTCACCAAGAAGCATTTTGTCTTTTGGAAATGCCACCTGAAGGTGGATAGACTAGGAAAGTGATTTTGGTTAACAGAGGTTTTGACTGTGGTTCCAGACAGTTCTCTGGGTGTCACCGACTTCTCCTGCAATGCTAGGCAAGCCATGTATTTTTTCTTTTTTTTACCTCTGTTTGCAATTGAGAAAATGTTTGCCATCTTTGGAAATTAACCTTGGTAGTTGACCTCCATGTTGCAAAATAAGCTATAATACAGCTGTCAACTTTGTGCAGCTTATTGACAGGTAGATCTTTCCTCCTGCTGTTGGATTGCATCACATCACTTGGTCTTTGACCCATGTTGAGTGCACAAGCTTTGCATGCTGCCTGAAGTGTCAGTAAAGTGCCAGCCATTTTCTTCCTATGGTTATACACAGATTTTCTTCTCTCTGAAAGATGTTTCTGTAGTTTTCTTGTCTGTGAACTGAAGCAGTGTAATCTTCACTAGCTGGATATGGTTTTCTGATTTGAAGTTGTTGACTTTAATCCATAAAGAACTGGAGTGAGTCCTTGCTGCTTGAAATTACCCTGTGTTCTTCATGTCTCTGCAGTTACGAACACTGAGAGCAATGAAAGTGCTCTTGATTTATTTATTTAAGGAATGGGCCTTGCAGTAAAAAAAACCCTATTCAGAACAAGGCCAGGGTAATGTGCTCTGGAAATTTAGCGTTAAACCTGGACAAGCTTTAAATAAGAAACAGAGGTTTAAAAAAAAGGCTTGCTGAGAATTGTGGAAAAGTTGGTAAATTAATTTAGGTGCAATCAAGCACTCCCATAAACTAGAAAACTTCTGATACACAAGGTAGTTAATTTAAAATTAGCTTAGGTGTATCTGTGCTCTGGCCATAGTTACATTTATGCATCCTCTAATGATGCTAATCTTCCATGCCATGGGCAGGACACATTTATGCAGGATGCTGCAGAGATGCCTTTGAGATAAGTTAGAAGTAGATTGACAGGTGAGTTTGGTGTTCTACAGCTCATGTAACTTTGTTTTTTTGATTTGTAGAAGGGGTCCGTGGAGCGTTGGGTAGGTATCCTTTTTTTTTTTTTTAATCTAACGCTATGCATTTCCATTAATATGGCCTTAAAGGGTGAAACTTACTGGGTTACATTATGTATAACTGGGAACACTTTCAGTTTCACTTCTTGATTTCAGTTGTGTTTCACCTAGGCCATAACAGTAATCCTGTGGAATAATTTGCTACTAGAAAACTCCCAGATAAAAATTTATCTGGATATTCAAGATAATGGCTGTCAACTTCTGAAGCTTCAAAGCATGTCTCATTTTTGAAATTATAAATTTAGGTTATAAATTAGTGAACATTCAGTGTCCATACACTTCACAACTGGCTTTCTTGGAAGTGGAAGTTCCAGTTATAAATCTTTGGGGTTTCTTGGATTTTTTTTTTGTTGTTCAGTATACATGTGATGCATTTTGAGCAAGACAATAAGATGCTTAATGGCAACCGAACTTTAATCTTGATAGACAACTTTTACTTTCAGCCATGTATCCTTTGCATAGTTATTCTTGTGAGGTTGTTTGTATTAGCTTTGTGGATTTCCTTTTGCCCCTGGTAATTTTAAGAATTGTGAATAAATTTGTAATGCATCACAAAGGAAGAAATCGCTTATGTAACTTGTTCTACGTAAGTGGGGAACTTGCTTAGGAACTAAAACCTCAGTGATTTTTTTTTTTTACAATTTGGTTTCTGTACATAATGTAATGTTGCATTTCGCACTAATTCTGAAACTAATCTCAAATTGTGTCAAAGAATGAAACAATGAATACTCTGAATCTCTGTATGTTCTTGCAACTCTGATCGGAAGCAAACCTTACAAACTCCCAGACAAATAAAATCTTGAGTGCTCATCTATCTTTGTCATCCAAGTTTCTGAATAATGAGGCCAGGTTATCTGAGGTTCCCGTGAATATACTTCCTCTGATTTTAAAACAATCTTCAATTTGGATCATATTGTTGTACAAAATTTATTTTCTATGCAAGCAATCAAATCTTAAATCCTTTTGAATATGTCATGTATTTTCTTTTAATGCACAATTTTGTGTAAAGGAAACTGTCAGATAGCTGCAAACTTCATTTGTCTTAATCTCCTGTTAGCCCATTCTTGAGAAACAAGTATTGGTGTATGGCTATCTTTCCTTCTAAGACCCTCTGTCCAACAACATGTAGGCAATCTGTGATATGTGCATGTCTGCTAAAACAAGTTACCTAGTAGTAAAACCTTGAAGTTCTTCCTTCTGGGAAGGCAGCCTGCAAGGCGAGCCGCTGAAAGAAGTACCAACTGGTAATGTATACATTAGTATTTGATGCAGGAAAATATTTGGGTTTTTTTAATGTATCAGTATCATGAGTATCACCATCATAAGACAAGCTAGGTGGTATTCACTTTGCACAGAAATGGAAAAAAATAAAAGCAAAATTCCCCATGCCAGATGGAATGGAAATGGCAAACCACATTCTAGGAAGAATGTAATTTGCCTTCAGCAGCCCTGAACTATTACTTGTTTCTACCAGAGGGAGTGGTCCTGGTTTGCCATCATCTTTTCCTTTCTCTTCCATTTGAGCTGCGTCATTTGGTTTTAAACTAAAGGAGGGTAGACTTAGACTGGATATAAGGAAGAAATTTTTGACAAAGAGGGTGGTGAAACACTGGAACAGGCTGCCCAGAGAGGCAGTGGAGGCCCCATGCCTGGAAACATTCAAGGCCAGGTTGGATGGGGCTCTGAGCAACCTGGTCTAGTTGAAGATGTCCCTGCCCACTGCAGGGGGCTTGGGCTAGATGACCTCAAAAGGTCCATTTGACCCCAAAGCATTTTATGATTTTATGATTTGGCTATTGTGGGTTCAGACAAGTCCTGGTGTGAAACCCAAGGGAAGTGGTGGAAATGTATAGCCTGGGAAGAAGCGATGGGACAAGCAGAAGAGAAAAGCTCACTGTTTCAGCATCACCTGTTAATCCAGTTTAGCTGTAACATCAAACCAGACCTTTGCAAAGAGATGATAAGAGAACATTGTGGTAGAGTCAACAGAGTAGAAATGAAATCTTTGTGTTAGACGCTGCCAGAGTTTTGAGAATATTTTGAAGCGCAGCTTAAAAATGTTGGTTTGTTCTGCTAAAATGAGCTGAAGCGATCAGGAATTTGAATGGTATGAACCAAAAGTTTACTACTAATAGTAGAAATATCCAGAAAGCTTTGGCTGTCTTGAACCTTACAGAGAGCTGAACTTAAATGAGGAGCAGCATAATCCTCTAACTGGAAAATCGTCTGTGCTGAAGCATCAGTCACAATCAAACTCTTATGGAAGCTGTATGCATCTGAATTGCAGAGATCTAGGGAAGTGCTAGCAGTTGCGTATATCTTCTGTGTATCTTACACAGACTAAATGGTGGTGATGTTCTGTGAAACATGATAACCAAAAGGGATGGTTTTCAAAATGAAGAATTTCTGTAATGATGATAATAAACTTGATCTGGCCATAAGAAAGAGTGCAATATCCCCGTTTCTTTTTTGAAAGTGTGTTTGCAATCTGCAAGTTAAAACAGAAATGCAGAGTTCTCACCTAAATTCGCAACAGTTTTGAGGAAAATACTGGCTCCTTGATATGACGCAGACAGAAGAGCATCTGGATTAAATTGGCAGTGGTGCATCTTATTTTAGGTTATGACCTTGAGCATTAGTGGAAGGAAAACAGATACTCTGTAATTGTGTACATGGGGTGGAGGGAGGGGGGGTTCCTAGGAGGCTAAATGAGGCTGTTTGGTAAAGATGTAGCAGGAGAGAATACTGTGCCAGCAAAAGAGTCTGACAGTGAGATGAAACCTCTGAATTGCAGTTCTGCCTTCATGCTAGTGTTGTTGCCAGCTATTAGCCTGACTTAAATTGACAAAAAGCAAGCAGGAGGGGTTTTTTTTAGTATTTCTGTTGCAGAGAAAGCTGTCTAGGGCAACATAGGGTTTTGGTTTTGGTTTTTTTCCAGAGCTTAAAGAAAATTTGAAAATGAGGTATCATCCAGTCATGATTTTCCATCTTCTGGGTTCTTATGTTGCTATTTGTTCTGCATCCTTGTCACTGTTAAAAAGTTCTTGACATTGGCATTAACTTCACTGATTAGATTTTTGCTTGTCTTTTTTCTTCCCACTTCCTTGTTTTTTTCCATCTGCCCTGCCCCTTTTGGGAATTCTAGACTCCTAATTGCATCTAACAATTAAGTCTGAATTAGCAAAAAAATAAATAGGCTGGGTTAGAAGACCCCTGCTATCATAGATCTTTTCAAAAAGTTGGGTTCACTCTGCCTTCAATTGTTGTTTTTGGCCATGTTTTTTAGAACAGGATAGTTGCTTGAGAGTTGGTTGTTAGTGCAGGGTAGTGGCTTAGAGAAATGGAGATTGTCTGTCTGCTGTAGAAAAGCTAGTTGGGAGTTTTAAGTAGAAGAACTGGAAAATTATGTCCTCAGTTTTATCTGCTTGTTAGTCAAATTACTGCAGAGCAGTACCGTGCAAACTGATTTAGATACTCCTAAATGTTTTGCTGAGTTTCAAAACCCTAGTAGCAAGGTTAGCTATTGAAAGGCTAGTTTAGCTGAAGTTCTGGAGCCCTTTATATCTACATTTCAAATTTTCTAAAAGAAAAATCAATAAAAGTAGCTAACTTTCTGACTCCTTGCATCTCATCAAAATATTTTTAATATTTAAACATTTGTGCTTTATTCCTCAGAGTCGTGCTCCAATCTCTGCAAAACTTGTTGCCAACATGCTGTCAGTTGCAGGGGCTGACCACATCATCACCATGGACTTGCATGCTTCTCAGATCCAGGTAACTATCCATTCTTACTATCTGTGGCTAGGAACTCTACTGAATTAATATGAAAGGTTAATATTCATTCTCTGGGGTTTTTTTCCTCATTGTTTTGAAAGGATATATACAGAAATGTAATTCTCAGGGTTCAGAGCAAGTCTCGCTACCTGTGCCTAATTAAATTCCCTTTTTGAAAGAGACCAGCTTTGATTTTTATGGAGTGATTTTGCAGTGACTTTGAATACCTGTACGTTGGAGCTTTTAGCTGAATTTACAAAGTCTAGCGTAAGAGCTCCCAGAACATAAAATATACTGGTTTGGGGCAAGTTCTCTAAATCTTGGCTTGGTCAGAGATGGTAGTATTGCCCTAGATAGCTTTGTTGTTACAGCAAAGGGGACAATATTCTCATATGAGAAGTGGAGATGGAGACTGGCAACCCTTAGCTGGCTGAATCCAGCAAATGAGAAGACTCTGTCCTCGGACACAGAGCAGACATTGTTTGTCATTCTTGTGTGTATCTCTTTTCAAGATATCTTGTTTTTTCTAGAAAATACCTCCTCTTCCATTTCTGGTATTCTGTTTAATCAGAATTTCCCCTTATGCTAGATGGCTGTCATATAAATAAAAAGCAGTTTCATTTGTGGTCTAACAGTTTTCTTGTCATTACAGCTTGCACAAAAAGAAAGATTCTGTTTCTCCTGCTCAAGTAATACTAACTTGAATCTTCCCCATTTTGAAACACTAGTGTTCATGTCAAGCAGTTAAAATTTATGGAAGTTGAGTATTACTAGATTTTTTTGAGAGCTTTTCACAAGCATGAATTTACTTGAGTGCTTGCAAGTGATGATATTTTCTGATTTTTATATTGTTTCAGAACAGCTGTACTTTATTTCACTGCTCTTGGGTGAGGTTGTTAGAGACCTTAGTATTTGGCTAACTTGTGCTGCATTTGGTAGTAATAGCAGAGTGCAGAATTAGGCCTGTGTAAAATACTAATTGAAGTTCCATCATAAATGAAAGGCAAAGGGTTGATTGTTGCTGTGTGTCTTTGTTCCAGGTAGGACATAAACGTATGTTAATGAAACTTTTTTTCTCTTTTGGACTAGGGTTTCTTTGACATTCCAGTCGATAACCTGTATGCAGAACCTGCAGTGCTGCAGTGGATTAAGGAGAACATTTTGGAGTGGAGAAACTGTATCATAGTCTCACCTGATGCAGGTGGTGCAAAAAGGTACCATACAAGCCTAACACTATTAGTTTTCCGTATAGCTAGTGGTTAATGAACTAGTTTGTCTAGTCATCTTTTTTTCGTCTATGAATTGTGCAAGATACAGGGTACATCACTGATGAATCCAACTGCATTGTAAAAACCAGATAAATAGTTCTCAGTATTGTTCATGCTTGACAACATCCAGGAGCTTTCTATATGCTAAAGAAAATCTTTTTCTCTCTCCCTGGATATGGCGTTGTTAGCTGAATCCCTCCGCAGGAGGGAAGAGATTTTTCCTGCTGCTTGCTTCTTTAGTCCAGTTGCTGCACCTCTTCCTGCTTCGCTCTGGAATTGCCTAAGTTTCTCTTCTCTGTCAAAACATATGGCCTATCCCCACTGTACCTGCTGGCATTTAGGTAAGAGCTTGCTTGAGTTGTGTTTCTTTTTTCTTTGTGTTACTGCATTCCAGCTGTAAACCTATTGACCCCAAGTTGTACACTGTGAATACCAGAAAAAGGGAGTAAAGTTTTGTTTTGAGTGGCAAAAGGTGAAAATAGAGAAGTTAGTTCATTGGAGTGTTTCTTCATTCATGGCATGCATTACTTGTTCAGCAGACTATCCTTTATTTGCTATCTGTTGAGTATAAACTAATGCAAAATCTCAGAAGCGTGCTGGCTGGTGAGGTGATAAAACATGCCTTTGAGGCAAAATGCTTATTCTCAAGTTTTATTGCTCATGCTGCTGCTACAAAACTGAATGGGAACAAAGACAAATGAACTAAGAATCACGTAAGCCCATAGTCATGTAAATGTTTGGGAAGTAGTATGGGGAAAAATGTGAAAGACTGTCAGAATGTGATGTTAATTGAAGTCTTTGGGTCTGTTGTGAGTGTTCATGTTCTAATAATTAATAGGGAAATAAGACTGATTACAACTCATTAGTTGTTCCTGTTTAGATTAATCAAGTTAAAGATGTGAAGAATATAAACTATAGAAAGCATTCTAAAATACAGGTGACTCGGTCAATTAAATTTCTTTGTGTATTCCGATAGGAATACTGTTGTTTTCACAGTTGGGTTTTTGTTTGTCTTTGAAACGAAATACAGCCTTTGCTTAGAATTCAAGACAGAAGATAGCATTTTTTCCTCCCCCCGGCAAATATTCGTGTGTTGTCAAGTTGACCATAAGAGTTTATATTTTGAGGACCACTCTTACTGTATTTAACATACATAGATAGAGTCTGTCTTTGGTACCTTTTGTTGTAATGCAACCAGGCAGTTGCTGGTGAAGCAGGGGAAGATGTTGCTTTCAATAAATTCATAGCTGCTCCTTTACTTCCAGTAATGTAAAGAAAATGGTTTGGCCTTTCTGTTTAAAACATGTGGACCTCCAAAATAATACTTGGGTTAATGGAAAGTGAATAGAATGCGAAGAAAGTTTGTCTCTAGAATTTAAATCTGTAAGCATTAAAGAAATTTAAAGATAGATGTTCTTGCACTCATTTAAAATATCTGAATTTTTTTGTTGTTTCTTACTACTTGTTTTTTTTCCCCAGCTTATTGAATTTTTGGGACTCAAATACTCTATTGGTATCTTAATGCCTCTGAGGTATTGTGACTTGCTATGAAATTACACCATTGTTCACTAAAAAAATCCAAAACATTTGGGGCTTTTTGTTTATCACCCAACCGTTGAAGTGCAGTAACTAACGGCTCCTTCATATTTAAGTGCTACGGAAGCAAAACTGTATTTTCTGTTAGCAGTGCCTGTTAATAACCTTGTAAACAACATTGTAAAGAGACAGGCTACAAGGTTGCGCCAGCACAGAATAAACATAGTATTGTTTATTCCTGTATCTTTATACCTACTGGCTCTGGTATATTAAAAAACCTGAAAAAGGTGATCAGAAGTCTGTAACAAATTGTTATTGGAGGTTTGTGTGGCCACCAGAGGTCACCCTGAACAGTTTTAAAAAGATCTTTGTCAAGCAAATGCATTGCTAAGGGAATTGCTAATGAAGAAAGCTACTTGATTACTAGTCAAGTACTGCTAAAAGAATTATTAATCATTATTAATATGTTTATTTTTTCCCATTGGTTTGGTTTCATATTCCTGCAATCATATTTTCAGTTAGGATGTTAAAGTGCGTGCTGCTGTAGGCTTAGGATTGAGGCTACCTTTACTTTAAATTATCTGGTATGGCTAGGTATTGCAGCAGCTTAATAAAAGCTTCTGAGTAGCTGAAATGTTTTCAAAGCCAGGCACTTAATGACAGAAAGCCAAAGTCAATTCAATAAAAAAAATGATTTCTGGAGTATAGCTTAAGACTCTGGTTGTATTTATTAGCAGTGAATTAAGATTGTTTCTAACCTGTCTTATTACTTGCGAAAGGTTGTGCTGCAGTACTCTGAAAGCCAGGAAATATAAAAACTGTGTTTTATGACAAATACACATACATGCCTCTATTTTTTCTTTTAAAATAATTCTCTAAATGTCGTGTATTTCTTCCTGTAACTTAGGGTTACTTCAATTGCTGACAGACTGAATGTGGAATTTGCTCTCATTCATAAGGAAAGAAAGAAGGCAAATGAAGTGGACAGAATGGTCTTGGTTGGTGATGTGAAAGACAGAGTAGCAATTCTTGTCGATGATATGGCTGACACATGTGGCACAATATGTCACGCAGCAGAAAAGTAAGTATCATTATGAACTGGCCCACTGTCTCACTGTGCTGTAACCTGCAGATAGCTGATGGATGCAATTGCTGTGCCCTGCATACTTATAACCCAGCCTGATCTCTGTAGCATGAAGTCACTCTGATCCTTGAGTCTGTAGGTCACAGTCCTGTGATCAAGCTGTGTCCTTCTTTAGAACGTGGAATTGCGAAAATATTTATAGACATATCTAATCTGTATTTAGAAAGAGGACAGAATAAAGAAAAAGTCATCCAACTCAGAAGGGACTTGGGCCGCCTAGTGTTTATTTTTTCAGTTCCAAAGCACAAATGACACACAGAAAATCGTTCTTGTCTTAAACCCTCATCATGGAGCCTTTCCACTTTCCTGAGGCAATCTTTTGCAAAGCTTTACTAGATTTAACATTGGAAAGTACTTTCTCCCCGGTGTTCAGTATGTGTTTAATATTAATCTTTAATGTACATATTCAGTATAAAACTACTTGTGCTTTTTATCTGGGGAGATGACAATAAGTCTTCCTGTCTTTTGTCTGGAAGTTAGTTGAAGAGTGTTCTTGTTCACCTCTAGACTTAGTAACTTGAGTTTGTTCAGTCTTTCCATGTGGTTTCTAGACTTCTGCTCTGTTGTGGATGCCCTCTGGGTTCTTTCACAGAATCACAGAATCACAGAATCACAGAATAGTAGGGGTTGGAAGGGACCTCTGTGGGTCATCTAGTCCAACCCCCCCGCATAAGCAGGGTCACCTACAGCAGGCTGCACAGGA
>Ga0065711_1037060_pt1 | contig 20239 bp, 19 predicted proteins | sample Hoacrofraction12_FD_59098 | JGI IMG/M metagenome (GOLD analysis project Ga0065711, IMG submission 59098) | Hoatzin crop microbial communities from Cojedes, Venezuela - Epithelial fraction 12 v2 (version 2) | ecosystem: Host-associated > Birds > Digestive system > Esophagus > Crop | place... | reverse complement strand
GCGTCCAGGCGGGGCTGGAATATCTCCAGAGAAGGAGACTCCACAGCCTCCCTGGGCAGCCTGGACCAGGGCTCTGTCACCCTCAGAGGGAAGAAGTTCTTCCTCATCCGGTTTTTGTTTTATTTTACTGTTCTGTTTCCACAGCAGGGGAAAATGTGCTGATAAAGTGGATGGCCAAGGTTGCAGGTGTCAGCCTAGAGTCTGAATTTGGGTGGCTTTTCTTCCACCCAGTCCCCTGTGCGGTGTTTGGCCGAGGCAGCTGGTCTGTTTTGGCCGCAGTCCCCATTCTTTGGGTGCCCCATGTTCCCAAGGCGTCCATGGACTCGAGGAAGCCTGAATTCCTGTGCAGGCACCTGGTGCTTTCGGAGGATTCAGCTTTCCTTGCATTGGAAGCTGTACCTGTATTCCTGGTCTGCCCAGTCTAATTTCACATGGAAATAAAACGAGCTTGTCTTTTGTCCGCAACTTGAGTCGTCCTTGACTGTCCTTGAGTGAGCCTGTTGGGCCCTTCTGAGAAAGGGATTATATTCCTCACATGAAGCATATTATGCTGCTTCATGTTTTCTGTGCTCTCTTTACAAACGACAGCCTGGAGTTTTGAACCTTATTATTAACTATAAAACCCAATGATTAAATGCACCGAGGTTTATTATTATTTAATCAGGACACTTGCTCCATGCTGTCAGTGAGAGGAGACGTTGCAGGAACCAATACAGAGCTAGAGCGAAGCTCAACAGTGACAATTCTCCTCTTCCTGCTTGTAACTTTACTTTTCCAGTAAGTTGCAGATCTTACATCTTCTATGAGAGAATGATGGTGGGAAAAGGATACAAACAGTTTAGCAACTTGTTTCAGTTATCCGTCTGCTGAAGAAGTTTCTTCTCCATGGCAGGATTGATAACGATGCCTGGACTCTTGATTCTCTCTGCGAAGGTATTAATCTCATTCTCCAGTCCTCCTTGCTAGGGATGAAATCAAGGGTGGAGCTCAAGAGTTCGATGGTGGTAAATAAGCTCCTAAGCTCCAGTCTCCTTACCAAGTAGGTATCCAGTTACAGTTGTCTAAGAATAAAAATGGTCCCGTGCTGCCTTGGTCCTTTTCCTGACAGCCATGTCTGCGTTACAGAAGAGAATAATTTGCATTCAGTTCTCTGCCACTCTTCTTGACTAAGATAAAAACTGGGCCGAAATAATGTCCTCTGAGCCATTTTAATCTTGGAGAGGCAAGGAGCCCGGAGTGGGATCAATGCAGTCACTGCCAGGCTGCACCAGGCAGTGGGAGCTGCAGCTCCCAGTCCAGACCTCCAGCAATTACTGGGTCCTCCTCTTACACAGAGCACTGTCAAAGGCATTTGTCATCTATCTCCGTGTAGGAGAGCGGTGAGTCCATGCCTCTAACTCAGCACAGGATCAGTTCTGGATATTAAAGCAATGGCATTGCCCCAAATAGGTATGAATATTTTTTTTAATAAGTAGTGATTTAATTTCCAACTTGGCCTTTACTAGCACAAGGAGCGACCCTTCATCACAGTGTTCTGAGTAATGGGGTTGCTCTTGTTGGATATGACTCAGTTGGGAGAAGCACCTTTATCTTTTGACCCTACTGAAATAATCATGGGGAGAAAATGAATGGTTCCCCTGTACGTTGAAGCCCACCTGTTCTTTGCTAAATTGGAGGACCTGTAACCCTTGAATCTTTGTTAAAAGGCATAGTCATTTACAAGTGCTAGAAGTGAGTCCTGATGCCAAAGATAGCTTTGTAGAAGCGATGGTGATGTATGGAGGTCAAGTCCAAAGCTAACAACAGAGAGGAGGAGGCTGCAGGGTCAGGGGGCTTTGGCTGGTGCACAAGGGGACCAGTTTATTATTAATGCTGCTCCGGCTGTTTTCTGTGAAAGGGCTGAGGACCTTCAGCCGCGTTGATCTTGAACAGTTGGTGTTTCTCAACTACCCTGGTCTCAAGGGATCAAACTTCCCAGCTCTCCTCTCTAGGTAGGTTAGAGGGGGTGGCTGGAGCTACAAAACACTTACTGGTAGTGAGTTTTTGCCCTGCCCAGTCTGGCTCCTTGGCTTTAGCAGTGACACGTTGTGTCTCTCTCTCTCCCACCCAACCTTTCAGCTGTCCTTCTTTCCTCTGGCAGCAAGATCCCAAAAAGCTCTATCGCAATAGACAGCTGAGAAGAGGGACCCTACATATTCTCCAGGTAAGAAAAGGGTGTATGTAAGCTCACTCCCACACCTGAAGCTCTGCATGGATTCCCCCTATATTCCCACTACCGGGACAAATCAGAATTGTCGTTCACACTTCAACACCGATAGCCAACCAACCCCAAGAAAATGCCTGTAACGAACCAGCCTTTTCGCTGTGCCCCCCATACGTTCACCTTCCTGACCCTGCGGAGACCTGCAGGCGGCTGGGTTTTCTGAGGAGGGTCTTGCTCCCCCTTCCCTGCTGCGGCTGCTTTCTGAACTCTCACATTAGAAAGACTATTAGATTTTGTCACTGTTTTATGAAAATGTCAGAGACTTGAACACTTACAGTGAGACTTTGCGCTGTTATTGCTGAAGTGTTTAAAATGTTCTGAGGTGCTTTTAGGTGCCAAAAAAAATGAGTTGACAAAATAATAAATCCAGATCTAGATTACACTTCTAATGAATGTAAGAGATCTGTCTGAAATTCCCTTTTCCTCTCCCTTCACCCCTGTGATGTCTATATGTCCTTGCTGCTTTGTTCCTTACTAAAACTTTAATTTAGAAGATCTGAATCTCTTCTCGTGGCAAACAAGGAGAGTTAATTTTTGGAGCTTTCTACAACTTGTCCTTTAAGTGAGCTATGGTGCAAAAGTCCAATAAAAACTTAGAAGTTTTAATTTATAGTAAAGCTCCTGCACACCACTCTGGGAACGTAAAGCAGTCCTGACATGATCATTAATTACCTGCGTAGTTACTGTAAAATAGCCTTATCCTAAGAGAGAGCGCTAGAGCCAAAGTCCTTTTTACTTGTTGGGGTGGGGAGCTGTGTAGACCAGCTTTAAGCTGGAATACATTTCTCCCAACCCAGTCTCTAATCTCCTCACGGCTTTAACATCTGGACTCCTTTGCTTAAATATTTCACGCTTGAGAATATGTGATATGATGCAGAGCGGTCACATCCGAGTTATAACAAAAGAAACCCGTGTAAAGCACTGGAGTGTCGTTAGGAACTTGGGAACGGGCGATCGCTGCCGTGCAGCTCCACAGGCGCTTCACTGACTGCCATTGAAGGGCTCGGAACTAAATCTTCGAAATTCAGGAGAACATAGAGCTTTTTTTATTTTTATTTTACAGTCTGATTAATGACTCTAGGAACACATTTTTAAGCTTGATCTCCAGAAGGAAGAATATTAGAAATATTGATTTATTGTGGCTTGAATTGGACTGCTGAGCTGCTCGAGCCAATCTTGCTGTCAGCGTGGTCACTCGGTCCATGAGGCTTAGCGCTTCTCCTGTGAGTTGTTTCCCTGGAGCACTTTGGGAAAAATATCAGTTCTTTGCAATGTTTGAGGATTTTAAAAACAACATAAGGAAAATCCCATTCGCACATATGGGAACTGTCAGTCGCAGTGTGCCTGTGAAATCCAGCTGCAGGCACAAGGACACCAGCTCTGATTTCTGGGGAGAGAAAAAAAAAAAAAAATCTTCCTTTGCTTGGAAGAAAGACAGAAAAAGCTGTCTAGGGCCTAAATCACTGTCACTTGTTAAATCTGCTCAGGGCTGTGTCCTCAGCTGGTGCCACTTAGTCCTGTGCACCCAGATTAAGTTGCAGTAATTCAAGAGGAGGATCTTTAATCAAGCAGAAAATCATGATCATAAAATCCTGTTCCTATATGTACCAGTTTTATCCTAGGCTCATCTGCACATGTGGTGGTCTCCTAGAAAGTCTGAGTCCCTAAAATAATAAAAAACCACCTTCCATTAGCTCTTTTAATGAGCTTTAAACAATGTTGTAAGAATTTCTTCACTGATCAGCATCTTTTCTTCTCAGAAGTAGATTAAGTTGGGGACCTCAGGAAGGTGCTTGGTCCCTCTCCAGCCCTACCAGCTCTGCTGGGAGCCCAGACCATGAAAATCTGCTGCCTCTACAGCAGGTTTTGTGCCCTCCTGTCCCTTGTCTTCAGAAAATTTTCCAGCGTCTGAGCTGATTTTCTTCCTGCAGTCTGAACACATGCCTAGTATTTCTACCCTGGGCATCGGAAACAGTTATTACCTTGTTCATATTAATACCTCTAAGTTGGTGCTTTTGTAATGTCGGAAAAACTCCCAGTGTTTTCTCAGATGAGGAGAGCAGAAGCAGCTTCTGGTTAAGCCCCAGCTCAGGACCCGGGTGTGGAAATTAGCAGCAGTTCAGGACCAAAACACCTCTAGTTCTTGGTGGGAGGTGAAAGGCAATGGTCTCTTCCAGGCGTGAGTCTCTGTAGCTGCTCCTTTCTCTTCTCAGGAGCACTTTGGTGGTAATTAATCAAATATGTTGTTCCTCTCTGCCTCCGAGCAGTGTCTTTCCTCCACACACTTCCTCTTTCCTTCAGTCCTTCATCATATTCAGCCTGGAGTGAACACCTCACAGAATACATCATCGGAGCCTGCTAGGGTACTGGGGCGAAGTCCTTCCCTCCGTACCAGAATAAATCCCGTAAAACCAGTAGAGGTGAACTGGGGAGCTAACCAGCAACAGCCTTGGGTGCCCTACTGTGTGGGGACCTGGAAGTCCCACCATGGCAGGGGATGATGCCGGAGCCAGCTCCGACGTCTGGTGAAGCCAGGAAGGAGGAAGACTGGAGACTCCAGGTTTGGGAGGTCTCGTGCTCTTCTTGCCCAGTTGCACCATCGCTGGGGATCTCCCTGTCTGCATCAGGCGGGTGGAGGAACCCCCTGCAGATGAACAGGGATGGGACACCATGGCCGGCTGATCGGATCGGTGTCCTGCTGCTGAAATCGGTCATCCTTACCCTTGCTTAAAAGCCTGGCTGAGCTATGGGCCACCAGCACAGGGCCTCAAGTGTTTCTCCTACCGTAAATAAAAGTAGCACCCGTAGCCCAGGAAGCTTTTTAGAGGATAAAATAAAGAATGGCTAAAGCAATTACAGCAAAACGCAAATTAAAGTATTAGCGCTTGAAGGGCTCTGTATTTTTTTTCTCCCTCTTCCCTTTGAATTATTTTTCATTTCATTCTTAATTTCCTTACATCAGATTACGGCCCGGTCATCTGCCAGCGAGTGGCAATCGCGCCTGGGCACCTGGCCTTGCTGCTGCCGCGTGGCGGAGGGGAGGGGGAGAGCTGTATTTCACCCGCTTATCAGCGCCTGCTTTCATTTTCCCAGCACATCGCTGTTAATCTGGACGTAGGCAGGGGATTGCAAAAATATAAAACAAAATTAAAGCCTAAAAAGCTAGCCACGTGTGATAATGAATGAGATACTGCTGACCTGTAGGCTTTCTCTCTCTTCTGGATAATTACGGAGGAATAACTGTATAAATCTTAGCTGGATTTCCTGCTCCCTTTTCTCTTGGAAATGGATGGCTCTGTTGTGTTGCTGTTCCCCAGGCTGGAAGACTGTTTTAATTTAAATGCAACTTTACGATGCTTTGCTGCTGTAGCAAATAGAATAAGAAAAAAAAAAACAAAACAAAACAAAAAAACCACACCAAAAAACTGCTCCACACAACAAAGAAAGAGAAGAGAGCGAAGCTTTTCATTAACTTGGTCGTTCATCATGCTAGCTGGTAACTGCTCTTCTTGTGTCGGAAATGCAATTTGTTACCCTGCCTAAATGCACTTCCCAGCAAGCTCTTGGCAACAGGATTCTGTGATTCTGTAACGGGTCTGGCATTCCCCTCCTCCTTGGCTTTCTCCACGCAGGGGAGAGCTCCCCAGGTTGTCTTTTTCCGTTGGTTGACAGTTTTGGGGGCAGCAAGTTGGCCGACGCTGTCACGTTGTGGCTGAGGGCATCCCCATACAGGGGTGACTTCGGTGCTCTTGTGTTCTTCACCCCAGTTTGAGAGGGTGCAGCCAGCTCCCACCAGCCGAGCGGGCAGGGACAGGGCTTGCACTGAGGCTGGTGCAAGCAGGGCGTTTCTCCGTGGTGGGGTTAAAAGAAATGGAATTTGCTAATTGTCTTTGATCTTTTAATACCAATTTTAAGCCAGTTAGGATCCAGCACTTGCCTTGTGCTGGTGCCTATCACCCAATGTTTCGTCATTGTGTTTTTATAAAAACATATGTAAATATTTATAAATATATGTAGTATATTTTAATACATTATATATACTTTCATCCTCTGTTTTAGCCCAGCTTTGTGAGTGATTGCAGCCACTCCTGCCCTCAAGCTATCTCCCATAAACCTGTTAAAGAAAAACCTCTGGAATTCTTGCAGTCTTCCTTATTAAGGCTAAAAATTACTGCTGCTGGTCTGCAGCCCTTTCCCTCCCCTCGGCACCCTCCGTGCTTCCCGGAGAGACCTTTTCACCTGGCCCCGGGAGGGGAAGGCAAACACGGCAGTCGGGTGCAGGCTGCACCTGGGGGTGAAGCAGCACCTCTCCGTGCAGCGCCCGCGGGGTGCTGCCGCAGGCAGGGCTGAGCCACTGACTCCTCATCAGCGACTTCGGGGCCGTTTGACTGCAAACGGCTGGATTTCAGCGAGGCTCAGGACAGCCAGCCCAACGCGCGCCTGAGAAGGCTTTGGCAGCTGGGAAACGCAGAAGTGAATTGCAGCTGGGATGCTGGGGCGAGAGAGAGTAACCCCAAATTCCCAGAGAACGTGGGGTTTTGGCGAGCATGGAATGAGGTTTGTTTGCGGGCTGGGTGCAGACCAGAGCCTGCTCAGATGGCAAGGACGGCGAAGGGTGATGCTTTCAGCTGTATCTACCTGAGGCTTTTCTCTTCGCAGCAGGGTTTGCCTGCGTGACGCTGTTCAGATGCAGCTGCCTGCAGGCGTTGGCACCCAAGGCCGTCCAGCTCAAGGCAAGCCGTTACATATGGCCCGAGTTACCTGCTTCGGGATCAGGTTCGATTGCGATAAATCCCAGTGTAGGCACTCTTCAGAGCGGTCTAATTCAGTGTATCTTCAGATTCAGCATCAATTAAACTAAATCAAATTAGTGCTGTTCTAATTCTGAATAAGAAAGTGCCTATGCGCGGCCTTAATGCAGTTTGAGTAACCACTTTAAATTCACACCTTTAATTCATTTAAATTTTTAAGGTGCTTAAAAGCTTGTCTGCTCCTCGTTTGTGAATGCTTGCCTTGTCTGGGATGCTTTGCCTGATGGAAAAAAGATTGGATACAGGTTGGATAAAGGTTGCCTGTTTTTTCTGGTGCTGTCGAGTTTTATTTTAAATTGCTTTAGGGTATTTTCTTGATTTTTGGAGTTTAAAGTTTCTCATTAAAGCAAAATGAAGTGTTAGCATTTCTGGTCTAAGCAACTGCAGAGGAAAACTTTGTCTATGTACATATACATATGAATGTGCTGTGAGATCTGTAGAAGCAGAAGATCGCAGGTTTGTTGAAGTGTTGGATTCCCAGCTTATTTCTTGATGGTGAGGAGCATAACCATGTTTTTTGAACACACAGAGGCCCCTAAACAGTGCTTTTTTACCTCTCTTGTAAAGATGAAACTTCTGATATTTCCATGCATGAAAAGGGCTAAGAAAGTCTTTTTTTTAAAACTCTTCCCAGGCTTTTGTTTTCTGCAGAACTTCCCATCTAATCAACATGGCCAGATTCTGCTTAATTAACAACGCTGAACCGAGAAGCCGGGACCATCCCGGGCTGGGTGGTAATGCTTTGTAGATGACTGAGGGGAACTTCTGCTGCTGGGAGGCATTACAGCTCCCACTCCTAAGCACAACAACGGCTGTAATTTCTCGTTTCCTAACAATATTCTGCCTGCAGCTGAAGTTCTGGCTGTGGAGCATCCAAACCCTGTTCATTGCGTTTAGAAGATAACTGTTTGCCAGCAGGTGGAATGGAAGTCTGTGGGTTTGAATAAGGAAGAACTACTTAGATAATCCATTAGCAAGCTGCTGGTCTGCAGTTTCTTGATAATAAGATAAACAGCAAGCATGGAACACCTTTCCCACAGTAACTGCAAATGCTCCCATGTGTTCTTCCCTCTTAAGCTGTGTTTGCTTGTTGCTGATGGAGAAGAACATCCTGTTAGTAAGGAAGACCTTCAGAAGCCATGGAGGGCAGGAATACCTGGGGTTGAGGACCTAAAGGAGCTGCACCTGGGCTCCTGTTTTGGAGGGAGGAAAAAGAAAAGGTAGAAATTGCCGAGTCCAGGCGTAGGAACCCTTTGCTGGCTTGCTGCTAAAGCTCTCAGGCAAGAAAACTCTTCTGTATTTTCTGATCCAGCAATCTGGTTAGATGCAAAGCCTTCTCCAGAGCTGAAAGCCTTTCCTCTTCTTTCTGTTCTTACAGGCAAATCTGTCAGATCCAGTCAATTGTTTCTTTTCTTCCACTATTCTTTTTCTGGAGGTGTTAGTCTATTTAATAACTAAATTGTCTTATTTACTATAGAATTGTCTTATTTACTGCAGACACAAGGACACTTCCTCTAAAGCCAAATGCTACACGTGAAGGGAAGGAAGACCAAAGTCTGGCTAGTGAAAAAACTCTCGCTTTACCTCTCCTTAAAGCCTTCTATTTCTTTTTAGCCCCCTGACTCGCTGCCTCCTCCCCCAAAACACAGTGCTGCTTCTGGAGGGAGTCTCTTGGCCAGGCCCATAATCTCTCCTTCAAGCAACCAGCTTGAACTGAGCAAAGGAGCGTCTCTAGAAAACAGTTCTTCTTCTTCCTTGACCTAGACTCCAAGTGCCTGCAACAAAGTTGAACAGACTCCTGAAGGCAGTGAAATATTCCTTTTCCAGCTTTCTCTCACCCATCTTCTGTCCCTGGTGTGGGTCAGTGTTGCCACCTTGCTCAGTTTGGATCCGGTTCTGCTTTTGTTTGAAGCCGTGCCTACAGCTGTAGAGCTGTGGATGCCCTGTGAGGGTACAGCCTGCTACCTCCTCCAGGACAAGGGACTTCCTAACCTGCCGTGGCCTGAGGAGGAGTAGAGGCTGTAGAGGCTCCACAGTAAACCAGACACCCCCCCACTTCTGGGGGTCCCACAGGCTAGCTGGTGCACACAGCCAGAGACCTTGCATGTGTTGTCAGATAAAATTGCCCTTGAGTTTAGAGAGCTGGAGAAAAATACAGATTTTTACTAAAAGTCATAAGCTTTTGTATGCTACTATCTGACTGTTTCCTCATGGTTATTCAGCAATTTGGGAGATTCTGTGATTTTGTGGGGCCACCCAGCTCTAGGGCAGCCTTTACTTCCCAGTCCATGGCATCTCAGCAGTGCCTCCAGTTCTGGTAGCTTCACCCGTAGGAGATGTTTCCCAACTGCTCTGTCAAATTGCCCTTTTTCTCTCCCCTCTCCACCTGACTGTAATTTAGTTTTAAAATGGATACTAACTCCTGATTTCTTTGATTTTGGGGATATTGTGGCTTCATATCATTCTGGCAGTGGGATTCTTCCTGCCCAAGCATCGTCCTTCGTGTCAGCAGTGGTCTGCTAGGGCAGAGTCGTTAAAAAGTTAATGCTGCATTTTCTGTGATCTGTAGCATGATTTAGGCAAAGGTTTTAGCAGGATCTCTGCCAGGCTGTGACTGACGTGCTGCTCCAGAGAAGCTGGAGTGATGCATGGGTTTCCTCAGAGCAGAGTGCCATCAGCTTGTCCCATCCTTGGCTGCGCATCTGAAATGGCACGAAGCTGCCAGGGAACAGATTTTCCTTGTCCTCTCCAGCAACAAGTGGAGCCACAAAAAGCTCGTGGAGTTTGGAGCTGGGAAGAAGTGTCTGAGACAAATGGCAGTTTCCAAGCATTATGAGCCTGGCATCGCTTTGTTAGAGGAGTTACCAGGAAGGGCAGAGCCTGAGCTATAAGTTGTGACCAAAGATGCGACCTGGGGTGGACCAGCATCGGCTTTAGAAGGATAATTCAGAAAGGTGTGGGGAGAAATCCACCTGCTGCCAGATTTTCTGTGGAAGATTTTCCATCTCTCCCTACCAGATTGATCATAATCAGAGCCTGGTGATGAGGAAGGCAGATGAGACCTAAAAGAAATAATTATTTCAAAAAATCTGGGAAGCACTGCCCTTTGAGAATCTGTCATACAACTGAGAGCTACGTGATGCTACAGAACAAGGTCCTTGAATTTCTGCTTCCCTGAGACAAACATATAAAGGCTGGAGCAGATTTTGCCCCTGCTGCGTAGAGGGAAAGAAGGTTTCTCTGTTTTGTCTCTCAGCCATCCGTGAGCCTCCTTAGGTTAGATACAATCCAATCCTCACTTTAAAGGCAGCTTTGGAAAACTTTCCCACAGATGCTAACAGCTAAGATTGCTTCAAATCCACTATGTCCCACTTCATTTCACATAATTAGGAACTGTGACTTCCTTGACCTGACTCTTTGTGTCTTGAAATGAGATTTTTCAAAGCAGCAACCCACCAAGGAGAAATTGAAAGCAAACTGATTATCCATGTGGGATGGCTCTGACCCCCTGGTATTAAAGGATTGACCAGTTTCTTGCTAAATTCACTTAATCTTCCTTTTTCCCCCTCTCACTTTTTTTAAATAAAAGGTCTTATGCTTAAGGAGAAATACAAATCTACTTCTGTATTCAGCACCCACCTTGCCTTTGCCTATTGTAATCGCTTTTGCATCCTGTGATCCTGAACCGGGTCTGAACCAAGAGGAAAGGGCAGAGCTGGGTATCAACTGCAGGTGCAAAAATGTTGGCCTGGAGTCAGACCGAAGAGTCTCCCACACACTGCAGCGAAAACAGCAGCAAACTTATGGCGAGGAGAAAATTGCACAGAGTTCTCAACTGGGGGGAATCCGGTCTGTGTGCAAACCCGTCCTTTCTGGCAACTACAGAGAACTGCAGCAGCCTGAGCTTCTCGGTGGCAATGGAGCAAAACCTTGTGGCTCAGGTACAGACGCAAGACGTAAGAAACACGTGGCAACCTTAGGCAAATTGATTTTTCTGCTCTGCCTTCATGCCAGCAGTGTGAGCCTTGGACATTTGACCCTTTTCTCATGCTCCGCCACGGCTTCACTACCTGTATCTCCAGCCTTGGCGAGGCAGTGACCTCCCCGGGGGTACTGGGGGAGATGAGCCTGGGTTCGGGCACCACAGCTGAAGATGTGCCTTTTGGGAGCACTTTTAGGAGAAATGGGGAGCACCCTCGGGGGACGGGCTCTGGCTCAGTGCTGGGAGTGGGGAACCCTGGTCCTCCATGTTCTCCGAGCCCCAGCTCTCCGAGCCCTCAAATTGGGAGCCAGTGTGTATATGGGGACTTGGACACCTTCCTGAAATCTGCTTTCTACATTTATTTCATGCAGGCACAGAAAAGAAATGTATCAAGCAAATTACCTAAAATTAGCAGCAGCAGCAGTTTAAGTTGCATATAAAATTAATCTGATTGGATTTTAGAGAGGCCTATAATAAACAAGGCTGGGGCTGTTTACAAACGTCACTGCAATATGATTATATTTTTCAGCATGAGTTAAGAGCTGCAAGAGTGGCTGGTCCAGTGGCAGCTTTATTATATTCAGCTAGTCCTAATGAATAGGGAGCAGATTGTAAAATATTGTATATTTTTATTGTTATTCATGCAGGTGAGAGTTTTGCAGCAAGGAGGTCACTGGCTTTATTGCTCTAGGTTCTCGGGGAAGAGAAAAGTGCTTTGCCGAGATTCAGAAATGAGCTGCTGTCAAGGAAAAGGAGGAGAGAGAGGTCTGGTCCAGCCTGAGAGTTGTAGTTTCATAGCAGAGGAGGTGCCAGGGGGATGAATTTGACCTTCAGGTCACCTTGGACCAATTTCGTACCCTGGAGAACTGCATGGGCCTCCCAGCTGAACTGTGCTGGTGATGTTGGCCTTGCCCCCACCGCGCAGAGCGCACAGCAGCTCGTTAGGCACGGCGTAAAGCTCTGGGCTGTGAGCTTGAGCCCCTCAGCTGCCCATACAAACACTGATGTTTCCACCAGGTCTGTCAGCTGGGACAAGATAAGACCAGTTCTTCCCACTGGGGACATGGCCCTGGGGCGAACCGCACCAGTTTGGCCCTTCAGATTGCAACCGCGATTGGAGGTGGGGAGGATTTGGTCACAACCTGTTGGTGACTACACCACGATGGGCAGGATGAGACTGGGGACAAATTCTGTGCTGTGGTACTCCCCATCTGGGAAGGTGTATATGGGGGTGTGTGTGCACGTTGGAGGGAGTCTCTGCAGGTGAATTTCCAGGAGAGAAATTGCGCCAGGAGAGAGAAATTTCAGTGTTGGCTGTTCTTGCTAGCTGTGCAGAGTCTGGAGAGATGTTTATTCCAGTTTGACCTGTAATGAGAGAGCCTGGGGAGGGTAAAGCCATGAGCAAGCAAATGTTCAGGTATTTCTCACAACCTTCTGACAGTTACTGAAAGAGTAGCAAAGACAAATACACAGGGATTACAGGTAAAATGCAAGCTGCAAATATACACAGACATTAAATTGTGCTTGTCTAAGTTTTATTTTTGTTTTAATGAGTGTTAATAATGAAGTGGTAGAAGATCACAAAGGTTTTCTTCCTCAGGTGTTAAAATAGGAAGCAATTAAGGCTGTTAAAAGTTGCCATGGAGGCAGAATAAAGATGGTTTGGGGAGATGAGTTGTTTTTTCAGTCTGATATCTGGGACTGCTTCTTCCTTACTCTCGTTTGCCAGAGCTGGGACGGTTTTATATCCATTGCAACAGAACAGTGAGCAACCTGCATCTGTACGTGCAGAGCTTTGTGCTGTTCCTTGAGGCTGGGGGCACTGGTGAGGGACGTGCCGGCAGGATGGGTGTCCAGGTGACGAGTGGGACCGGAGCGGTTGCAGCTCCAGCTGGAGTGGGGTCGGAGGAGATGTCCCTCTCTGTGTGCCACCCACCCAGCGCGGTGTAGGGACAGCTCAGGCTCATGCCCACCTTGTCCCCTGCTCCGGGGATGAGGTTCACACGTGGCTCCCTGTGTACTCATCCACAGGCAGAGTAGATAAGCACAGAACTGCAACCTGGCTTTTTTCTGTTTTTTTCTTTCTTAATTTTTTTCCTCTTTCCAAACTGTTTTCAAGGCATCAGATTCAGTTGGGTGGAGTTTGTATTAATTAAAAAAGAAGCCAAGGAGCTTTTGAAGGGATAGGTCTAGGTCTTGGAGCTGGCTCAGGGGAAATGGAGTGAAGGGCTTTGAGTTACGTTTAACTCGAAGATCCAGTTTCTTGCTGCGCCGTACCTTCCCTGCCAAACTGGGATTTGAGCAAACTGGCTTCGATACTGGCTGGAAGGTTTTTGTGGGTGGCTCTCTCTGTTACCAGACATTTTGGCTTTGCAGTCAGAATCAAGGGGCAAACCAAGGCCAAGCCTTAGACCTGCGATCGATTGCTTGTCTGGCCGATGCCGGGCGAGTTTCCCAGCCCGAGCTCTCTGCCGTTCCCGGGGTTGTGTCTCTGTGCGAGCCTAAGCTGATCTGATGATGGGTGCTGTTGTCCCACCCTGCCGACACGTTGCCTTCTGGCACGAGCTTTCCATCCAAAGCAGTTTCAGCTTCCGAATTATCAGGAAACTGGCCTGAGAAAGCGGTGGATGGTGTCTGGTGGCTTGGTGGGGCTGGGAGGGCAGCCCCAACAGCTGCCTCCGGCCATGGTGGAGGGAGCAAGGCAACGTGCTTGGGTAGCAGGCTCCCACCCGTCCAGCGCTTCGGATGAGATTTGTCAACAAGCTGGACTTCAGAGCTTGAACTACTCATCCTAGGCTGGACAGGCCTCTCTGGAGGGCCATTCCTCTTGCATTAGGACAAGTGTTAACAACAGGTCAGAAGAATTGCGCTCTAGCCATCTGTATTTCTCTCCATTAACTATGGGGAGAAGCACGTTAACGAGCTCAGTCTTAAAAATTAAACACGAAGATGCCCCAAACCAGGCGAGGTGAATACCTGTCCAGGAGGATCCAGCATTTGTGGCTTTGCTGCTGCAAAACGGCTCTGCTTTTCATAGCTGTCACAGAAATCCCTTCCTTAGCTTACTAAATCCACCGTCTTCAGATGTATTTTGTAGTGTGCAGTTTTGCTCAGAGGCTGTGATAAGTGGGTTCCTCGGTGGAAGCCGTGTGGGATCAATTTTAGCATCCCAATGAAATCCTGAGGTCCATTCGCTTTTTCTTCTCTCAAGCTTTGCAGGGCAGGCTGGGCTGCTGTCTCCTACGCTGCAGAGAGATTTATGTCAGCAGTGACGTGAGCAAGCGGGCCAGAATGACTACAATTACTAAAAATTGGCCCAAATCGCCAGTGTCACTAGAAAAGACTTCTTAAAGGCCCTGGTTTTCAGAGGGCCAGCATATGAAATTGTCTTAGCACCAAAGCCCACCTGATTGATGCTCTGAGAAGCTCCGTGCGCTGTTTACCTGCGGCATCAATCCACCGCTGTTGTTGGTTGTTACTAATGTGCTACGGAATTACCCGGGGCGTGGACCCAAGCACCCATCCAGGTACTCCCGGTTCTCTGGTCACCTTCGTTGCTCCCTGCCGGTGCTGATCTCCCTCGGAAAATGCCCAAGCCGGGTTCAGGAGGCAGCAGAGGCTGTTCCCAAGGCAGCAGGGGTGATGGGGTGGTGGAAGACTGTGTGGCAGCGGCTGTGCTGCGCGAGCTCAGGGCAGAGAGGGAGAGAGGTCTCTGGCCTGTGTTATTTGCTACTACAGAGTAGTAGGCTAAAACACTCCTATTCTGCTTGCTGGAGGAGAGACCGAGAGGAGGAGGGCGTTAGAATGTGCATTGCAATATTCACCCCAGCATGCCAGAGCAGAGAGGAGCAAGAGAATCTGTTTTTTCCTTTTCCTAAAACCTCTCAGCTGTTTAATACAGTTGGTTCCTGTAATCTCCAAGCTTCAGCACGGAGCGAGGAGTTTCACTCTTCCCAGGGCTGCGCAGAGGTTCGGCCGCTGTTCCTTGCCGCCTGCGCTGAGGTCCGTGGCGGCAGGAGCGGGTTTCGAGCTGTGCCGTTTGGTTCCCGCAGCTCCGACCGCAGACGTTTTCCTCGCCTCAGGTTGCGCCTTCCCTCTGCAATGAGCGATGTTTGGGTGGGCTTTCGGTTTGGTTTCCTTTTCCCCTCCTATTTGTACTGAATCTCCCGGTTGCGGTTGCTGCGCTGCTGTCTGAAGATGGCACTGCAGCATCTCGCAAGCTGGAGCCCCTGGCTCGGCATCTCCCACCGGCTCCTTCCAGCCCTGGTGACTCCGGGGACCAGCAGCCGAACTGACAGCAGCGGAGAGAGATGCAGGAGCTCGGGAGCGACCAGGGGTGCTCGTACGTGAGCTGTGCAAAATTTGCCAGTGCTTCAGCGAGGAAGGGAGGAGATCATGGATAAAGCGGGAGAATTGTGAATATTTCAGCTGAGGTGCTGCTTCATCCTCCTCCTGACCCCTCGATGCTTTGCCACGGGTGCGATGCTGAAGCGCCTGACTCACGTACGAGGCCAAGTTCATCACGGGTGCAAACTGGCTCCGTTCCTCTGGCTTCGTTGCTGCTCGTGTCTGCTGGCTGAGGCTCCAGCTCCGAGCTTGCTTAAAATAAAGAAGGGATGTGTTGGTGAGAGGGGGAAAGAAAGGATATTGCTATTAACTGAGATGATTTCAGATAAAATTAAAACACTGCAGACGCTTCTGTGGCTTGTAGCCACTGATGGTCGGTTTTGCGGATTCTGCATCGGGCGGGCGGAGGGGCATTGCTTTTCAGCTGGGGAAAAGGAGTCAGAGAAAATGCAGGCAAATATTAAACAGTATTAAAAAATAATAAAATGTATGTACATAGTGGGTGTTTAGCCAAAATCTGAGGACTGGGGAGTGGGGCTTATGCTGTAGAGCTCCTCTGCAGTTGTGCAGGGGGTGTTAGCAAGGGGAGGGCAGTGTCACAGGAGCGGCTTGCAGGATCCTGGATAAATCTGTGGCGAAATGGAAAAAGACAAGGCAAGCTGCTGCTGTTCTTTGCACACACAGCTCTGAAATACCTTCATCTCCTCCCACCTGGTCTGGTACAAATAGCTGCTCCGCAGCCTCCCGCGAGGCCGGTTCTCCAGGCAGCAGGAGGGAATGGGAGCCTGCTCGCTGGCTTCTCGCCATGCTTAAGAAACATGGGCACGTTGCTCTCCTGCTCGCGCTAGTCCACTGGCTCCCTGTTAGCTTCGGTTAGAAATCAGGCCGGGTGGACTTGCCGCAGTCTGTTCCAAGGACCTCCTGCCTCCTCCATCCCTCTCTGCATCCCTTTTTATCACCTGGCGTGTCTCGGGCTGGGAGAGCCGGTCTGCAGTGCGGTGCCAGGGGAGCAGCCCGCCACTTCCCACCCTGGCTTGGCGGAGCTCGTGCATGGAGCAGGAGTGCCAGGGGAAAGCAGTCGGGGGGTCCTTGGGGTTCCCAGGGCTGCGTCGAAGCAGGTGGAGGGGACGTGGGAAAGGCAAGCCTGGAGGCTGGAATCCAGGCCCCAGCACTTCTGCTAGAAAGAGTTGGGTAAGCAGCAATCTGAGAAAGGCTGAAATCCACCGCAGAGGTGGGTGAATTCGACAAAGGAGGCATTGAGTTCATGTTTATTCCTTCTGCTTTTTTGCTTGTTTCCTTTTTTTATTTTTTTTTGCCTGCTGAAAGCTTTTGAATGTAGGCAGCTCACAGGGACTTTAGAGCTCCTTTGTTTCTCCAGACCTGTGGAAACCTTTCTCTGACACGTCAGGCTTTGCTGGGAACAGCGGGCTGCCTGCAGCAAACCCAGCAGCAGTGCTGGAGCGGGCGGCATCAGAGCATGCAGGCGTCTCCGCAGCCCTGGTATGCCTCTCGCAAAGGAGCTGGATGCAGGCAAGCAAAAGGGTCTTCCCCGTGGCTGCCCACAGAATATAATGTCCAGCTGCTTCAGAGGTCCCAGAGAAGATCAGTCTGCTGCTGAATGTGATCCATCTCATCCCAGCATAAGCCAGAAACTGGGTGCAGGATCTGACTGATCAGGGTCTTGTCACTGTAGTTTTAGCGGATGTTAACAGGGGTCTTTGGTACAGAGGCCTTCCTCTAACTTAAGGTAATTAGCTGGAGATAATTGTGGTCACAGCACTGCCCTGTCCCAAGGAGATGCTGAGTCCAGGGGAGAGCAATTCCCTGGAAGGATGGGGAGCAAGCAGGGAACCTGGGGTACATCCAGAGTCAACAAAACAAGGTCCTGCCTTTGGTTGAGCTGAGAGCCATGGGAGGTTCAAAATGAACTTCTGAAACTTTTATCACTGGAAGCACGTTGAAGCATTTCCAACAACTTGGCAAAGGTTTTGCGATGGAGAGAGTCGGGCGAGTCCCTGCCCCCAGCTCCCCGCAGTCTCCCGTTACTCATGTGAAGAGCCTTGGTCGAGTCTCAGACTTTGTCTTAATGCATAGAGACCTGTGTGCCGTGCTTGCCACGGGCCTTTCGAATGCCAGATGGGTGAGACCCAGCTCTCGTGTCTCCCGTTGAACCCGGTGCGAGCTGCTGTTACTGGTAATCCTCCCCTTGCCATCTCCTTTCATCACTGCCTGAGACCTTTCCCATCAGTTACCCTGTGCAGCACTGAAACAGCAGGTAATCTATATGTACAGTAAATTGACTTTAGCTTTTGCCTTGAGCAGCTAAAAACGAAACAAGAAGAGAAAAGGGGGCAAACACTGATTAAAAACAAGTTATAACCTCTGTTGCAAAAGGGACAGCCTGTCATCAGAGCATCTTCTGCCGTGCTCTGCTTCTCCACTGCAGAGTAAACAATTTTGTCCTCACTTTTGAATCGAAACATCTGAACTATGTGGCCTCAGCTCTGAAAAAATTGCAGGTTCATTCTGGGGAGGAACGGGCAATTTTCCTCTGAGAGAAAATTGTTAAATGTCAGTCATCCTCATGTGGCATCTGCAGAAGCAACACGGTGTCTGAAGGTCTGGAAGTGTGTTTCGGCAGGGTGATGGGCTGCGATGGCAACGCTTAATTCAGAAGCCAGCGTGGCCCCTGGGGGAGAGGAGCTGGCTGGCCGATGTGGTAGGAGCAAGAGGACAGAGGAGTTCAAAGGGGTTTTTGCTCGCTGGGCGCAAGGGGCCGGAGCTCAGAGGTGGGGGTGTCAGCGGGGACGTCTCTGCTCAGTGGGCTGGAGTAATGGGACATCTTGTGGGTCTGTCCCAGCCTGACATCTCCCACCATTCGTATAGATGCTCTTAACTCTTCTCCAACTCCGCTTCGAGGTGAGGCAAATTTTATTTAGCAGGTAGCGGATCCCTTTACCCAAAGGAGCTGTGGGACAGAGTGTTTCCCCTCTCACATCTCTCCATCCGGCCTTCCCCGTCGGGCTGCCCATCCCCAGCGGGGCCAGCCAGCCTGTTCGTTTCAGTGGAGATGCACTTGCAGTCAGACCTGCTCACTCTGAAGTGATTAGGAAGAATCATCCTGGATTTGTTTGTTTTATTCACTGTAGACCTCTGTATTTCTCTTTCTAGCCATTGATTTGAACTCCAGACGTTACGTCGTGGTGAAATCCAAATTCTTATCCAGGCTCCATCGTTCTTCTGTTTAGCCATGTCATAGCCATCCTTCTTGCAGGTTGCTAGGAATTTAGCCGTGAAGTCTTTCAGAGAGATGTCAGCCCTGGAGGGGGCGGGGGGGGGCGGGAAGTGTGACCTCAAGTGACCGAGTTAGAGCCACAAGGAGATTTTACATTGACAAGGGGCCAAAGTCTAAATTTTACATCCTGCAAAGCACAGCTCAGCTCATTCCAAACCCTATTTAGCAGGCGCCTCCATCCCATCACAGCTGTTTGTCACCAAGAGAAAATGGGTTAGTATTTCGCTTTAGACAGAGAAGGTTAGAAATTCACCTTCAAGAAATCATTGAAGGCTTTAAATCTGAAGCCGAGAAATTGCTTCCTACTTGTGCTAAGCGAGCACCTAAATCCTGGAGGCAGGGTTTGCCAAGAACCTCAGCTAGGACAGGTCTGTGTGCCCGAGTCAGACATCCATGCTCTCCTATCAGGCAGCATAGGGAAATTGTGGCACTTGAGTCCCTAGGGCTCTAGTGTTAGGGATTCATTCGGCCTGGAAGAAAAAGGATTTGAACCTGGGTCCCACAATAGACTTAAACCAAGAAAACCGTCTTTTACTGCGAGTTCTGATTTGTTTGACGTGTGGGTACCTCTGGGGGGATTCCCAGTTGTCGCCATAAACTCAGAGAAATCAGAAAGTGTGGGTAAAGGAGGGAGGGAAGGGAATTTTTTTCTTGTTTTGCACAGTTAGGGAAACAAAGACCTCTGAAGCTTTCTTTAATGTTTTTGAGTCGGAGATCTGTGCTGGGTTTGGGGTTCTTTTTTTGAGTATACAAGCAGATGTGTTCACTTGCCCTGTAGCTTCAGGTTCAGACATGTGCTGATGGAAATGTATTTTTCAATACAAGATGACACATTATTAAGTCAGATTTAGGTATCTTGTTCTGGGATATGCTATATGCTCTTGCTGTGGGAGGTCTCATGCAAAGAAGAGGTTTTCAACCTGGACCACAACTGGTCCTGGGGGAAGGGCCAGGACGGGGCTCTTAGGGAGCCTGGATCCTCCAATGGTCGATCAAAGTCCTCCCCAGACCGCAGGAAATGCTCAGCTTGGAGCTTTCACTGAAGTGGGCATGTTCCCGCAAAAGGGGCCCGGTTTTGACAAATAGTCTCTTTCCAGCAATCATCTATTATTTTCAAAAAATTAATTAAGAAAGTATCTAATAAATGATGTCGCAGTCTCCTGAGCCATCTCGGAGCAGTGGTGGTTTGATTGCTCCCAGCCTGGAGGAGCTCTCCTTTGCCTCCTGTGTAGTGGCCGAGGCTTTCCCTGCTCGTTCCCATTTATCTTTGCCGCAGACAGGGAGGAATCATCAGTCAGTGCACAGCGCTCAGCAGTGATTGATACCAACAGGCCATTGATTGTGTTTAACAGACAGGAATTTCTGTCGCTGGCTTCCCTCCCCTTAGGTTCTCAAGTCATTTCTGCATTTTGCTCAGTCTCTAGCCCCTGTCTCCTGACCGTTAATGCCACATTCGCTCTCTCTGATCATCATCTTCTCCAGAAAGCAGGCAACATCGCTAGCTGACTGGAAAATATATCGCTAGCTCAAGGGGGGGGGGG
>Ga0065711_1037058_pt1 | contig 20244 bp, 8 predicted proteins | sample Hoacrofraction12_FD_59098 | JGI IMG/M metagenome (GOLD analysis project Ga0065711, IMG submission 59098) | Hoatzin crop microbial communities from Cojedes, Venezuela - Epithelial fraction 12 v2 (version 2) | ecosystem: Host-associated > Birds > Digestive system > Esophagus > Crop | place... | reverse complement strand
ACCTGTGCCAGTGTTTCACCACCCTCATGGTGAAGAACTTCTTCCTAACATCTAATCTAAATCTGCCCTCTTTTAGTTTAGAGCCCTTCCCCCTTGTCCTATCACTACACATCCTTGTGAAAAGTCCCTCTCCATCCTTTCCGCAGGCCTCTTCAGGTACTGGCAGGCTGCTCTGAGGTCACCCCGGAGCCTTCTCTTCTCCAGGCTCCAGCTCCCTCAGCCTGTCCTCATAGCAGAGGTGCTCCAGCCCTCTGATGATCTTCATAGCCCTCCTCTGGACCCGCTCCAACACACACGTCCTGCTTATGTTGGGGGCTCCAGAGCTGGATAATTTGGTTCTGGCTTCTCTACAAAGCCACCATGGAACAAACCGAGCAGGTTCAACTAGTAAAGGTCAATTACGCAATTGCTACTTCAATTTAGTTAAAGATTGATTAATATGCAGCATTCATTTATACTGTTTGTTACAGAGTCATTGCACCTGGTCATCCACAATCTGTAATGAAGCTTCGAAAAGTCAAAGCACAGGTATAAAATTAGCATCTTCCTACCCACCCTCCACTGCCCAGGGCTATCTGGAAGTCCAGTCGCTGACTTTGACTTCTTCTGATGCTTTAAGCCAGAACATTAGCAGGCACAAAATGCAAATGCAAAACAAACAAACATAGTAGAAACACAGGGCATAATCAAAGCAGTGTTCTGCAGAAGACCGGCACTTGCAGTTTAGGAACTCCCCACATTTAGTATCATCCACAGATTTGTCGTTAAAGACAGAGCGTGTATAAGCATCCAGAAATATCATAATGGAGTTAACTGTATCAAAATGTCCCAGAAATACATACAGGGAGCAGCACAGCTGCTTCTGGAATATGACACTCAAACATGACTGGTTTAAATACTACTTTCAGAAAGGCATTGTTCAGAAAGTATAAGATCACAAAGCTCTTTTCCTCTGCCTTCAGTTCCCAATTAATTAAGAAAATTTACTAACTTCTACATCACACAATATTTACACACGCCTATCACTGAAATCTAGATATTTCTGATGTCCTACTTCAAACCACACATTTTAACATTATGCCAAAACCACTCTCCAGTCTTTTGATACTATCCTTTTTTCTTACCAAGTTCTTGTTCAGTCAAACTAGGTGTATGCAACCTCCTCCTCGACCGACCACGCAGCACGCCCTCCCAGTTTTGTTTCCTTACCTAAGTAACAGCTAAAACCCTTTCTTGCTGAGATGTCCGAATAAGTTGAGAAACAAATTACTTTTAAAGTCTCATTTCATTCCTACTGCTTTCCACTCCGTTTATCTTTTCTTTTTCTCAGTTTCCTTCCTTTAACCCTCCCACTTATTCCCCCAAGATCACTTTGCTATCATAAATAATGTATGCATGGGCCTGTAACACCACACTGAAGCTAAATGAATATTAACAATAATAAAAAGATCAAACATACACAAATTCAATAAGCTGAACATCAGCTCAGAAGTTGTGAATTTTAGCGAATATTTGAAAACAATTTCTTGAGAAGAAAATATTTACAGAAATTTCTACTTTTATCTGAGTAACTTCATTATTTTTACAGTTTGATACATTGCAACTTAGAAATTCCGTGAAGTTGATTGGCCAAGTGGCATTCCAGTTTGAAACCATAGGAATGTATTTTATTTTCATTATTTCAGTTTAACTGAAATAAAGACGTTACTTCTCTGCAGGCAGACAATTATGAAATTGATTAACCTGAAGATTTTGGACTCTAAAAAGCAGGACACATCTAGCAACACTGGTCATATCAGGTTAGGTGTACAGGCAAAGCTCATTACTGGGGCACTCTCTACAGTCAGTGGAGGCTGATGGACACCAGATGACATTGTTTGGTAGAGCAATAAATTAGGTAGACCAAATCTGCCTCAAAATGCCTAATTTTCTCCCTTAAACACAGAGGGAGTCCAGGCAACCTAGTGATACAGCTTTCAGACAGCTCAATAACTGAGATTGAATGCCATCCTACCAGTATGACTTACAGAATAAGTAACCCCACTTTTCCCAAAATTCACAAGTCACTATGACTAATGACAACATTGATAGACTTTTATGATGATGATCAAGTGCCTTTTTGTGCAGAAATCTGTGACAAGAAGAGAGTAGCATACACCATCACTACTCAAAACAGGTTCCACAGCCCATAGGAACAGGGGCAATTGCTGGATAACTAATGCCATACAAAAAGTAGTTTCATGATTTAGACATTGGTAATTAATAATAAAGTTAGTCTTATTTCAGTGTTCAAGACAAGACAAACTTTCTTTACTGTTACAGAGAGAGAGATGAAAAGTATTTGTCCGCAACAAATCCTACTCACCTGTTGCATTCATGCACAGGAGAGAGCATTAACTGCACCAGAGTCTGCTAACAGTTAAACTGTGATAGTTATTGAATTAAATACAAAAATTTCCAGATGTAAACTTCTACCTGAATAGCACGTAGAACACGATAATTACAGAAAACCTCATGCCATCACCCCATCATAAGGCAAAAAAAAAGAAAAAAATCACTGCTTTCCAGATATTCCCACTTTGCTAATTAGTCAATGGTTATTCAACACAGAAACTCAGTAACTGCTCTCAACACCAAAATGTCATTCTTACATTTAAATAGATCTAATTAGAGTAAAACATAGAAGTTGTATTGCTTGCATCTAGCATCTTATGCCCAACACACAGGTCTCAGTAATTACAGGTATGGTATTTTAATTGATTCTCATAATAGCCACTAAACTGGTGTGCAAATAGCAACCTGCTTTGACTATAGATCTGTCAAATTAAAGTGTCAAATGAGAGTTTCTTCATAAGTGTTTGCCATCCCATTTGCAACTTTTCTAGGTATGTTCCTTTCTAACTAGGAGATACAAACAGATGCCCTAGGCTGAGAAATCCTACCGGAGAGGGACCAGACCAACCAGAATCACACTATCCTCTTCACACCTGATTAGAAGGCTCCAAAACCAACCACAAAGCCACTTTAAGAAATACATATATTTTTTATACACATCCCACCAAAAAGATTAGGAAAATCAGAAGCAACTGACACCACCTGGAACCACTGTGTGTATTAAAGTGCTTTCAATAAGATCCCAGATTTCTACTCAAACAACACACTGCTTCAGGGAGTTCTCCACATCCATGCCAGATCCTCTAACAGTGGATACCTTGGTGAGCTGCTGGTTTGTGGAGTTTTTTCCATGAAAAATTACCTTACTCTAGTGCCAAGACAAGAGCCAGAAAAGGGGTGTCTTTCACTTTAGCATCAGGATTCAAAACCCACTTAATTCATTTAAATACATGGAAAATATAGTCAAACTCCTAACTACGCCTGACTAAAATAAGGGCTTCTATTTTAAGGTTTATTATGAAACAGAATTTAATACTTTCTATTATCTGCCTTTTAGTATAAATCACACCAAAACCTTAAAATACCAGTGAAAACTGGAAACTTTCCACTGCCTTTCAGGAGCTCTACGTTAGACTCTTACGTTTTTGGCATCCCTCTCAGTTATGTTTCCAGAAATGCTACCAGAAAAGGCTTCATCCGGTAAGCCTGCTATCAAACAGGATAACAACCCACACTAAAATCACCCCACCAAGGAGTTTTGAACTCTTTATAATCAGTTTTAATTGATCGCGTATTTCACCTCTCTCACAGCCAGTCCTTCAGTGAATACTTCTTGGAGCGCTACGGACACCGTCTGTCAAGAGCCCGAGTACCCTTCCCAGAGCAGCGTCAAGCACCAAGATGTTTTTGAATATGACACAGTTCAGCAGAGTTTAGCGTTAGGGTATGAGACGACATTAACATGCAACCTTTGGTTTCCATTAGCTTTAAGACTTTGAAACGTTTTTCTGTAGGAAAGAGTTTATTGGTAAGGTGGCTGCTCTCCAAATCGTTTCTCAGTTTGCTACAGCCATAAACGACAGACAGGAGACACGAGGTCAGTAAGAATTCAGTAGTTTGAGTTGCTTTGGCAACCTACAGCACAAAAGAAAACTGAGAATTTGCAGCGATACTTACAATACCAAATACTCACTGATCCCTTACACAGCTAAGCATGACTGAAAGAAAAAGAACAAGCTAATTTGTACAGAAAGTTTAATAACATCCTCAGCACGAGCAGGCATGCTTTGTCACACGTAGCAGTCCAGATCCCAGAAGGTATTAGAAAATGCAATATTGATCTAAACCAGAATATTCAAAAGTATTGGAAGCATCTCCTATCTAATTAAGTGATTAATCAGAAGCAGCACAGCTACTTAAGCATAAGCATCTGGGAGATGTTGAACTTTCATTAACAACATTTGCATTTCTAGGCATTGTAACATATACCAGCAGAACTGAAACACTGGAAGATAGAAAAACACGCTTACAAGCTTGAGAAAACTGCATTTGGTCCTCAAACTGTTTTCAACCATCAAAAATATATTGTGGAAACAAGCATAAGAGATTGTAGGCTAGTAAAAGACATGCATACAGAATTAGGAAAGAGGAATATATATACACTGAAGGCAGCTGAATTAGCAACAGAAGATTGAGACTCTAATCAGTTGCTGTATATGCATCAAAATTTCTCCACAAGGTGCTTTTTCCAGATAGCGTCCAGGTAAGACGTTGCAAAGTAACCAGCTAAGTTTTAATCGGTTGGCACCACACCATGGTCAGTGACCCTGCGGAGAATTGTGTCACAGGACATATTTCCATCCCTTACAAAACTGCATCGTAGATTGGTTTCACTGGAACTGGAAACATGATTTTCCATCTACAAGGACTGCCATCAAAACTTTCAGGGATTACAATGAGAAATTAAATGGCATGCTATGCAAATTTGTAATAAAGTACCTCTCATCAAAAAAACAGCAAGTGAGCAGTTGTGTTTCTCTACACTTCATCATAACTTCTTCATCAGAAAAACTAAGCTACAGGAGATTTGGGGAGAAAGGAGGGCAAACATTTTTAAACTACTAGAGCAATGAACCATAACTGCACTGTAATTTTTCCAATATTTTAAATTTACAAAACCTGATTACCTTTGTAGAAGGTTCATCTTTACTCTAAAAAGGAAGTCGTGTTAGCTCTACATGACACCAATAAACTACAGGGATAAGACTGTGACATTTAAAGGGACTTTGATACATGCTCCATCAGGCTTGGGGATCTTGCAGATCCTTCCTGCTTCAAATTCCCTAAAACCATTACATAAATTACATGAGTGCTTAGACTCCTCAGTTTGGCAGTACTTGATAATTAAATATGGAGAACTCTTTTGGAATAAAATTCCATGAAGTCACGCTCATATTAGAATAATAAAACACTTTTCTATTAAGTTAAACTCTTCCCCTAATTCTTGTTCTGGAGTATGCCTGTGTGAGAAATTTGTGTCAAAAATTATTCAGAAAAAATATTCCAAACTGGGTATTTTAAGATATTTACATATGCAGACAAATCACTAATCTTTCTACCTGAATGAGGGAAAAACCTTTGGACACAGGCTGAACAGAAGTTGTATTCCCTTTACCTCATTAATTGCGGACAATTTATTTTAATAGAACTAAATCCATCCTACTAGCTTCAACTTGTCTCTAATTCACTTGATAAGTAGTTTGGAAATTGCCTGATTAACTCTTAAGCATCTTGGACGTCTATCAGCACCATAATAAACAAACAAATAGTAGTTTTTAAGAAAAAAGACAATCATTGCATACAATTGTCCAATCCCTCCTTTTTAAGTGACATAATGGAAATAATTCATAGCTGAAGAAAAACACATTTGGTTTTGAGTCAGCTGTTTCAGTGACTGGAAGTGATATGAGGAGATATTCGTCCTTTAAAGAAATTACTCTCAGCATCATTTTCAGCCCTTTTAGTGTGAATACACTGCATATCTGCTTTGCCAGTGTAGTATGGTGTGATTTACCGTTATCAAATTCTAAAGCAATAGAAATTAAAGTACAAAAATCTACCCAACATGCATTTTATCAGAAATTAAGAAAGTGCTCCAATGTATAACTGGAAATGGTAGATCAGCCCCCAAGAGCAGAAGTCTAAGGCTTTCTACCCAATCTGAAAACCGCCTCTAATAACATGCAGTTCAGACAAGAAATGCGCTCAGTGTGCAAAAATCACTTCTCTAAGGCTTCTTTGACACAGACCTTCAAGTTGTTCACACCGACATACAAACACACATAACTTTGCACTTACATTTTACGTCATCTGAGTTTGACTGAGAATCCATCCCTAGAAGATCTCTGCTTTCCAATCAGACCTACAGTGTTACTTCTAATCAAAAACAAGTTTACAGAAGTGACACCAATATCCCAGTATTATGGCTATTGCACATATCTAATTCCCATTAAGCACTAAGAATTTCAGACTTCTGAATATCATATCACAGAGGGAAAGAAAATAGGTCTGGTTTGTAACATGATGGGTGTTTGGGTCGGAGCATGTGCAAGGAAGGACAGATTGTGTGAAATAAAATTGTAGTTTCTCTTTCAGAATGCATGATGTCCCAAAATGCTTGTTCCTCCCCTCAAAACACAGTAACGGGAATTGCCTCAAACCCATGCTTCATTAAGTTGCATAAAAGCAGTGCTGGAAAAGCAGCGAGTTATATGTTTCAAAGGATGCAGAGCTGTTTCTTCCATTCTTCCCCCTTTAGCTCTAGGATAGGTATTTTAAAAAGATCAGAATCTAAACCAGTAATTAAATAAACGATGCTAAATTTACTGAGAGGGGAAGTTCTTGGCAAAATAACTCCAGTGAGTGAAGGACCTCACCATATGTGCAATCACAAGGTAAGAACCTAATTTTCTTAGCCCTCTGCTCAATTATTGCAAGCTGGCACACTGTTGTCAGTTCTAAAGGTTAATGCAGTAATGAAAGATGACAATCTCTCCTAAGCGATTATTGAATACTCAAGCAGGTATTCACATTTTAAATTAGAGGTGCTCCAAGCAGCCCGAGGATACAAGGTTTGTCCAAAGCCTCTTCCACAGCCTGTGTAGAGTGGGAACCGAATCTCCGCTAAGTGTAGATGACACTTGAGGGTAAGACGCCAAGGTGATGTACAAGATGATGGCAAAGCTCTGAATGCAAAATTCTGTCCAAGACTGGGTCAGAAATTTCCATCACCTGAACTGTTTATAATTAAATCCAGTGTGATTTTTCAGAAGACAAAACTTTTAGGTATTTGCTCATGCCTAATGTTGATCAGTGTTTCCCAGAACCTCAATTTAATTTTGTGAGCTGTATTAGGTAAGTGGGCAGTTAAATTACAAATTAATGATCACAATTCCAATTCCCTTTTTAAAAAACCTTTGCAGGCCAATCTGAGCTCACTGATGGCTGTCACATCTTTATTGGGAGATCACGTACTCCAGGGACAGACCCAATACCAAGACATTCAGCATGCCCAAACAAATGCTCCATTCATAGGCATCAGTAACATCTACAAGATCTAAGTACCTCTCAAGCAATGCATACGAGGCCAGGAATGACAACAGCGATAGCAATGCCTCCTTTAGAGATGAAATGGCTTTGTAATTCAGTAATGGATTAATCCTGCTTTGACCATTTCTTGCAAGTCTTGAGTCATTTTTCAAATCATCTCTGCTGCTGAAATCCTGGAAAGCAAGTCTAAAGTTTAATTTCAAGGCTACTTTGTATTAGCTTTAAGCAGATAAGGAGGGGAAAGGTTTAAGAAGTGAAAGAGTATAAAGACAGTGTAATAATCAGCACAGCCTACTGCAGACAAATAAACTGTCACCAACTTCAAGATGTCTAAGACACAACACACAGAAATGATAACCAAACAGAGGGTAGGAGGTTTTATACAGAAATGGTTGAACTTGTAGCTTTTACTAATGCCAAGATTTAGGAAAGGGTAAATAGCAAGTTCTAGCTGGAAAGCAAACCAAAGGGAGATGGGTACACACTCAGTGCTCAAGAAAGAGGTTTTCAGTGAGCCAGAATACAAGTCTGTTTCAACCTTCAACATGCTTTCTTGGTATCGTTGTAGTTGGTGGTTATAAAGACAGTTCTTAGTTTTCATAAGGATTATCTCTATTTGAATCTCATACAAAGAGGAAAAAAGACAATCTACTTTTTCCTAGAATCCTTCTTTGGCTTAAATCCCTCGTTTGCACTAAATTCCATTGCAAAAGAAGTGTCAAAGATGAAATTGTACAGATGATGTGTCCCACCATGATCTGAGGGTATGTTTAATCTCAAATGAGAAATTTAAATCTGTATCTTTAATGATGCATAAAAAGTAATTATTTAATATCTTAAAGATACTGGAATTCAAGCCACTTCGACACTGCACACATATAGTGACAAAATAGTAGCTACTGCTGAAAATAGGAAACACTTCAACTCCTTTTTTAAATCTGTAAACAACTCTAAGAAGCTAGCACCTCCATGTGAAGCTTTACATACTCCTTAGCAGAGCAAAAAGCAAAGTAAACCAGAAGAAAGTAAATTAAAGTATTAATATTTTTAGCATTTAGCATTGGTAGCATTTCTTGGAAACAGGAGCAAATAACAAGTGCCCTAATCCCACTCAGATTATGAACAGAGGCAGCAGTTTTCCTGGGTTTAAGTGCTAATGAGATTTTGATTTTTTAAGAGCAACACAGCAGCACGTAAACTCTTGGGAAAGAACGAATACAGAATGATGAAGTCATAACAATTTTGAAGTCAGTTGGTCTTTTGTTGCAAGAGACAGAATTGTTTTGATTCACAAAGATCATCTCCACAGAACACCAAAACAAATAGCTTCAGGAATGCTGAGTGATCTCTCTCGAATGGCTGAACTACTAAACCAGACCTGTTATTTACAGAAGTGCAGCTATTGTCATGATATTTCTCATTAGTGAGTGTTCACTCAAGTCCACAACAGCTGTAAGATGCACTCAGGTGCACCAACGTGGCACAATCCCAACACAGAAGGAAAAACTTTCTCATCATTAAAGCCTCATCCACAGAGCTCCTTCCCTTACAGATGGTCATCAAGTCCCACTGCAACTCTCCACCAACCACTAATCCCTTTCAGATCATTTTCTGTGTAGTCACAGCACATCTTATTTTCAGCAACGCGCACACAACTGTGCACGTGGATGTCCAAAGTTGCAAAAAGCTACTGAAGCTGTGTCACTTGAGATGATTTGTTATCTGTCCTGAATTACCTCAGTTTTCATTTGTAATTTTTCAACAATGGGAAAAAATCCTCTGCAGTCCCAGTTCTGGGAAAGATAAGAAAAGAAGCTCAGAATTAAAATGAAACATCCTTAGAATGTCTCAAATTTTGAGGAGTACAAAATTAAGTAACCCGAGTCCTTATTAAAAAGACACTCGGGCAAAAGGTTTGTGTCATACCTAGACGAGTTGGTAAAGCTTTGGTAGGAAAAACACTGAAAAAGAGGTAAGGGAATGTAATGACTTTTTATTACTCAAACTGAGACTTAACTATAACATATTCCGCCATTGTTCTTCGTGTCATTCATTACCACATCCTTTTCCCTTCAAATTAAAATGTTCATAAAATCAGCAATGAGTTTTAGTATATTTAGTTTCTGGCAAGCGTTTACTGACTTCAGCACAAAAGGGTTTCAATTCCCACCCCAGAGGAAGATATTAAGCCTAGGGTTAAACACAAAGTGAATTCCTGCCAGCTGTCCTTTAAGCAAACTGAACAAAATAGATTGAAAAACAGAAAACTGACCCCAGTACATAAAAAGTTTTTTGGTTTTCACAGAATCAAAGAATGTTCGAGGTTGGAAGGGACCTCTGTGGGTCATCTAGTCCAACCCCCCTGCCGAAGCAGGGTCACCTACAGCAGGCTGCACAGGACCTTGTCCAGGCAGGTCTAGAATATCTCCAGAGAAGGAGACTCCACAACCTCCCTGGGCAGCCTGTGCCAGTGCTCCCTCACCCTCAGAGGGTAGAAGTTCTTCCTCATGTTCAGCTGGAACTTCCTCTGCTTCAGTTTGTGCCCATTGCCCCTCGTCCTGTCACTGGGCACCACTGAAAAGTTTGGCCCCATCCTCCTGACACCCACCATAAGATGTTTATAGGCATTTCTAAGGTCCCCTTCTCAGCCTTCTCGTCTTCAGGCTAAACAATATTTTTTAAACAATATTTAAATATTTAGTGCACTAAACAAATCTGTTATTCTTCATGTAATTTAAGAAGAAGTAACCACCTTTTAAGGTGTTAATTATCAGTGGCATCCTTTTTATTGCTTTCTAGTATTGCTTATGCTTTTCCTTTTAAATACCGGAGGCTGATGGAGGATAGTGAAACCTACAGGTTTAAAAAAGTCTACATTTCACACAATATTATTTTTGTCATTCTGCTCCTAGGTCAAGGTCAGGGATGGAAATACTGCTCACAGGCTCTCTTTATAGTCTCCGTGGTCTCCCTAATGGAGTAATTAGAGTCAGTCGAGCCTGACTGCAACACCACACTAAGTAGATGCATTTGTAGTCCCAGCTGGCAGAAAGGGCTCATTCTGGTCCACTTTTGCTGGAAAAAGCTTTTTAAATCCTTCCCTTTGCCAAACACAGCTCAAGGCTTACATACAGAAACGCTAGCTCTGGAAGAGAAAAGCACACCCATGGTCCATGAAAAATACACATATAGCAGAGCTGGGCAATGTTATATCAAATGCTTTCCTCAAATCACTTAAAAAGGTCCTTCAGAAAATGATATAAAGGTAATACTTTCCATAGAATACACCTAGCTTAGTTAATACTACTACAAACTCCTATAATATTTTGAATTCAGCCTCAACACTGCATCTTCTTTAAGTCTGCTCAGAGGGACAGACATCATATAATACCAAATTATGTTTTCTGAACCCCTCAATAAAACAATACGCAACTTCTTAGTGAAGGGGGGGGAGGTGTTTCAGCAACAGAAATAAGATTTTCTTGGGCAAAACAGAAGCAGCAAATGAGCTGCCACGCAGTCCTACAACAGACACAACAGCCACCCCTCCCAGCCTCCTCCAAAAGGACAGCAACACCCAGAAGTATTCATGGCCTGCAAACTACTGTTCTGCAGTCACGATGTTAAACCATCTGAAAAAATGCACTAAAACCTCTAATAATTATGAACTGACAAAAGTTCTATTTGTATATAATTACCTTACCCAGATAATTTTTTTTATTGATGAAATATTTTGCTTTTACTTCATGATCCTCCTTATCCAGACTCCTCTAAGAAACTGCAAATCCTTCACATACACCCTACTACTGTATAGTTATATACTATGTGAGTTTACACTAAAGATGAAACAAGAAATTGTTCTTTATTTCCCTGCATCTAAACTACCTTGGTATAAACATATCTTTATGCTGCTCAGCATGTGACTAATATAGAAAATAACAAAAAAATCAGATCAGGTAGAGAAACTTCCAAGTTCAGGTTATAAACTACAGCCTTTTACTTTTTTTCCTATTAGAAAATACACTAATTTTATTGCCATTTCACAAGACCTTCAAAGGCCATGCTATTCTTAAATATAGCAATCCTCCAACAAAATATTGTCCTCTTACTCATAAGCCTTTATCTGCTAGTTGCAGATAATATCACGTTCACTTTTTAAATAATATTTAAAGGTCAGACCAATAAGGCATGGAAAATGTTGAACATCTTGTAAAATTCAAACAAGGCACTGCAGAAGCCACATGGGGGTACTCGCTAAAATGATCGAGCACTTTTTAACATATTTATTCAATGATTACCAGGGGCACAATGTAATCCACTTCTAATGGAAGCCCACGGGAGGGGAAAACTCTGCTGAAAATTCATTCAAAAAAGTCTTCAGAGTTTCTTCTTCATCTGTTTTCAAACCATATGAAGTTATCGCTCAGAATACATCTAAACTACAGTTTATTATACAGATGCCCATGCCAGTTTTGAATTACTTCAGGCAACAGGGGCTTCCAGATGAGGGAGTTGACCAAGCTGGGAAGCACAGGGGTCCACAGGGCAACCAAACCCCATCGGTCTTGGGAGATTCTCAGGGTTTTCAGATCATTACTGCCAACATCAGCCATTTCTCATAGGCGATAAACTTCTTGGCTACCTACCTAAGGTGCTCAGTCTCACCGGTTAATTGTAGCTTTGCTCCATACACTACCACCTCACCCCTGAAGAACAGAAAATATAGATAGGAGAAAGCACTGACTTTTCCAGCTCTGGCTAGTACCTTTTACCAATACAAATCTTTCATCAGCCTGGATCAGGCACTGCTAAAGCAATCTACTCACATGCAGAGGTAACAAACAAGTAGATACTACACCACAATTCTGTTTCTATTTGTGATTAAGTGTGTACATTTTCTCTTATGTCTAAATTTGTTCAGGTTAGAAGGGACCTCAGAGGAGCATATAACCTGCTACTCAAAGGGTCTCAGTGAAGTTGCTCAAGGCTTTACCCAGACCAGTATTTACAGTCTGCCACACCAAGTTCTAGGTGTTCAGCCTACAACAGCAATCCCTGAAGCCATAAATTCCCATGCACATGCATTCCTATATGCATAAAGAGCATTAAACACATCAAAAGAAAATTCAAAACCAACCGCAACTCAGAAGGGTGTTTTGAAGTCAGCCTCTTCTACCCTTGCAAGAAATTTAACTTCCAGTTCTTCTGAGAAGAAACACTGAAATAGGTTTTCTTTCTCCCTGCGTGGGCAGTTGCTGCAATCTCTAAGCCGTTACATACGAAGTGCCAGACATTTCCCTGATCGCACGCACGAGAAGAGGGAGACAGACCTGTGGTTTGCAAGAAGTCGCATCTTGCTGGAACACCATGCAGGTTACTGAGCCTGCAGGAGATGTAGACGTGCTGGCAGAAGGACACCCCAGGGCTGACAGGAGACAGCAGCCAAGCCCCTCCATCCCTTCAAAGCTAAGATAGTTTTGTCCCACCAGAGGAACAGCCGTTGGATGCCAAAATTAGGGGACAGCTTCCAGAGGCAGACAGGTTTTGACGGCCAAACGTTTTGCACCAGGGTGGAGTGAGCCCTTGTTCAGATCCCTGTAATTCTAAGCATAAACTCTATTTTGAGGTACGAATTAGGAGAGTGCTTGAGCAGAGTCTTTTCCAAGCATTAATTTAATTTAAACAAATGCCTAAGGCTCTGTTCAGAAATGTACTGGCTTTTAATGGCAAGATAAGAAAAGAAAGCCTTCTTGACACCACAGTTATGTTCTTCATTGAAAACTTACACATAAACCCTGGAGAAAAACCAGAAAGAGCACAGCAGGAAAGAAAACATTTAAAGCAAAACTTGATTTCCATTATTGCTGCCACATGAACGAACATTTCAAAGCACACCTGTATGCTGGGTGCACTAACACTCTGGAAGTGTGTGAGCACATATGTGTCTAATATATGTATTTATATATGCTAGTTATGAGGTTTTGTAGGATATTTATATAGGTAATTATGTTAATATTAAGGATTTATGTACTATTATTGCTATAGTTTACTAATAAAAAGTTAACTTTTACGTGTCCATCCTACTACAGCAGAGCTGCACTGCACTTGCTTCAGGGGAAAGCTGTCACCAGACAGATGGGTTTTAACCAAACTACTTTCTTAAAAATCCCTTCTAGAAGGGCATTTGAGAATTCTGTTGAGTAATACTTAATCAGTTTCTGCAGACTCGCCTCCCTCTTTCTGGAGTATCCTGCTCTGAGTTTGATTGATGGAGTTAATTATTGTGCCAGCACTATCTCACAACAGCAGTACAACTTTCTACATAGCTTGTTATCATGGTTATTGAGTTGGTATTGACAGCCCAGACACCAACAAAAATGCAATTTTCATACTCTCGGAATGTTAAAATATAAAGAAATTCCTCCTGCTCATGGTCCATCTTCAAGACAAATTCTCTCTCCTTCCACAGAGATATTAAATATTGTACTTCTAGCTAATTTTAAAATGTACAAACTCCCACCTTATTCAAAAAGCATCAGAAATCCCTTAATCGTTCACAGATTTGTTAGCTTGCTTGTCCACTTAGACTGAATGCTTCTGTGAGTAGATGCGTTGTATGTAGAATATATTGAGGATATTTAGTTCTGAAAGCAAAGGTAGCCTGCCATGTTCTCATTCAGCAAATAATAGATCTGTCTTCTATTCTAGACCTCATCTCGTTTCACCTAGGATCCTCACTTCAATCACTAGTGCAAGCACCATGTCCTCTCAGGAGCCTCCCTGGTGTGGTCAACACTACTGGTGTCATCAGCTGTACCTACTAGCAAGGATCACAAAAGCCACCAGAAAAAAAGATAGCTTTTTCCCATGACTAAGACCAAATCAACAGACATCATAGGATAAAGACAATGAACGAGAATCCAAGTAAAGATCCACAAGTAACATATTCTGATTAACTACTTCATTAGGTCAGGAGGTCTAAGGAAAATCAGGGGAAGCAACATATGCTGTCATTTTAGAGGTGTTTCATCTGGGAGCCAAATGGGTGTTTCACACGTCAAGGTACCGATCAATCCAAGCACATCTAATGTAACTACAACTTCTACTTAAAAATCTGTAATAAGTAACCTATGTTTGTACCTTTGCTCTGCAGCAGTTTTAATGTCTAAAGCTGTTTGTCTTAATATCAAGATTTTTTTTCTCATATTTTAAGACATGGGGGAGGGGCACCAGGGTTAATTTTTTTGCAAGATATCTCCAGAAGTGTACATCCAGTGCCTACATGCAGAGCAATCTCAATTTTTACACGTGTAACCCATAAGTCAATGGTGTTTACACAGACCTCAAATTATAAGCAGTTAAAAAATGTCTCAGCATTTGAAAGACAAAGGCTGTTTAATGCTATGGCAAACAATTCCTTCAAACAGATATGTAAAAACTTAGAGACAGAAGAGGTAGAAACAGATGAATATTTAAAATATAAATCAGAAGCTGTACTTCAATAATATCCCTTTTCTCCTTCCCTTTCTCCACAAAACTTATAATAAAAATCTCTTGCTTGACAGGCTTCTAGATATTAAAGATGGTATTAACAGCTACTTTGCCAAAGAACAAAATACATTAGTGGGAAAGGTTTGAATCTCTTGTTCCTACTGCTAAAAATTTAATTAACCTGTTCTAGAAAAGCAACGTTCAGAGACAGAAGAAAAAGCACAACAAAAGACACCACTTCTGAAGAAGCGGAGAGAGAAGAGATGTTCTGATCTCCCACCCCTGGGCTCTATCTGGTTTTTCCCCCCACCTCTTCAGTGGCAAGAGTTTCTCAGCAGTGCTGGAAGACAAAAGTGAAGAACTGAATCGCAAATTTAGTTTTTCAGGTGCTTGTCTTGATTTTCTCAACTCAATGCAGATGTTGTGGCCATGTATTTCTTCTCTTGGCATGTTCCCTCTTTTCTACCTGGCTTTGCCAATAAGGTTATAGTATCTTTTGGAAATAGGAGGATGGCAGGTTGATTTCTAGGAAGTTGTTTAATGGACTAGTAAACCAAGTTCCATCAATACTTCAATCCCTAAATGCCTTTTCTCAAAGCAAGAGAACATCCTATTTCCTCATGAGCTTGCCCACTAACTAGATCTGCTTTGTTATACTGACAACATTCCAATAATTTCCAAATGCTGTTTAATGCTGCTTTCAAGTCACAGTCTAAACACAGTACTTGAGTTAAGTTCACCAGAAGCAGCTCAGTTCCGAAGCAAGCGGGGTCTTGCTCCATACAGGAAGCAGTAAGAAAGTGAGACAGAAGAACATGCCCTTGGGATGACGGACCCTGTTTGTACGCTTGTTCACTTTTTGTTACAATGCAGTCAAAATATGAAACATGGAAATCCCATTTTTGCTTTGTTTGCATCAGTCTTAAGTAACCTGTGGGCCTCAGCACAGAATATTATAGTTCCTACCAGTTTACATAGTTTGAAAGTGGCTGGAAAAATTTATAAGAAATAATAGACTATTAAATACAAAACCAAAGTACATTTAGATCAAAGAGTCCGTGAACTGCAAATTCTTAACAGCTGGCAGATTCCTCCAAGGAAATCTCACTAAAAGCTTGCCTAGTTCATCTTTTTTTTTTTTTTCCAGGCATCATCTAGTAGCCACTTAAGATACAGGGCTAGACAGACAACGATTTCATCTGGCCAACCTGCTCATTTGTTCTAGTGGAAAAAGTATTCTCCAAGCGCTTTTTCTTAAAGAAAAAAAATACAGCGCATTCTACATACAAGCACCAGTCATTTATCTTTCAAAACCTGGTTAGAATGGGTAATGGGAAAATAAGAGTACATCAACAGTTTCCTGAAAACCAGACATCAGGCTGCCAGCCTCACACCTCAAAGCACTTCTCCCCTACCCCACTCCATTTTTATTTCACATCCTCATTGGAGGAAAAATGGCCCCTTTTCTCTCCATTTCTGTGTTCTCAATTAGCATTCCCCCCCAGTCTGAAACGTACTGGGACAAGGGGGAGGCAGTTACAATTGCAAACACATTCCCTTCTAAATGTATTTTGAGAAGTGAAAATTGTGCCAATTATTCCAAGCATAAATATTGCCACTGAGGTTACAGAAGTCAACTAACTTAAAACTTCATGGCAGCAAGACTTACCTTGACTTTCTAAAAAGTTAAGTCCATACTACATACACTGCATTGTGCTATGCACACACCGATCAGCTGCAAAGATCATTAAAAATGCAGGGTTTTTTTCCAAGTGCTACTAGCTAATATTAGCTGTGTCAACTTCTGTAATTCTCCTTTTAGAAAGAATTTAAAAACAATAACGCAGATGGCCTGAGCTGGCAAGTTCAGGGTTCTGTTGAGATGTCAGTAGATGACTAAATTATTCCTTCTTATTGTTTTAAAAGTATTATTTTGGTGGATTTCCACCATCACATACAAACTCTGTATTCAAGATACTCCCATAACTCGTGGATAACAATACTTTGTTATTAATTGTGATCTACTTAACTAGCTGTTTCAGGGATTGTTTGTACATTACCCAGCAAGGTGGGGATCCGGCTTTTAGGTAACAACATCATTAACAGCAGAATAGATCTTAGTGACAGTTTACATTTTTCTGCATCACCAGAGCTGATGCAAGAGCAATGGAATTCCCTTCCCTTTCAGAAAGGAGCTGGCATCATAATTTCTTCCCAAACACGTCCCAGCCCCACTGAGGCCACGAGTTTGAGTTGTCCATGTTATGAGACCTTTCCAGACAGAGTTCCTTTCTCATACAGATTGTGTTACAACCTCCCTCTTACATTTTATTTTATTCCCTGACTTCACAGAAATACCCTTTCACCAAGTTATTGCTACCTAGAAATGCAAGTCTCATTTTAAACACTCTCTCAACTACTTCTGTTTTTGTTTTGGGTTTTTTACCTAAAAAAAAAAAATCACAAGGAGGGTTAACAAACTTGGAACAGCTTGCTGTTATCTTTCTAAGGATGCATTTTATAAATATAATTTATTCTACGTTATCTACAAGGCTTTGCAGTTCAAAGTGCAAGAACATGAGAGCTCCAGATGTCAGAGACCTAGTGGACACACACAGCTGATCTGCTGGGTGCGCTCAGCAAACCTAACACCTCTGCCAGGTTACTCACGGTGCAGCATCATGCTGAAATACAGCACATGTTTTCGCACGCCTGCCACATCTCCTTCCTATAAGCTTTATAGCAGGAAAAAAAGGAAACAGCGCATTTGTTTCATTAATTCACTAACGTACAGGGATTTTAAGGGTTTTGAGTCCGTTCACTGCACTAAGACTTTTTCTCCCTTCTGTTGCATTCGAGCTGCTATTTCTTGTGAAGTAAGTCCTGTTGAAGTGACTGAATGGCAATTTTTTTAGAAATAACTGTTGTTTCAGTCAAATCTACTGAATGGTTAAACATCACTGCTTATTTGTGTGACCTTTATAATGAAAGCGTGCTCAGTATGCTGCCTCACTTTGCTATGTTAGGCCCAATATACACATTAATCATGCAGCTCATCTAGTTCTCATCTGACCTTGATTTAGTAAAACCACAGTATTGCAAAGAAATTAGGTCCTCTGGAGGTATTTTATCAGACTTAAAAATCTATCCTGCTACCTACTTTTCCACTTTGCAAAAGGATTGAAAGGTTATTGGATACTTTGCTCATGTTCTGCCTCTCGCTATAACCTCTTTCTCCTCTCTGGTTAGGAGTTTTGGCCAAATAGTTCTTGTGGGGTTTTTTTTCCTTCTCCCTGTGGATTTCAAAATAGTCTTGGGAAAAAAAAAAATTATTTTCATTAAGGTTTTCATTAAAAGACTCAATTATGGGCAAGCATACAGTAACAGAAGTATGCAGGCACAAGTCCCCGCAGCCAGGTCATAAGCTACTCCCATGACAGCACTCCCTCGGCGTGTTTAATGTTACTACACAGAGTCTCCCAATCTTGAAACTTCTCATAGTAAGAACGTGGGAAGGGGAAATTGCTCTTTAATTATAATACAAGCATAAACATTCAACTGCCCTTATCTTTCTCCCATTAATATTTCTAGCTTAACCAGCATCAGTTCAAAGTGAAGGGAGGGATGCGACAGGTTCACGTGTGACACAAGCTCTCGTGGACTGCACAACGAGCTCTTCAAAGCCCTACACACAAAGCCCCAAAGAATAACTGGTACTGGAGGGATTAGACAGAGTAGAGGAAGTGTTACTTCACCCCTAGCCTCTCAGTTTCACCAAAATCCTCTCTCACGCTGCAGCTGGGAGGCTGCAGAGACTACACCACAGCCAACATGCTGTAGGAGCAGCTCCACCACCCTTCTCCCACCAGAGAGGTCCTCTGTGCTCAGCCTCTTCCCTAAGGATTTATGTAACAGAGGGGAGCGCAGCTATTAAAAACGCTTTAAAAATTGTTTCAAACCAAGACTTTTTTTTGACCTTTTGGTGATGAATGTGAACTGAGAGATGCTAAGGTTCGCCCTCCCATGACGATAATCCTCTTGGAAGCCCGACCAGTATTCCTCCTTGCCTCGGGCAGGTGACAGTCGCGGTGATGATAGTGTGACACCACATGTCAAAGTTGAACAATTTTAACTTGGCACCGGAGGGCAATCTTAAGGCTTGACTCGGAAGAGTGTAAAGCCCCTGCATATTCCAAACGCTTTATTCCAGAGGTTTACCCTTCACTAATGACAGTGTGGGTACTGCTCCCTCACAACAGTCTCCCAGTTTACCTGCATGATCTGCCATCTACAACACAAAAGCTACAGAAGATATGCTAACTATTGAAAATAAGCACCAGAGAAACATGCCAGAGTGAAGGGAAGGGTGCAATAACAGTTTAACCTGCTTACACTTGATTATTATGAAGCAACAGATCTTTAACACAGAAATTATTTCATATTATGCCTGTCATCTTTCCTCAAACTAAGAGCAGGCAGTTCCATAGCCTCTTTCTTTCCCTCCATCTATTTAACCTATTGCCAGGAAAAAAAAAAAAAAAAAAAGGAAAAAAAGAAAAAATCTCACTCACATGGCAGCTTGCTGGTCCAGGTCAACCTGCTTCAGGTCCCCATAAACATCGGGCTTGATGGTCTCTATCTCACCAAGCAGTCAAATGAAGCATGCTCAGAAGCCAAGGGAGAAGCTGCTCTGAAGGTACTGGTGAGCAGTAAAATGGAAAAAGGAACAGAGAGCCACATACAACACAGAAGTTGGATCAGAAAGCCCAGATAATTTAGGAGGCATACACTGGTCGAGACCTTGAGATGACAAGCCATGCTTACACTTTTCCTTCTCTCTCAACACCATGATGTCCACGCGACTGGCTGTAATCGATGGCCTTGCTGGACTTGTCAAATGCAAGACAAAAGACTGAGGTTGTCAAGAGCCGAAGAGCTAACAAAGGAAGTAAATAACTGGTGCTTATCTTATCAGACAAAAGTAAGGGGGGATAGCCCATCACTGTAAACTCAGTGATCTGTGGGGCGCCGCGGAGACTGCGCAGCCAGAGATTGCTTCAGAGATTGCTTTGGACAAAGCACAGATGGCCCCCGAATGCACATACCAAGATGCCCGCTCTGAAGGCGTGTCACACTGCTGAGTCCCACTTCTGACGACACGACATTCCATGCCAAGAGCCAATCGATACACAATAATTGACTTAGTCCCACCTCGCAAAAAGATTTCCAAACATATAAAAATTGGCACTT
>Ga0065711_1009565_pt1 | contig 20244 bp, 16 predicted proteins | sample Hoacrofraction12_FD_59098 | JGI IMG/M metagenome (GOLD analysis project Ga0065711, IMG submission 59098) | Hoatzin crop microbial communities from Cojedes, Venezuela - Epithelial fraction 12 v2 (version 2) | ecosystem: Host-associated > Birds > Digestive system > Esophagus > Crop | place... | reverse complement strand
TGCTAACATACGTAGAGATAAACAAGATTGACCTCCCCACCCCCTTTCAGTTAGAGTCTTAAATATCACTAACATACAGATGTGCAATATTTTTGAACAGCAACAAGTGAGAAAACACCATACCTAAAATGTATTGCAGAATATTGTCCGATACAGACAGCTTTCTCTATTTGCATGTGGTTCTAGTCAGTTGATACTACCTTGTTATGCCACTTGGATGAGTGATCAGGTTTGCCATTACAGTTACATTTCCATGCAGTTGGCAAGCTTGGAGAATAAAACTAACCGGGAGTTTTCTTTCAGAAGTATTTGCTGTGCTTTCTGCCTTTTTAAAGAGGTGCTGCTCACATCATTGTCTTATTCTTAATTTAATTTCAGCAAGAGAAGGAAGAACAACATCAGCTGGCAGTCACTGCCTTCCTAAAAAATTCAAGGAAGGAGCATCAGCGTATTCTTGCACGTCGTCAAACTATAGAGGAAAGAAAGGAGCGCCTTGAAAGTTTAAACATTCAGCGTGAAAAAGAAGAACTGGAACAACGCGAAGCAGAATTACAGAAAGTCCGGAAAGCTGAAGAAGAGAGACTACGCCAGGAGGCAAAGGAAAGAGAGAAGGAGCGTATCCTGCAAGAGCATGAACAAATCAAAAAGAAGACCGTTCGTGAGCGCTTGGAGCAGATTAAGAAGACTGAACTGGGAGCAAAAGCATTTAAAGATATTGATATTGAGGTAGACAACTTATTAGTGAGGTTTTGAGGGGTTTTGTACGTTTTTGGTGTTACATTGCTAGGCTGTCTGAATTTCATGTTCTTTGCTAGTTTTATACTGTAACTGGTCTTACAAACAGCATCTCTTAAAAATGAGACAGTTTGACACTGAAGTATTTAGTTTGCTCAACAGCATAAGTAAACCTTAACTCTGAGTTTAGGTAGGACCTTTCTTACCTGGAGGAATTAAGCACAGCTGTTTGGGTTTCCTCCTCCCCCCCTCCCTTGTTGCTTAAACAGTATCTGAAATATGAAGTAGACCCACAGATCCAATTTTGTAGTACCTGGACTGTCTTTATTAAAAATCAAGACCAAAATTCCATAGCAAGCTTTTTAAAAATAAAATACAAGTTACCCAGAAGAGAGGAAAAGAGTGTTCTGAAGCAAATTGGTTTAAAAGTCAAGGGGAGAACTGCAGAGAAGCTTAAATAAATAAACAAGCCACATTTGTAACAAAAAATATTTGCTTTACATTGTATTGATAACTTTACTTGGTTGTAGGACCTTGAAGAATTGGATCCTGACTTCATTATGGCTAAACAAGTTGAACAGCTTGAAAAAGAAAAGAAGGAACTTCAGGAACGTCTGAAGAATCAGGAGAAAAAGGTACAGAGTAGGAAGAGTACAAAACCATGTCTATACAATGCTTTAGTTAGTGACTGTGAATTCCTGTATTGATACATAGATACATATATAATATTGGTGTTGAAAATGTTACTGTATGAAACTAAAAAAGATAACTGGGTTAAAAACCAAGTGAGTTTCTAGTATCAGTGCACAAATCTGTTCTAATTATTAGAGTTGATTTGAAAATGGACCCTTAAGCTGTATGTGAACTGAGCCTTAGTTGGGAAGACTCATAATTGGAAAATGTTCAGAGAACATTGTCACAGAAGGTGAGACCTTTGTAGAGAAGCTAAATTTAATTAGTTGTATTAGTCCTCACTGAAACAGAGGAGATTGCACTGCTAGAGCCCTTCTAGGTGGTAGAATAGTGTCTGCCTGAGACTTGGATGACTATAAAAGTGTGAGGAACATGTTATCATAGTAAGTAGAAATATGTGATTTGGGGAAGGTGAAACTCACCCAGGACTTCCAACAGTATTGAAGAATGAAACAGAGATTATATGATACAGTTGGTGATTCAATTCACTTAAAATTTGCTTGATACTAGAAAGTGGCAAGTTACTTAAAAATGTTCCAGTGAGGATCTTTTGTGCTGCAGGCTTGTTAGCCTGATGCTTGTTACAGGGCAAAGTAGCAGAAAATTAAACAGTAGAACGAGTAGTCAGCTGGGTAAATATGATCTACCTACACAGAAAGGTCAGCACAGCTTCTATAAAAGAATTGTAAGCCAGGGCTTCCTCTTGGAGTTCTCTGAAGCTGTCAAAACAAATGTATGAGTAAGGGTGGTCTGGTTGGTGTAACTAAGTTGAATTTTCCAAAAAGCTTTTTACGAAGTTCTTCTCCAAAGAAAACTTAGCAGCTGTGGGGTAAAAGGACTAGTCTTTCTTGAAGTTCAGTTTATGTGGATATAAAATACCTTGTGTAGGGGAAAACGGGAAAAAAATATCGCCCAATCTTTACGCGTTAAATGATGGGCCCCAAACTTAACGTTCTTAGTCAGCAATGAGAAGCTGGTGGTTCTGTGTCTCGAGCACTATCTGCAGTTCTAGCCTCTTTATCCGAAAAAGGATGCGGTTGAACTGGAAATTTGAGAGGAGGCCAACAAGGATTCTCAATGATGCGAATTGGCTTCTGTGTAAGAAATGTCAATGTAAATTAGTACCCTTCCATCTGAAAGACTTCTGGAGAGAGGATGTGGTAGCAGTCTATTAGAGCGTACCTGTTGTAACGGCTGACGATGGGGAGCAGCTGTTCTTGCACTGACTGCAAGGGATAGCAAGCTAGGAAGCGTCAAATGAAGTTAGTAGGAGACATATTCAGAACTGTTTGTAGGTAGAAGGTGGATCTTCGTGCTGTAAGCCATAGACACAGAGGAGTTCTTTGCAAAGTACGTTGTTGTATATGAAAAGCTTCTTCGAGTTCAAAAGGACAAGAGGAGAAATCTACCGATGCCTACTAAATACAAAAAAACCCCTTTGACACAGGAAATGCTGGGACCTGAAAACTGATGATGCTGAGAGAGTGTTGTATGTATGCCTGCCTCTGTTCTTGCATTCATGCCTAGGAGTGCACCTAGTTGCCAGTGGTAGAGGCAGGTTCTTGGGTAGGTGGACCTTCGATGTGGTCCAGTGTGGTTGTTCTTATGTAACAATAATATACCAGATGTATTGGAGAAGTCTCCAGATATCGGGGTTTTCTTTGGGGGATGCTGAAGATTGGGTCATCCAGATTTGGTCTTTGCATTATGACGTGCTAAAGGTGTGATGTCTTTGTTTAGATTGACTATTTTGAAAGAGCGAAGCGCTTAGAAGAAATTCCTTTAATAAAGACTGCATATGAGGAGCAAAGAGTGCATGACATGGAGCTGTGGGAGCAACAGGAGGAAGAAAGGGTAAGAATTTTTTGTTCAGATGATAAAATCCATTGGTGATGAATGAAAAATAGTGGGTTTTGCATTGGCTTTTTCCCCCAGCTCAGTCAAAGGGAAGAAGGGAAAAAGTCAATGTGAAGAATGAAGTGTTAGCTTGCTAGTGGCTGAGGTAGATTGAATGCAAATATATAGTAAGATTTTACTTTGTAATACTTTTTATATTATCTGTTTTTAGATCACCACTTTGCAGTTGGAGCGCGAGAAAGCCCTTGAGCACAAGAACAGACTCTCGAGGATGTTGGAGGATAGAGATTTATTTGAAGCCAGGCTCAAAGCATCACGACGAACAGTTTATGAGGTACACAAGATATGGTATTATGATAAAATAGTCCCCTGAAGTGAGGAACTACATTTGTGACCCAGTGATTCTTCATGAAAACTAGAAACAAATTAGTATCTAGAATGGCTCAGAATTAAGGAATTGTTTATTTTATGCTTTGACAAAAAAAAAAAATTCTTGCACTCATTCCCAGATATTATCGCTCACAATTTTTGACAACTTCTGGAATAGCTTATATGGAAAATAAAAGATAACGTAAATTATTTATTTCAATGCAGCTACTAGTAAGAGATCATGGAGTAGCATATGAGCAGCCAGCTGTATCTGTACAAGTACTTGGACTTGCTGTAGAAATGGAATAATACTGACAATAATATTGAAGCCCAGAAATTTACATAAATACTTGTCTATTGCTTTCTAAATATTTTTGTTTGAATCTATAAATTATTTTGATAGTCCAAGTATTTGCAACTTCAAGTTATATTTTATGCGTGCAAAATTTAATAACAAATGAGACCATGAGGGCAGGGAAAGAACTGTGCCTTTCTTTCTTGATCTACATTTTTTAAATTCTACCTTTGCTGAGGCTGTTTGTAGCTTTGATTATTTGGCTATGTTGCAGTAAGGACTGGCTTAAAAAAAAAAAAAGGCAAAAAAAGGTATGACGTTAAAATAAGTTCAGTAACTGCGTATGATCCTTTGCAATGGTGTAGGTGATTTTAGGTAATGTATTTTAGGTAAAGGTAAGTTATTATTCAGGCAATTCTTTTCCTGAAACAGCAGATGAAGGACTAAAATTGTGCATGCTGATTGTCTTCCTTCTAAGTAGGAGTACATTCCCTTATACGAAATTTATTGTAGAAAAAGGTTAAAATGGCAAACAGATAGTTTTTCAGTGGAGGAAAGTTACTGTGTTGCAGTTGGTTTGTGTTTCCGTGCAGCTTTGTTTAGCAATTTGTGTAACTGTCTAGCTCTTAAACATTACAGTTCTGGTGGTTTCACGTGTATTCTTTGTATTTCAGGATAAACTCAAGCAGTTCCAGGAGCGGTTAGCAGAAGAGAGGCGTAATCGTTTGGAAGAGCGCAAGAAGCAACGCAAAGAGGAGAGACGCATTACTTACTACAGAGAGAAGGAGGAAGAAGAGCAAAGATTACGAGAAGAACAGCTGCTTAAAGGTACAGTTGAGAATATGATTATTGTATCTTTTGAATCCTTGACCCATTCCACATGTGTACGCAGATAACTTCTAGTTTCCCTGTTTTTCTGTATTGGAGAAGGTCTCTTTGTTTTCAGTTAGCAGTGAAGACTCTGTTCATTGCTGTTAGATACTGTACCTCTTAATGCGCCTTCTGAATGCTTGTGCGTCCAGCGTAGAGATGAAAGTAAAGCTTTATAGGAGGAAGGGAAAATGGAAACGAATGAGTGCTTCCTGCCCTCCCCGTCTCCCAGACATGAATAAAGGAGGCGATAAAGTAAGTGAGGCTAATGAAAAATTGAGTCTTTGATTTTAGTCATTTAGTTTGAGTTCTGGCCACTTGTGTACATCTTAAAAAGAATAGAAAGGGAACATTGGTGTGAGATCAAGAACTCAAGAACTGTAAGGGACTCGCACGCCTTTCTTTGTGAATTGCTTTGTCGGGTAGCCCGTTTCAAGGCTTTAGAAGAGAAGAGGTATAGGCATTCTGTAAGGTAAATTTCTGTCCTACTTGTCACTTGGTCGATGAAGATTTAAGTATCAGAGTTCATAATCGTGCAATATTTAAAAAACAAGAATAGCAAAAAAAGAAGCAGTCCTGAATATCAAATTTCTGACACTGCTAGCTATGTTTTTTGTTTGACCTTTTCTAGAAAAGGGATCCTCTACCATGCTTGAGGTTGTTACTGATATTTTAACTGGCACATCTGTGGTCAGTACATCAAATTAACGTACGGGTATTGGAACATTATCTTTCCTTTCTTGCTAGCTGTTGTTCAAGATGTCACGTTAATGGATATATCAGGGTTCCTTTTCCTATTGCTTTCGAGTTAGGATGCTTCCAGAAAACAGGCTCTGTGGATAGTTAAAATGCATCCTGTGAAATGCTTGGACTTTTTTTAATTTTTATTTTCTGATAAGGAGTCAAAGAGGAGAGGCTGTACTTTGTAACGCTTTTGTGGATACAGCAAACTAATGGAATTTGTGTGGGTAATACGTTCTGTTTATGTTTCCACCTCTGCAGAGCGTGAGGAAAAAGAACGCATTGAGCGTGAGAAACGTGAGCAGGAGCAGCGTGAATACCAGGAGCGTGTCAAAAAACTAGAAGAACTGGAGAAGAAAAAACGTCAAAGAGAAATGGAGATAGAAGAAAGAGAGCGTCGTCGAGAAGAAGAAAGGAGAGGTCTGGATGACCCATTTTCGAGAAAGGTAGGTAATATCTGCGGGTTTGTTTTCTTTTTGACTGTTCCTTCTGAAGATTATTTGGGAGAAGATGGTAGCATGGAAAAACTGTAAGTTACATGTTTTTTTTAAGTTGCGGTGTAAGGGGCTTTTCAGCTCACTATCAGGATCTGGAATCTCTAGTTTGGTAATAAAGTAAAACAAAGAAACTGCTAAGATCCCCAAGCTGTTTGAAAACTAAACGAATAATGACTAAAAGAATATCAAATACAATTTTCGTTAACACAAGAGGAGGAAAGCTGTATTGGAAGCAAGTGTAGTGACTCATGCCAAAGTCAGGAATCGAAGTAGATATTGAAGAAAAATCCCAGACTAAACATAGAAGCATAGTTTTATGTTTTATAGGAAATACACAGTAACATAAAACATAAAAACGAGAGATGTGTGCAGCTTCCCATTTACAAATACAGGTATTGGGGAAAATCGTTATCCCAGTCCAACAGGAAACAAATTTCCAAATAAATGTTTAATCATTTCAAAAAATGTGACTGAGTACCCCAAACCTTCTACTCTCCCACTTTTTCAGAACTTATTGGTAAGAGAACTGTTTTTAAATTTCATTCACCATAGCCGCTGTCTTTGTTTAATGCATACTTCATTGAGTACCACTATGAAGATAAGTGATCAGAGCTTGGATAAATTGTTCTGATAGTCTATCGGGTAAATAATTGTCATGGGTGTTTTTCACATTAGAAGTACCACTAGCCATGGGCACTTGATCATATGGAAAAGCTGGCTCAGGTTCTGAGAGAGATACCTGGACCGCTTGAAAAACACCATCTGCAGTTTTGGGATTCTTTCTGTGCTCACCCTTTGTGGGGGTCATTTCAAAAGCAGTTAAGCAGACAGTCATGGCGCAGTGGATATGCAAGGTCTTGTGCAACCTCTGTATTTCCCCATATTGAAGCATAGACTTTGACAAGTAAAAACACTTTTCAAAGAGCAGTTTAAAACCAAAATACCCTCTTATATAGAGGTCGTGTGATTATGGGAAATCAGGTATTTTATATGGTTTACCTAATTTGCTTCTTGTGGTGGAATTAAGTGCGTTCTAACGCGTCTAATGTGTTAGAAATAGTTTAAATGGTTTGTCTTTGTCCAGCAATGGGGAGAGGCATTTTACCTTTATTAAAAAACAAAACAAAACAAATTGATTATTGCTCTGCCCTGCATTTAAGCAACGTGAGTGAACCACAATTACCTTACCTGTTCTGTGCATTGAGGTACTCGGAGCAAAATGGTCTCTGCTCCTTTCAGTTTGTTAGTTACGTTTTCTGATCTGACTAGAAAGCACAAAAGCAAGTAATTCTTTGAATTCGTGCCTACTGTTAAGCAGCGGGAAAGTGAATCTGTTAGGACCTCTCTTTTGTGTTAACAGGTGGTAGCTATGGCTCACTGTAGCTATTGTTCATACACTTGTTCATGAATTTTTTTAGTGTATTTGCATATATCCTACCCTACTAGTAAAGTATATGGCACAAAGGGAACCATATTGGTTTTTAAACTGTCACAGAAACAGTAATGTTAGTCAGTTAAGACCGTACTTAAGTTATTCATACTCATGATAGTTCAGTATTCTCTACGGTGTAACAAGCGAGTTTTTAATGGCAGAGTATACTCTGAAAGGAGTGTATGTATGTCAATTGTATGTTGAAAAATTTAATTTTTAAAGTATTTGGAGAGAATGTTCCTAATTTCTTTTGACATACAGGAGTCTCGGTGGGGAGATAGGGAGTCTGAAAGCTCCTGGAGAAGAGGTGGTGAGGCAGAATCTGAATGGCGGCGAGCACCACTGGAAAGGTAATTGTTGGGTTACCAAGTACCAGTTTATTGGGCTCAAAATATGTAGGCTTCCTGTTTGTTGTTACTGCTAAAGCCGCACTAACTGAATAATGTCTCATGTCTTAACATCTCTGAAGGTTACCTTCTATTTAAAATTGTTTTATAAGGATCTCAAAATGAGATAGAGGTTTTATCTTGGAACTGCATTCAGATAACATTCCTGTTTTATTTAGCTTAGATATGTGAAAGCTAGCAGAGGCCTGCATATGATAGACAGCATGCTTGCTTGGTTTCTTTTTTAAATCAAAAATTTCTGTCCCACTCCAACATTGGTGTCAGCTGTATAAATACAGAATGGGGAAGGATGACAAGCAAATGCAGGGTTTCCTGGATGATCAAACTGTTTAAAATTTTTTCATTTAGAAAACTGACAGTAATACATAAGAATGGTAAAGTCAAGATTCAGAGTCTTAAACTGTTCAAGTCCCAGAGTGAGTCACAGAGCAGAAAATACGGGGTGTAAACTAAAACAAAGTTCTGAAAGACTGTATTGAACAGAGAAGGAAGGATTTCTGAAGGAAGAATGTTCAAAGGTTCTTTGCACTTTTTAAAAAGAAACAAAACCAAAAAACCCACGCATTCCTTAAAAGCCTGTGCTGATGGAGATACCACTGCTTGTTCCAGTTGGCAGTGTGTTTTACTGCTCGATTAGCCTTCCAGGTAGATAGATTTTTATAAATGTCTAACCTTAATTTCCACTGCAGCAATTTAAATCCATTATGGCCTACTCTGACTCCAGTGGAAGCAAATGAATTTACTCTTTTTCTCTCTAGTAATTTCTTCCAACATGTTGGAAGAGTATGATCTCTCGATGAACAAAACAGTCTTTCAGTCTTTCCTTGAAAGCTGTGTTGCCATTCTTGGTAGGGATCTGCTTTCTCGTCAGTTGCAAAATCAAAAATTGAACGAAACTCCTGGGTGAAGCCTTTAATTATTCACATATTGCAGAAGTGTTTAATGCATCTGTTTATATGCTGCAGTGTGGTACTTTTTTTTCACATAGAAAATGATACAGGTGACCCATACTCATTTTCAATGAGTAAGTACTCATTTTCTGAGTATGTGTTGTCGTAGTCATTTCTCATTCGGCTTTTGTCGAAATTGAGTTGAGTGACTGCTGAGAAGTTAAAATTAGGCATATTTTGGATTATTATGTGGCATATTTGGTAGAACTTTCCTTCTCTCTTTTAGTAAAAGGAATATACTGAGGAATACTGAAAGGAAATACTTACAGCAGACAATATCTCTATGGAATTTTAAGTAAAACAATGCTTCTCAGTTATTTTCTTTTTGCTGACCTTAGGAAATAACAAAGTAAAAGTGATGGTGCTCAGACATAATTGCAGAAGAAAGGTGTAATTCTGCATTCTTTAGTAGCCCCTAGTCTACCTTCAGCTGGATTTCAACCCTGAAGGGGAGATGTGTTGGATGCAAAGACAAGAGTGCAAACCTAGCTATGAGTGAGTAAAGTAATTCCAAAATGTATTTCTGAATTGCGTGATAAAGGCAGTAACATAGAGGGCAGAGCATCAGATTTAATTTGCAGCGTGTATCTAGCTGTAAGTACAGCTATTGGATATGTGCATTAAAAAGTCTTTATGGATGCTAGTACAAGGAGAGAAGCTGTAAAATTTGTCTCTCAGACAATTTCTCGTGGAAATGGCACAGTCCTGGCGTACACGCTGTATTGATACACGGGTCCTTACAGTCATGGAGCAACCGATTGTGCTGTGCAGCAGTCCCCAGAGAGCTGGATTCAAGGTGATCAGCGTGTTCCAGTGTTCTCAGTCTTTTCCGTACCATGGTTCCAGTTACAAGAAAAAACAGATTACAGAAAGGCTGAAGAGTCCAGCAAGGGCTGTCTGTCGCTTACACAGCTAGTGGATTTATTATGTGTTATAACTAGACTGCGAGTATTTGCTTTGTTCCTTCACTGTGCGAGAAAGGTAGTTATTGTAAGAAACAAAGGAGGAAAATAAAACTAATCTCTCTGTGGTAGATGTAATAAAATTTTTTGAGGAAGAGAAGAAAGTTAATCCTGATATTAAAAAAAACCACTGCAAAAATTGCAGTTGCAAGGAAAAGAGATTAACATGAAAGTGCTATGTAGGAGTTAAATTAAAAGCCAGCTGGTTTGTTAGAAAAAGTCATTTTATGGTGATACCTCTTGTTCTTTTTCTAGATCACAGAAAATCCATAAAGTGCTGTCAGGAGCTAGAGGCTTGCTCGTTTAAACAATGAAATGACAACTAATACAGACCCGGTGTTCACTGAAAGTGGCGGGGCAGCGCTGCAGGCTGTCATACTTAGCACAGCTCATTACAGTTGCTACTGCCACAGAGTGCTATCCCAAAGGATCAACAAATGCTTCTGTGCTTATGGTCAAGAAATACTAAAAAGCCAAAATGTATAGAAAAGGGGAGTTGGCCGCTATTTCTTGTCTTTGCTGTTTGTGCCTGAGTTAACAGATGAGCAAAAATGATTATAAATGTGTAACAGTGGTAGACACTACAGTGTGAACTTTGCTAGCAAATTTCTGCTTTGTTTGGTAAAGCTGTCTGCATGCTTTCAGCTCTTGTAGATCTGTGTGTAGGGTTTTTAGAGGTCATTGAAAAATGGGTTATATGATGGAGACTGGATTGCATTACTACCAGTGATTGCCAATTGATAATATTCTTAATATTCGTGTATCCCTCTGTCCTTAGTCATTTATCGGATGCTGTTAAACTCTAGATTTCAGTAAATTTTTAAAGTGAGAGTTAGGATTTCTGTGAGGGAAAGGGAAAAAGCTGAAATAGGAACACTGAAGTTGTCAAACAAGGAAAAAAAAAAAGTTAAAACAAGAGGCATAATTTCACCTGCANGTAATAGTTTAAAAATTAGAGGAGTANTAGTAGTTTAAAAGTAATAGATTACAAATAGATTTAAAAATCCTAAACCCCTGAACCAGTACCTAAATGTGAATGAATGAAATCCTAGTTCACTTGATAAACCTTATGACCATTTCTCTATATGTCTCTTACATTCAAATAATCAGATTTTTCAAAGGAGAAGATGATCCCCTTTGAGTCTAAATGGAAGTTAACAATCTCCCTGTCTTGTTTTTATCTCACAGCTCAATGGTAATTGCATTCTCCCTTATTATTCCAAAACTAGGAAACAGGCCGCTCACAATTCCTTGAAATTCTTGAGATGCAGAGTTGTCACAAACTGTTGCTTCTCTGTTCTCACCTCTCGGAGTCCTACATCTGTTGTTTTGTAGCAAGTCATTGCTGTTCTTTTGTTTACATTTCAGTAGCATAGTATATTTCTAGACCTACGGGAGTTTTTTTGTTTGGTTTGTTGTTTTGGGTTTTTTGGGGGGTTTCTGTTGGGTTTTTTTTAGCCTGTGAGATTCAGCTCCAGTGCAGTTACTCTTCTCTTGCTGAGAAGCAGGTATCAGTACATCTCTATGATGTACTACTACTTGTTTCTTTTTATTGCTGAGGAACTAGCTTAGGAAGGTTAACTTCCTAAAATAAAGAAATCAATCTGGTGACAAAGCCAAGGTTTATGGTCTAAAAATATGTGGAACATCCTGTAGCCATTAAACGAAGTGGTGTGTCCAGAGAAGTGACTAGAGTGGAGGCCCTAACAGTTCTACAGTAGTGTCTGATCTTTTCAGTGTTGCAAATCTAAATCTGTTTCAAAGATGGACTGACGACTCAATAGCCCAGGGAAAATTCTCACCAGTTCTTTACTTCCCACATAACGCCCTAGCAAGGAGAGTCCCTGAAGGCGCTGGTAGCCTGCCAGAGCTTGGTGCACCCTGCTTGCCCCCGGGGAGTAGCGCTGGATTGAGTCGTGGGTTTACCATGTTGTCCTGCCGTATCTAGTTGTGGATGCTTGTCAGTGAAAGTATTGCCAGTCTGTGGGGCTGGAACCGTGCCAAAGCTTATGAAAACAGGGATTGGACTGTAGGCTTGGCATGTGCGTGAAGAAGGGGGATACTTACCTGATGGTTGTGGGGTTTTAAATACTGGTTCTTTGAGGCTTAGCTCGAGTTTGTCAGATGAGGCTTGGTGTAGAAGCCAGGCGTCTTCTCTGTTGTGTTGCGGCAGATAACCACCAAGGGACTATAGCTATCCCCTTCAAACTCTAGTTTCGGTCTTCACTGAAGCTGTAGGGATGGTGACGTACCGCTTTCCCATAGGAATGAAAGCAGTTAGGACATGCGCGTTTGAAAACTGCAAGCTCTGTACGTGTGTTTGCAACCACACATCAAGTGGGTACATTCAGAAATGTCCTTGAGGGGTTCAGTACTGTCAATCCAATATGTAAAGCTTCCCTGGATGTCAGCTTCTACTGTCTGTTCATTCCCTGTGGTTTTATAGAGATTGGCGTCGAGGAGAAGCAAGAGAAGATGAAAGACCTTTCCGACGAGGGGATGATCTTCCGCGACGAGGGGATGATCTTCCGCGACGAGGGGATGATCTTCCGCGACGAGGGGATGATCTTCCGCGACGAGGGGATGATCTTCCGCGACGTGGTGCTGCAGAAGAAAAGGAACGTCCTTCTGTGGAGTCAACGGAGGACAGGCCACCTAGGCATGAAGGAGATGAGGACAGGCCACCTAGGCGTGAAGGGGATGATGACAGGCCGCCCAGACGTGGATTGGATGATGACAGGCCGCCCAGACGTGGTTTAGATGATGATAGAGCGAGTTGGCGGGCTGCAGAGGACGACAGGGGTCCCAGGCGTGGAATGGATGACGACCGGCCACCAAGACGTGCTTTGGATGACGACCGGCCACCAAGACGTGCTTTGGATGACGACCGGCCACCAAGACGTGCTTTGGATGACGACCGGCCACCAAGACGTGGCTTGGATGATGACAGAGGCAGTTGGCGTGCAGCAGATGATGACAGAGGACCCAGGCGTGGGTTGGACGACGACAGACCACCCAGACGGGCTTTGGATGATGACAGGCCACCCAGGCGTGGGCTGGATGACGACCGGGGCAGCTGGCGTGCTGCAGATGACGACAGGGGTCCCAGGCGGGGGATGGATGACGACAGGGGTCCCAGGCGCGGGATGGATGACGACAGGATGTCAAGGCGTGATGATGACAGGGGACCATGGCGTAGCGCAGATGATGACAGGCTCTCCAGACGAGATGATGACAGGGGTCCGTGGCGTGGCAGCGATGACTCGAGGCCAGGTCCTTGGAGACCATTTGGCAAACCAGGTAAAATATAATAATCTTCCCTCCAAAGCATGTGCTAACCCAGTAGATAATGGGTGTAATGTACTTGGTGCCAGAGATGGGAGAATCGGCTATGAAAACGTTTGGATTAATTTGGTTAATGTGGACACTCCTTTACTCAGTATAATTAAACCTTTTAATTTGGTTAAATTAAAAAAAAAATTATAATAATGTGCTTGTCTTGAAGATACCTAAAGGTCACATAGTAATGCTGGTAATTTACGGATGTGCAAATTCCAAACCAGACAGCTTGGATGCTGTGATGGGAGAGAAACATTCTCAGGAGGTTAGAGCACCCTGGGCCCTGGCCCTGCCCCCTCCGCGCGGCTGACAGGAGCCTCCTCCTCGGGAGGATTTTGCTGCATCGTTCGAGTGGGTCTGGTTTCCATAAGCTTTTTTTACACGTACAAAGATGTTCCTGGTTTTACCATTCCTTTTTGGCTTTTCTGTCTACGTTTCTTGAAAATCCCGCTTGGAGCAGGAGTTGGGACTGGATGACCTTCTGAGGTCCCGTACAGTCTGAACTATCCTGTTCTTGTATAGTTTATTTCTACTCTGAAGTCTTGCTGGTGGTGACTGGTACAACTGTTTCTGATTCTATTCGGAACTGTTGATGATGCTTAAATGCTAGATACGATTTTGATTTCCTGGTTCTTTTTATTCAGGTTTGTGTGCCACGTCATCTTTATAAAGCAGGCAATAATTCTGTAATCCAAACGTGCAACAAAGTCATCATAAATCTCCATATTTGCACTCCAATAAGCTTTCCCATTTTGCTTATTTAAAGAAAAAGCAGGCTGCAGAATAAAGGACTCCCATTCATAAATAACTGCATGATATTGCAGGATGCATTATAAATGGTAGTTGTATTTTAAAGTAGCAATTTAAGAAGCGGTACATTCATAAAAATTTGCTTGCCTAAATTCTCCTCACTTGCAGATGTTCACAAAGGAATCTGCTGTCAGAGCTACCCCCTTTACTTCTTCCTGCACTTGTTTTGCATAAAACTTTGAGGAGTTTGTGGTTTCTGACCGAAAGCTGCAGGGTATAATCAGCTCTGCTAAACTGTTAGAGGCAGGCAGTCCGATCTCTGAGGTCTGTCTGGTATATATTCTTATTTTTGTATTAAGCAGTTTCTAGAGTGTTTTGTCTGTGGCTCCCGCTCAACGTGCACACTTTTTACAAGCATCTTGAGTTGGATCCGCAGGGATCAAAACTAGAAGAACGAGTTTCTGTGAGGGAAGTAAAGGATTCTTTGTCTCCAGAGAGATCAGAGGTCAGGCACAAATTCCTTTGACTGTGTTTCTGGATTACAGGGGGATGGAGAGAACGAGAAAAGGCTCGTGAGGATAGCTGGGGGCCTCCCCGAGAGTCCAGACCTCCAGGAGACCGCGAATGGGATAGAGACAAAGATCGTGATGAAAATGAGAAAGACCGTGAATTTGACAGAGAGAGAGATTTTGATCGAGATGATCGTTTCAGGCGTCCCAGGTTTGACTTCTCTTGTTTAAATACTTCTAGAATGTTTCTGTCTAAAGAGGGGGAAGAAAAAAAGGGTGCCACACTGATGAAGAAATTATGTGACATCACCTAGTGAAAGCAAGAGTGGTTGGTGTGTATGAAATGAAGCCCTTGAAGGCAGTAAATGGACAGTGGCATTTTGGGGGCTTTTTGGTTGGTTATTTTTAAGATGAGGGTAACTGTTTACAGAAGGAATCACAAAATGCTTTACTGCTTTTATTTTTTTTTAACCTGTTACCAAGAAGATTTCATTTTAGGCTCCAGAAGAACAGAAAAGGTTTTGGAAGTATGTCAGTATGTTAAGTAGAGGCCTGCTGGGCCTGAAAATACCTGTGTTGTGATTATTATTGCTTGTTTCCATAGGAGAGGTAAAACCTTAACATTTAGTCTTATTTTATGTTTTGAATGGCAAAAGGGATGATGCTGGCTGGAGAAGAGGGCCAGCCGAGGAAACTTCCAGCTGGAGAGATTCGGGTCGTCGTGAGGAGTGGGACAGAGGTGGTCGCGACCTGAGGGATCGACGTGCTGATGACAGAGATCCACCCCCCAGAAGAGGACCGCCGCTCAGATCTGACCGTGAAGAACGTATGTTTGTTTTGGCATTCCTAAAGGCTTGCATTCAGCATAGGGCCTCCGTGTTGCTCTGGCAATGCAAGGATGTGGTAAAATGGGAGTAAGCTGTATTTTCAGCCACTTAAACTCCCTGTGCATAAGCAAAGTAACAGAAAGAAGCTTTAGAGTAATTGAGAATTTTTCCTTGAATCTTAACTCTTTTTAGTTGTACCCTTTTCTGTCGTGGTAGCATTTCACATCTGCAGTAGAAGGATAACATTTGAAGCATGCAGTTTTCATAGTAGACTTATGTTCAGGGTGAAATGAAATTCTTGTACTGAAATTATCAAGCTAGGCATCCCAGAAAGTAATTTCTGGCTTGTTTCTTAAAACCATTAAAATGTGAGAGAAATACTTCCAAACAAGGCCTTGTGGGTTACACACTATTAATGGTATCGATCTTGATGGATAACCTATTTTAATTATATACATTAACATGATTTAATTATGTACATTTATTAATCCTTTGCTGTGTTCTAAAAATACAGTAACAGCAAATGCATTTAGCCTGGGATACCACGCTTTCCAATTCTGGCAGCGCCATGTTCAGCTTCTCACGTGGGCGGGCGCTGCCAGACGGGTGCTCTCGAGGACAGCCTGGGGTGGGGTTCTTGACATCCTTGTGGTGGAAATGAGCAGTTCTTCGTCCGGCAAAGGGTGGTGAATGCTCCTACCAGTGGAGTCATGTCATCCGGTGCCATTTGTATCTCTGATTGCAGTAGGCTGAACAGTAATTTGCTGTCTTCTGAGACAAGGAAAACGTAAACCAAGTGCTTTTAAGTTAGGATTTCTCTCTTTTCAGGGTTCAGTCATTTCTAAGGAGATGCTTTTGTGCTTTTAATTCTGATAATAATATGAGAATATATTTTTATATCATAAAAATGTGTACATCGATAGAACATTCTTCTTACAGCCATTGTGTTTTAAAGATGACCCTTGGGTGGCTCACAACAATCCTGAACCTGAAGAGAGGCTTGAGTAGTTCCTGCCCGTTACTTCACTGTAAAATTAAACTCTGCGTTTGGCTGTCAGCATCGTACTGCCTCTTGGCGAGACGGAGAGTCAGTAAATCAGGCTGTTGGTGCTGGGCAGATTTGTTTAAACCCTGGCAGGCTGCTGGTGGAGCATGACAAAGGTGGTTTTAATGTCTTTCTGTATTTGTAGCAAGCTCATGGCGGCGTGCTGATGATAGGAAGGAAGAGCGTGGAGAAGAACGTGAAGCAGTTCGGCGCTCAGCTCCTGCTCCTGCTGCTCCTCCAGCTTCTGCTCCCCCACCAGCATCGAAAGATCGAGAAAGAGATGGGGAGAAGGAGAAGGGCTCCTGGAAAACGGAAAAGGAGCGTGAGCCCCTTCGCCGTACTAAGAATGAGACAGATGAAGAGGGGTGGACCACTGTACGACGTTAAGTGAAAATCACAGTTTAACCAATGTTTTAGCTTTGATTTGATCGAATCCACGGATTATATTTGTGCTTATAAACATTCTGAATTGGAATTCTTTAACAAATGTTTTGAGGTAACATGAAAGCATGAGCTTGAATTACTTACTCGTATAGATTGATCATGCACAAAACTCACAGCAGAAGGTTGGAAATTGAATGCCAGTTTTTGAAATTTCAAATGATGCTTATTTCATGGGTCATTTGTTGCTAAAATAAAAAGAAGCAAGCCCAACAGCTGTCTTGAGAAATGCTTCTGTCTCGCACCGAAACAGGCTGACCTTTTTATTTTTAGTCCTTCTTAATTTGGAATGGGGTATTATCGTCACAGAACATGCATTTGAAAACACCTCTGTTCACACAGTGGAATTACTGAAAAAGCAGAGATAAATCAATTTCCATAATCAGCTGAAAAACTAGAAAAAAATATAAAAGCCCTCTTTTACATAAGTATCTTTGAGGGCAGGCAGTTTCCGAGAGATATATTTTATCACTGTCTAAATTCAGTAAATTGTTTAAATTGGAATTAAATACAGTAAGCATTATGAGCATTAGCTACACTGGGATATTTTCGGTAGATTTACTTGAACACGTAACGCCTATGAGGCCATTTTGCAGTCATTGTTCCAGTAATGTATACTGCTGCAGTGTACAACCACAGAACTTCAAGCTTTTACGATTTAAGTGTTTTGGTAAGCACATGGCTCTGTATTTTCTGTTGCAAATATCACAGCTGCTTTTTCCATTACTGGATAATTCATGCCTTTCAAGGATTTATAAATATTGTCATATTTAAAATGTGTGGTTTTGGAGAAATTGTTGACTTTTCCCCCCGGTTCTTTGTCTTCAGGGTCAATTCTTTCCCTTTCCAAAAAAGTGATTTGTAGTAATGGCTGTGTTGACTTCAATTTTGGGGTGCGGTAACAACTATTAACTATCTGGTCATACCGAAGCCAACACAGAACTTGCTGCTGTGTGTTTCTTCAACGATAAATAAACAACTTAAGGAATTAGCTGCTACAGCGTCTTGACTTTTTAGTAACTTCCTGCGAGGTACGTTAATGCAGAACAGCTCTTCTCTGTGCGGGTACCTGTGTCTGTGCCAGCTGAAGGAGAGTGTGACACATGGGACTGTTTCTTCCTGAGAAACATGGTTCAGTTCTAAACTCGTAACACTCCTCTTGGTCTCCTCCTGTCCTCTTCTGGGCTTTCCAGGTCCCGTTCACTTCTCACAAAAAACTTTCTCTCAGAGTCATCTTCTTTGTGCTTCTGGAGCCTGTCACGTCATTGCTTGTTGAGTGACAGAATTCCCTGAGAACAGTGGTGTTTTCTAAACAAATAAACAAAAATGTTTGTGTGCCTCCTGCAGAGGCTGGAACGAGGGCATGGCAGCTCTCCAGTAAGGGACCGCTTCCTCGATTTGGGTAGCAGGTGCTGCTGCTGTTCAGCTGCCTGCTGCCGTCCTTACATTCTGCGTCACAGGATCATTCCTGTTACAAGAGATGCTGGGAGCTCGCCAGCCCACCCTACTGCTGTGAAGTCAGACTGTGTTACTCTGAACCATGTTTCTCCAGTGTGGTCTTGAAAACCTCCAAGGGTGCAGACTGGGCAACCTCTTTCGATGCTCAGCTGCTCCCACAGCAAAAAAGCGTAACCCTCTCTTTTTGGCTCCTACCTGTTGTCTCATGCTGTGAAAAGCCTGAAAACTTCCTGGTGGGTGCTGGCTGGCTGCTGTTGGTCTCCTCACAGTCTTCCCTTCTCCAGGCTGAACCAGCCCCGTTCCCTCAGCCTCTCCTGCCAGGCAGGTGCTCCGGCCCCTGACCATCCTGCTGGCCGCCTGCTGAACCTGCTCCAGTTTGGCCATGTCCTCCATGTGGGGGGCGGAAATGGGACCTACAACTGCACACACAAGTCAAGATGAGGTCTGCTGAGTGCTGAGCGGAGGGGGATGCTCCCCTCATCCGCAGGCAACGGTCCTGTTCAAGCAGCCCGAGATCTGCTGCGTGATGTGCTCAGCTGCTGCCTGCCAGGGCCCCGGCAGCGTTTGAGCCAGCCCCCAGTCTGTCATTGCAAGGGCTGCTTCTTCCCTGGCAGCGCAAAGCTCTACCCCTCTCCTTGTCGGCTCCTGCCCAGCCTGCCTCAGTCCCTCCGGGCAGCAGCCTTGCCCCCGGTGTGCTGGCTGGTCCTCCCAGTTTGGCACGACCCACAAACCTGCCGGTGGGGCACCCCGCTGCTGCCGCCAGGTCCTTGGGGAAGACATCGGGCCGGGTGCCAGGACAGCCCCCGTGATGCCCCAACTCCAGGCGCTGCCTGGCCATCGCCCACAACGCTGAGCCCAGACAGCCGACTGCCGCTTCTGCCCACCTTGAGCCCGGACAGCCGACTGCCGCTTCTGCCCACCCGGTTGGCCCGCTGTCGGGGCTGTAACGTCCTGACCTGGGCACGAGAACATGGTGTGAGACAGCGCTGAACGCCTCGCTAAAGCTGAGATGAAGAGCATCCACTGCTTCCCTTGCCTTGTTCACGGAGCGATTTTGCTGTAGAAGGCAGGCGAGTCAGGCATGATTTACCCTCAGTAAATCCATGCCGACTGCTCCCAGTCACCTTCTCCTCCACATGCCCAAAACCACGCTCCGAGAAGACTTCCTCCATGACTTTCCTGGGGACTGAAGAGACACCATCTGGCCGGTAGTTTCTCAGAAGATGGGTGCAACATTTGCCTTTCTCCAGTCATCAGGGAGACGTAAAGAGTGATTATACTTCCAGTTACATATTTTTAACTTTATCCAAACAAAGCCATTTTTACATGGGGATAAATGCTGCTGATCATTGCACCGGCTAAATCTCTGTTCCCAAACCGGCGTTCTCAGCTTCCACTACTGGAGTTTGTTGCCAGTGTATGTAAAATTCTCAGGACTGGGCAGCTTGAGAAAAGATCTGCAGGATGTGAGCTTTACGGACACACCAGTGTGTTTTATTTTACTGCTTAGTGATTTTAGACAGAAGACTGACTACAGTGATAAAAAACCACTACTGACCAACACCCAAATCCTCCATCTACTGCCGTAATTGCACATCAGCACAGAGCCTGGTTACCTGCAAATACTGATGAAGTCAAATGAATCCTCTGTCAAGCATTGCTGTGTCTGATTGCCTCACGTTCTGTTAACCATCTAAAATTTCCAGTGAACCTTAGAAGAATACAAACTGCCACACGCTGTGTTTAGAAAGCAGAACTTAAGGCTGCTGCTGGTTAAATGGGTGCAAACATTGCTCGATTAAAGCCAATCTCCCAGAGCAGAGCAAGGCAGGTGATGGGGTGCGAACAGCTCAGTCTCCTTCCCACCCCAAGAGCCACCCAGGGACTGACCCCTGCCTGGCGGGCAGGGCTGAGGACCATCAGGGTGCTCAGCAGAAGTAGGGTGCAGGCATTTTAATTATGCTTTCACTGGAGTGCCTTTGTTGTAGAAAATAGATTTTTTTTTTTTTTTTAAATCAGTATTTTATGAGAACTGTCAGAGCATGGTGCCACTCCAGCCTGGGCACA
>Ga0065711_1006471_pt1 | contig 20244 bp, 13 predicted proteins | sample Hoacrofraction12_FD_59098 | JGI IMG/M metagenome (GOLD analysis project Ga0065711, IMG submission 59098) | Hoatzin crop microbial communities from Cojedes, Venezuela - Epithelial fraction 12 v2 (version 2) | ecosystem: Host-associated > Birds > Digestive system > Esophagus > Crop | place... | reverse complement strand
CCTCGGCCCCGCCTCCGGCCCATTCCCCCGTCTCCCCGCTTCATCTGCCCCAGTCGCTGCCTCCTCCCCTTTCTTCCTCCGCCTCCTCCTTCCCCTGCCTCCTCCTCCTTAGCCGGCCCCGCGGCAGCGCCCTTGGCCGTGGTGGCTGGGTCTGTGGCGGGACGGACTGGGGTTCTAGGTAGGGTTTTTTTAAGGGGTTGGTTGGTTGGTTTGTTTTCCCTGGAAATGTAGTATTTTTTAATTATTCTTCTAAATGCTCCTTTTCCACATTTGTTCGTTTTTTAATTTCCTCACTTACCTTTCCGGTTGTTTTATTTATACATAATCTATCAGAAAACAAGAGAAATTAGATCTGAGCTATTTTTTTTAATGTTTATAGAGTCTTCTGATGTTGCTAGTGACTTCTGGCACCGAAGTTATTAGGAATATGAATTTGTGGTACTCTCATGTTACAGAAGTTCGGGTTCAAAGAATGCACTAAAAAAAAAACCTTTCTTCTCCTTTCTTGACTGCCCTGTGCCTTCTGATAACCTCTCCATCTCGTCCTAATCCTGGGCACCTGCAGGCTGGGCAGCTATTGGGAGACTCGTAAAGCATGAGTACTGAATGCAAAGTAGAACAATTGCATAATTAACGGTGTGGGCTGAAGAGAAAATGGTTTATAAGTAGAACGTAGAGCAGCTGAGTAATTAAAGCCTGCCCTTGTAACGCTCTTCACTTTTCCTGTACGGTGCCCTGACTGTACTTTAAGTCATCCAGCAGTTATAAAATGCTGTAGTTTGTGTAGGCTAAAATCATGCCTCACTGAAATGGCCTGTTTGCTTAATTAATTTGTAAAACTCTTGGTCTTTGTTACTGTGTATCTCAGAGATGATCAGATCTGGGAGAATCAGATTAGGCTGGGAAGTTAGTCTGTATCTGTTCCGCATTTGGAGATATGACTGCAGCAGAGGACTGTAGCCTACCTGCAGTAGCAAGCTATCTTAATTAGCAAGCTTTTTTTTTTAATTCTTGTTTTGTTTTTTTTTTCTTTTACACTTTATAGAAACGGAAGCTCCAGTTAAGCCCAGAGCAATGTAGCAACTTTTATGCAGACCAGTATGGGAAAATGTTTTTTCCTAATTTAACAGCCTACATGAGTTCTGGACCTTTAGTTGCTATGGTTCTTGCCAGACATTGTGCAGTCTCATACTGGAAGGAATTGCTTGGACCATCAAACAGCATAACAGCTAGGCAAACTCACCCTCACAGGTAACTCGCTGATTCGCCTTGGTGAAGTCAGTAGCATTTTGTCATTCTCTTAATTGAGACCAGAATGCTTCTCTTTTTTTTTTTTTTTTAATATACAGTAGAGATACAGATTTAGAGTGGCTTCTTATCTCTTAAATTGTGCAACATACCTTTTCACCTTTGTTTTTTTAGTATGTAAAGTTCACCCATTTTATAGGGAATGCTGAGTGCATGAACATAATTTTAGCTAGCTACTTATTTTGCTTAAAGACAAAATCAAGCCAATGCCTTGTTAATTAGTCCATATATGTAGCTTTTATATGCTCTCAGACTGTAGAGACTTGGAAGGGATTTGAAGTTGCCTACCAAGCACTTATTTCTCCTGTTTTTAGCTTAAGAGCAATCTATGGGACTGATGATCTGAGGAACGCGCTTCATGGCAGTCTCACCATTTCCTCAGCAGAAAAAGAAATTCGATTTATGTTTCCAGAAGGTAAAGTGGTACAAATAACACACTGCAAATCTTTGGGTGCTTAGTGTCCTTCCCGGATTTTACTGGTCTTTGTCCAGACTCTAGATACCCTTGGATTTAGAAGAGGCTAGGTTTGTGTGCTTTATGAGAAAGTTCTTTATGTATAAGCTGGTATTTTCTGCTATGAAAGGCATACAAAAATGTATCTGGGTAGTCACTATAGTTACAGGGATTCCTTATACTTTTCAAACTCTGTGGTCTGGGAATTGGAGCAGACAAAGCTGGCAAACGAGAGGAAATGGGAAGCTATTGTGGTCCAGCATGTCTTTCTGACACCGTCAGCCCCGGGGACTGCTGTTGCCCTGAGAAGACTGACTCTCTTCTTGGGCTCAGGCTGGGTAATTCCTGTTCGACAGCAGCTGGATGCTCACGTGATAGTGCAATTCTGAAGTTAAGCGCCAGAGAAATGGGCCACAGAACCTGGAGAAACTGGGAGAGGATCCCTTGTTTGTCATGTAGCAGTTGAAAGGTGGCTTTGCTCTTTGACAGAAAGATGCAAGGGAAACTGCTAGAAAAACTCTGTTTTTGTCAACTGTATCAGTTAAATAAAAGGTGTTGCGCTTCCCTACAAACCTTACCCATCGTAAACCATGTCTCATCCTTACCCTAACAACAAAGCAGGACTTAAGGTGAGATTTTGAGAGGGCAGAAACCAGCTTCACACTGCAAGAAGGAAGTACGAAACATGGAATATATTGTTTCTCTCCTGCCCCCAAGCATCTTCAAAGATCTAGATCTTCCCCAGATGATCTGATTCCTTCCCCTTTCATAATTGGTTATAATTAGTAGGATCACCTCAGGGACATTGTAGAGGGGTTTAGGTAGTTTCTCTGCAGTTTGTTGTGGGAGAAGCTATAAAAACTATTATGTATTACTAACTTATTACGGAAAACAGCAGCTCATATATAAACAACCTTTGGAAGAATGTCTTTTTTAATGACTCTACCAGCTCCTTTCCAACACCTGTGGTTACTCTTTGCAGTGATCTTGGAGCCAATTCCAGCTGGACAAAGAGCTAGGGATTACTTGAACCTGTACGTGAAGCCTACGTTACTAGCTGGGCTCACTGCCCTGTGTAAGGAGAAGCCAGCAGATCCAATGGTACGTACAGTGTATCAGTAGCGCATTGATTAGCATTTACTTGGGTTGCTCCACAGTTCACCAGGCAAATGAATTATGATTCTTTTGAGGGAAACCTGTCTTGAATAGTGAAACTGACCTACAAAAAATTCTTCTGTCTTCTTGTAAACTCCTTCTAGTTATCAAGCTGATGCATCTTGCCCTCCTCTCGCATCTTATTCCTTTTAACCGTGGATGTCATTCAAATTACAATTCTCAGTAGAAAGACTAGAGTTAATTTCCTGTTGTGTTTGGATTTTTGTTGTTGTTGGATTTTTTTCAGTCACTAAACAAAATTAGGTTTTTTTATCTGGAAAAATATGGTAAATGTTTTTTGTATTCTTAAAGTTCAAGTCGTTCGCACTAGTATGTCTTTAAGAATACAGATAATAATCAGCGTGACAACTTACTGGCAGTTGTGGTGGATTCTACATCATTATCAAGTTTTTAATCAATATAGCATTTTTCTAAAAGATGCATCTTGGAAAAAAAGCCTGAAAAGTAGTTCAGGGGTGTCTCTGTGAGCTATGTGGTCTACATGAGGTCAGATTAAATGTTGTGTGATTGTTCCAGCTTTATAATCTCTTCACTTTATCTGTGTGTCTGGCACTGTTACCATAGAAATCTAGAAAACAGAGACGAAGGAGTCTCTTTATCCATCCCTTTGCCCAAAGGCCAGACCGATTGTATCTGACCGTTCCTAGCAAATGTTTGTCTGGCCTGTTCTATAGCGCTCCAAATGATGGAGAATCTGCAGTCTCCCTAGGCAGTCTGTTTCAGTGCTTAATTACACTTAGTTGAAAAGCTTTCACTAAAAGTTAGCCTAAATCTCCTGTGCTCCAATTTTAAGTCCATTACTTTTTTTTCCTTTTACTGTCCCCAGAGGACACTGAAGACAATGTAATGTCTCCTTTTTCTCCCATTGCATATTGGAAGAGCATTACCATCTTTTTCCCTTTTCTTCACTAGATTAAAACCTGTTTTTTTTCTACTTACCTTACAAGTCACATTTCTCTAACTTGTTGTTTGGTTTTGCTTCCAATTAGTGTCTGCATTCTGAGCACAATTTTCTAGCCAGTGATGTAGTAACTAATAGTAACTTCATCCAGACCATGCTTTCCTTCCTTGCTTGTAAGAAAGCTGTATGAAGCAGTGTCAATAGCTTTACTAAAATGAAAACATATTTACTCCTTTTTCTCTGTCCATAACGTCTATGACCTTGTAATAGAGGGAAAATAAAGTTGATTTGATACAACTTCTTTTCAGAAATATGTTGGCTATTACTTTTTAGTTGGTTATCTGCTAGGTGACTTATAGGCACATGGATGGATTTTTTTTTTTCCTTCCCAGTATCCTTCCAGGAACGGAAGAACGGAAATTGGAGTCATTTGGCTTCCCTTCCCCCCCCACCCCCCCCAATTTTGAAGATGACATCATCACCTAGAAATACTTGCTAGCAGCACAGAGGTTGTTTCAGCCAGTTCCCGAAGTAACACAGGATAAATTTAATCAGACTCAAATATTTACAAATAGTCCTTCTATTTTTGGGCTTTTTTTGTTTGGGGATTTGGGGTTTTGTTTGTTTGTTTTCTGTGTCTGTCTTGAGTTCTCACTGTTCTTCTGCTATTGCTGACTAACCCCTGAAGGTTGTCATAGTGCTCTGCTTGTTGTCTCTTTCTTTGCAAACCCATCTTTTTTTACCTGGTAATTAAAGGAGAGTGTTGCTTGCCTTGCTAGTCTACTATTCTATCAATTCTTTCACTTCACACTATGGTATGAGGTTTGTTGTGCTTAGCATTCCAGAAACTAATTGTCAACAGCCTTGTGAAGTAAATGAGGATGTGTTAAAAACTTCTCTTTAAAAGTGGAGAAATCAAGGCAAAGGGTTACTTTGCCTAAGGCCAGGCCGAGGCCCTGCCAGATGAAGTTAGGATTCACGGCATTCCTACCTCCCACATTATTGAAGTACAGTCTGTTGGAGAACTTACAAGATTAATTTCAAAAAGTAAACACGTTTTGGTTTTTAAGTTTTACGTACTATAAGGTGATCTCAGTGCAGAAGACAGGCACTTCTAATGAATGATTACTAGATAAAGTATCTGTAAGTGTTGTCAGGAGTAATATTTCATTAAGCAGTTTCATGTATAGTCTACAGCCTCATTCCAAAACAGAGTTGATGGGATTATTTGAAGTATGGCTCAAAAGTTCTTATACATACACAAAGACAGACATTGCTGGAAAAAATGTCTTCTAAAGGTCAGTGTGAATTGTTCAAAAGTGATACAAGCTGTGAAGATTTAAAAAAACACTTAGAAAAAACAGGTTATTTGTATGTCCATTTTTTTCTGAAAGGTCTTCATTTTGCAGCACAGTGGGAGGGTGTCTGTATCGGAGGTTTCAAATAATGCTTTTAATATTTTCCCATGCGCTGAATAGAAAACAATAGAAAACTGAAAATGTTTGGGTCTCTTATTCCACAGACTTGGCTTGCTGACTGGTTGATTGAACACAATCCTAATAAACCTAGGGTACAACATCAGATCACTGAGGAAGAGCATCAGGCGTGAGAAACCATCAGTGGAAACCATCTCAAGCATTCCAAGTTACACTGAAAGTGATAATATATATATATGTATCTCTTGGATTTGAAATCAATATTATCTGAAGTAAATGTTAATTGTCGTAACTACCTGCATCTTCATGGCATAAATAGACTTACACTTAACCAGGATTGAATAATTATAGTAGCTTCTCGATCGACAAAGTGAATGTAGAATTACATGATAAATTTATGGTGTCAGGTGAATAGAAAAAGACAAAATTCCCATCATGTGTGACTTAACTGCTATTTGCTTTGTTTATCTTGGTTTGGCTGTCTGGGGAGAACCAAATTATTTACACCAGTGCAGATTCCCAGATGACATCCAGCTGGCCTGTGCCTTGTGAAGCAGAGTTGTGTTTCAGCTTTTTTTTAGCAGACACAAATTCCATTATGAAGGGAGGTACTTGGATGTAACTTAGAAAACAGTTACTGGAGGCATATTAGCAACTTTAGAATTGTAATTGCTGATTACATCACCAAGCTGAGGTCACTCTGGAAGATGATTTCACTTTTGTCAGAATGTAATTTGAAAAGCTTATTTGAAGGTACATCGAGTGTATGCTTCCCATCTCAGTGGCGAAAGGCACCGTGACTATAGATCAGTCTTTGATTTCCATTAGAAGTCACAAGAAGGTGTCTCTTAGTCAAGGACTAATGCTGTCTTCCAACATTTGTTTGAAAGAATGGTACTTCACTGGAACAGCTCACCTTAAGGGTGTTTTCTGTGTTCTCCTGCTCTTAAAAGGTATGCTGCTTCCTGTTGTTTCCCTTGTATTGTTGTTCACCCTTGAACTTCAATGTGTTCTCTTTGAGAATTGCAAGAGAATGGGTTAGAGGCCATGCTGTTCAACAGGCGGTGTGTTAATCCTGCACTAACTTTTCTAAAGTAACTGGGCTGCTTTCTGGGGGGCATGGGGCTTTTTGAGTTTCTCAAGAGCTGTACTTGTGCTTTTAACTTCAAGCTTTGTATCTTATGGTTTGACTGGCTAGGCTGGAGAAAACGATGCTACTTTCACAACTCTGAAATATTAGTATGCTTGACTAATACTAAACAAATAAGCAATTTCATAATTTGTTTCATGAAAAAACTTGCTGCCCCAACTTGAGTAATTACCAGAAACATAAGTCAGTTGTCTGTAACATTAAACTTTGTTTAAGCCAATTGTTTGTCTTCTCAGTGGAATAAAACCACTATTGCCAACCCAGAGAATAAACATTTAGAAAACTGGCCCCTACAATACCGAGACCTAAAAATCTTGGGATGCTTAGGAGAAGGGGGGGAAAACAAAAAAAGCAAACCCAAACCCTCAAATATGAAGAAAACAATATGAGGTGGTTAGAAATACAGTGAACAGATCTGTTTCCAACTAATTTATTTTGCCTGTAATTATTGTCCCCATCCATGTCTGATTGCTCCAATTACAGGACAGTTGTGCTTTGTGGTTGGCTATAAGCCAAACCAAAAATTTCTTTTTTGAAGATGCCAGAAACTAAAATCCAGTGAATTCACAAGACATTTTCCTGAATTTTGTTAGTTGCTATGGCATTGGCTTACTTATTTTGATGTGATACTGCTTGACAATAAATATCTACTTTATCTAACTGCTGGAGTTTTCAGTTTTGTGTTCGTGACAGACCAGTGTTCTATTGTACCTATAAGAGATCATAACTTCCATAGAGGATATGTGGGTCCTTAAGGGCAAAAGCAGCTGAGGTTGCAAATACTACCTTTATAACCCATGCAGTATAAAGTTTCAGCCGTTCAAGTGTATGTGTATCACGGATTTATTCTCTACTGTTAGAGCTACCACCTTCAATTGCTGACTGGTGTTCACTTCCATTTTTCTGAGGGAAAGGTGGAAAGAGGTAAGATGCCTGCTTCCTTGGGTGCCATCCCCACTCGCTGTATCTGTACGCCTGGGACAAGTATCGATCCAGCAAAGCTCACAGCTGAGATCCGGAGGAACCCGCATCAGTAAGCAGGATATGGCAGAGGGTCAGTGCTGGGAATGTGAGATGGACAGCCAGCCTGGTCCCCGGGGGGAGCTGTGACACCGCAGGAGAGGCTGCTGGAGGACGTGCTGCTTGCATTTCTTTTGGTCTTTAGGTTTTCATTTGGCCCAGAGTGGTGTAGGCTTGGCCAGTGTTGTAAATCCGTATCACAGAAAATGTAGCTTTGGAAAAAACAGATGAACTGAAAGATGCCTGACAAGGTAAAGCGACTCTGTGGGAACGAGTGACCTGTCTTCTTCCTCTGTTGAGTCAAAATAATTACCTTGCCTTTTGAGTTTTATTGGGTATTTTTAACTTTGAGGGTGTTCATTTTAGTTTTACTGCCTGAGTGCTGGAATAGAGCTATGTCCATAAAACCAGCAGTTCAGTCTGTTTCCCATAATTCTGTTTTTTCAACAGACTTTCTCCTGGAACTTTGCTTATCATATGCTTGCTACCACCTGCACTGGAAGTTATTCTTGGAACTACACAGACTGAGCTAGTCTGAAGTATATGATTGTTCAGCCTTCCTGTCTCATAAGGGATTTATTCTCTTTAAGAGCAGTTAAACTGCCAGGAACCTTGAACATACCTTAAAGGTGGCAGAAACCTCAATCCAAGCCAGTTCCTCATTGCCTACGTAAGTCAGAGCATTCCAGCATGCCAAGCTTCAGAAACGAGTCGTTGTTCAGAGCTAAGGGCTTTCATTCAGCAACATTAAGCAAAAAAAAAAAACCACCAAACCTGTTACATGGAGATTTGCAAACCCTCATTTTTCTCATGTAGGAAAAGAGGAGGGGATTTGTTTGTCTTCATTTAAGTTATTAATCTTGACTGTCCTTTACACAACAGTTGTTTAAGCAAAATTGGTACGTTGGTAACAAACTGATGGACGTTTGTCACATGGCACAGTGTGAAGGGAAGGAGCGCCTCAAACTCTTACTTTTTTCAATGCAATGTTAGAGGGACAGATTCTATTTAAAGGCACAAGGGTTATAGTTAATTCATGAAGTTGGAGCAGTCAGATCAAGATAGGTTACTCTGGACAGTACATGTTGGTTGTTCTTGGCACTACCCAACAGTGCATCCTCTGAAAAAACTGTGACGAAAATACTGTGGTTTTTGAATTTCCTTTTTAAGAAAATCTGAAGAGTAATTATTTTTATTTTGTTGGGAAGAGAGACTCTTTACACATCATAAAAATGTACTTGCAATTGTTTTCGCAGTACCATTTCCTTTTAGGTGCCAGTCAGTAGATCTGCTCTTGGACTAGAAATAGGACTTCAGTCCTCTCTGCTGATTACCTGCTGCTTTACTTTACTTTGCTCAAACCAGCGTGGCAATGTCGCAAGGACCATCACAGGAATCGGGTACTTTCTTGTTGTGCTGTTAGCGAAACAGAAAAACCTGCTGCGGTCCCTCCGGAGCAGCTGCCCACACCTAGAAATGTTGTGTCGTGTGGATGGGCTCCTCTGGGCCTGGAGCGTGTCAGCGGTGTGACTGATGCCTTGAGCCTCCTTGGGAGGATGCCCATCAAATTATTGTTATGCTGCCTCCCACCAAGTGATCCTGGAGATGCTGCCGTAAGCTCAGGGGAGAGCCTGTTGTTGGTCTTGTGAGCCCGAAACGGGGCATTGTTGTGAGATGAAGCAGCCGGTGGGAGAAGGCGGCAGCTTGCAGACAGCTGGGTGAATGATACTGTAGTAATGATAACACTGACGGATTAAGAATTCTCTTCAGTTTACTGCTTGTGAGCGTTTTGCAGCTGAGGGAGGTGATGCTTTCACACAAAGCACTTCACGTCGTGGCGTGCTGGGTATGCTTACATTTGTCTTGTGTGGCATCGTGTTTTGTCCCCTGAGAACGCCTGGCTCACTCTTGCTTAGCTGCGGCACTCTTCTGAAGCACGGTTATTTAACAAAAAAAAAGAGATACTAGTACCATATATGAAACTTTTTTAGCATCGTATTAACTTTATTTAAGTCTTCTCACTTCTCACCTGGCGTCTCGGAGTCAGCTGGATGGGTCTTCTGTGTTACCAGAGAGAATTGCGAAAGGCAGTTGGGTGCAGTCTGCGAGCCCTGAACTGCCGGGGTGAGCAATCCCAGACGAACTCACCCGAAGTTCCAGGGAATTCTTGTGTGCAAGAGCCTAATTTGGCTCTAAATATGGTTGGCTTTAGTAAACTACTCTGCAAACCACCCATGCTTCTCTATAATCTATTTATAGTCAACACCTAAGCTCTCATTTCCTTGCGAGGAGGCAGTTGGTTTTTGTTACATTTCCAGCATCTGCACCGATTGTCAGGTTAGGAAATTTTGCACTTCCAAAAGCAACATCTTACTGCTATGCTGGCTATCGGTTCTTATCTCTTTTAGGTGCTGTAAAGTTTTTTTTCTTACTGGGTGGCATTCCTGTTGCAGTGTGAATGACGGCAATGTTTTGTACGTATTTAGTTCTGTGTCAGGCCTCATCTCTCTATGTGAGAAAATTCCCAGGAGCATTTAACGTACGCGTGCGGATAAATCTCCTGCATGCCCCATAAAGCACTTTACTATGGGCCAATATAAAGCAGTCATTACAGGGTGATGTTTAAACTTCTGAGATTAACACAGTCTTTCAATTGCACTTACTTATTTTTATAATGTGTAATTTAGCAACTGAACCGTGAAAAGTTATGGTGTAGCAAGGTCTTCTTAAAAACAGTGGTTCCCACTGTGCTTTCAGTTTTCTTCGTCGTAAATCCGGAGCAATTTCATTCTCTTAGTTAAAAGAAAGAAGGAGAATCGGATCGTTTCTGGGAGCTGCTCAGCTGGTACATGACACATGCATCTGAAACATATTGTCAGATGTTGGCACGGCACGTTCTCCGCTCTGATTGACAGCGAAGAGTTTGTGCCAGACTCCTCTGGAGCCAGACTTGGACAGCACCGTTCTCTGCACGCAGAACACTGTCGTCTGCCGTTTTGCGATGGGAGCTGTGCAATGATATTTTTGCCTGGGCGAGGAAAGTTTGAGGCCTCTCCTTGAACACCAGATGCTTTTTTCTGTGGCCACCACTCCTCTCGATAGCTGCGAGACCATTCCCTGCTGCTTACCACTTCCAGCTAAACTATCCCACAAGGCTATTTCAGAGCACTTTTTTTTTTTCTCAGAAGTCTTCCATATAAATATACTGAATTGACCAGCAAAGTTTTGACCGTGACTGTCTTTGTTTTGCAAAGGTCTCTCGTAAGCAGGCACCATGCTGGCTTCCCTGAATAGCACCATGGTGCAGCTGAATGGGAGCAACAAAGGTGTAGGAAATGAAATGTCCATTCAATTTCCTATTCATGTAAATGATAGTTTATCATACTGATTAGTAGCTTCATGGAGTTAGGATCTGTGCTGGTTCTTAAGCATTTTATTGCTTTTTTTTAATGAAATGCAATAAAGCATTGCCTTACCTGAGTGTTGACTCAGCGTCGAGGCATTCTCCAAACTTGGTATTATAATCGTTATTAATTCGTCGCTAGCTACAGCGAAGGATGTCACCATGCTACAAAGGAGCCAGGATGCATTTTACCAGTTGCAAAATGTTCCTTTTTAAGACTACATAGGATTCCTGAAATGAACAATTTTAAGTAATCCATAGATGTAGTTTTAATAATGATACCTAGTTTCTTTACAACATCTCTCTGCAGTAGATGAGGGAATGCTGTACAAGGGAACTAGCGGGACACAAATGGTACAAGTGTGAAGGTCAGGGCAAGGAAGTGAAATGACTTTCATCAGGTCATCCTTTGGAGCAGCCGCAGAATGAAGAATAAAATCCATCTCTCTAGTTCTAGCTTTGTGTCATATCAGCTGAGCGGTTTATCAGCATATGTCTTCAAAAAAAAAACCAGCCTGCTTGCAGTTAAGGAAGTTTGGCACCAGGTTCTGGATCTGAAGCCAAATCTGATGTCTTCTGAGTTAATGAGGAGGAAGTCTCTTCACCGTCCTGTTTGGAACAGCAAACATATCAGGGCTCCTGGACTCTGAATTCAGCTCATCCACCTGCCTTCTGTGTGCCTAACATCTCGATTTTCCCGTCTGAACGTGGGCAAATGCTCACATGGTCATCCAGCACCTCGTGGGCTGCTAGGTTGAATGGTCCATTTCTTGGAGCGTTGGTGCTCATGCACCTATTGCCTGCACTAGACTTTGGAGTAGAAATAAGTGTGACTGCCCAAGCAGATGCTGGATTACTGCATAGGCACTGCTGGGATCTGCGCGTTTAAGTACCTAACTGTACGTAGGAATGAGGAGTTTAACACCGGTGTTCTCAAGGTTTGCCACTCATTTGGTGCTTGGATCATTTGGCATTTCGTGCTTTGAAAAGTTTCTTTGGAGGCAGTGACTGTTCCCTGAATACATGTAGAGAATTTCTCTCTGTGTGATATGATGTTTGATAGAGAAAGCTGCTGTCGCTGTAGTAATACCTGTTACGAGTCTGTTAATGACTTCTTCTGGGCTTCCTAAACTAGCAATCAGAAATTAGTGGCCAGTTTTCTTTCACTCCAGCCAATGCTTATTTTTAAAAAAAACATGTAGTGCAGAATAACCTTAAAGAATTGGTTAGTGTAACATCTTATAAGAATGTCTTATAGTAAAGGAAAAGGTGATGTTTTAGCATGTCTCTTGCTAAGGCATTGCAGTTACAATTGCGTGTAAATTCAGTTTAGTGGGAATAAATTGAAGCCAACCAGCATTTCAACTGGAAATAGTCATAAGAAAGCTTTTGCGTAACAGAGCTGTGGGAGAGGGAGGCTGGGGAGCTGTGACAGAGCGAGAAGCCATGCTTCATCTGGGGGGGCCCAAACGGGCAGAGCCGGGGCGTAGCTCTGACGCCGTGTCGGTGTCGGACTGCTAGCAGGTTTGGGGCGCAGCTCCGAGGCCGGAGTCATTCAGCTCCAGCGACGCAGAGGAGTCTGTGACCGGGAGCATCCGTGCTTCTGTGCTCTCACGGCATCCCCGACTGCTTTGTTTCCTGTCCTGAGTTGCTGTCTACAGCCACTGAAGGCAAAGATCCAAGAAGCAGCCACACAGCGTGTTCGCTTACACCGTCTTGTGGAGCCGCGGAAGAAAGAGAACAGGTCGAGCAAAGGCCAGGTGAGGACAGGTGCGTTCCTCTGCTCTGCAAACTCAGCTTCGGCTGCCTGTGTCTTCCTCTGCTCCTACAACGCTGAAAGAAAATGTTTCCCTGTGCCTCCACCTTGCAAATATTTGTATTCTTACTGAACTCTGCTCAGCTCAGTGCCTGTCCCTGGTGTGTTTGCAGGGCTGAGCTGGGCAGAGAGGGCTGAGACTGGCGGACAATTACATTTTCTAGCTCTTTTTTTCCCCTCTGCTGTTTTCTGGGTATAAACAGTTGATGTGACCTTCATCAGCTGACGTGAGGGAAAAGGTGTAAGGTAAAGCATATTTTTAAAATGAACAGTGTTGTGTGTGCTTTGAGAGATGATCCTTAGGTACTACGGTCTGGCGTAATCCTGCTGAAGTGAATGCTGCTATATCAATTTGGGGATGACCTGAGAACATCCTGACAGTATGAACTGGCAGCTTTTGCTTTTCACTCCCTTGTACTGACAAGAAATTGGATCTTCAATTATCTGTCCAGTTCCAATGCATGCCACTTGTTTCACTGTCACCTAGTATTAATCAGCTGTTCTGCTATAGGCTTTCTTCCTTCTGGCTGAGAAAGTTGAAACACAAAAGAGTTTTCAGAAGTCGCTGTTTGCATGTGCCAGCCCCCCTGAGCATGTGGAATAGCTGTACCTGGTGCCAGGTGGGTTTTCCAGAAATAAAATGTGTCTTTTGTGTGCACACGTGTGTAACGTTAAACTGGTTTTGCGCATGGCACTTGTGGGATTTGCGCATCAGTCTGGAGATGACAGATTGCTGACGGGAATTTGTTTAATCTTTAGCAAAAAATAAAATTGTCTTCCAAAAGTTTCTGCTTACCTTGGTGTATAGTGAAAGGAGAACGTGTTGAGGCATGCCCTGTTCTGTTTGCTTTCAACAAAAATGGGAATTCTTTAGTGAAATAAAAAAGAACTTTTTTTTTTTTTTCCCCCACTCCAGTATGTTTTGGTAGCTGCAGCACATTCGCACTTGGAGAGATGGGCCTGTTTTGCAAGGGAAAACCCAAACATTCCAGCGCAGCTAAGACTGCAGCTCCTCTGGTGCCTTAAGTTCAGGCCACAGCGGGGGGTGCAGACACCTAAGGGCAATACGGTGACTTTCTGGAGCTTTTCTTTGGAAGAAATAAGAAGATGAGTCACAATTAACCCTTTCAGCTAATTTAGTAAGGCTCTGGGAGATGGGAGAGGAGATGGAGATGAGAGTCTTTGAAGCGAGGTTGCCTGTCCTTGCCCTCCTTGCCATTACACCTGGCTTTCCTTGGTGGAAATCGGGCATTTTTGGCATCACTGTTTTTTTAAAGAACTCTTGCTTTTTTTTCTTTTTTTTAAAGAACGCTTGCTTTCTCGAATGGCTGAAAGCCCAGAGACGGCGTGCTGAGAAGGTATCTAGACCCTCGTTTGGAGGCCACGTGGTGCCCCTCACACCACTGGCGCTGTGCCCACGTCAACGGCTGGTGGCAGATTTTGTTCTGGGCTTGACTTTTCCTGACTTCTGCACCCGCTACCTGACTTGCTGGCCAGACTGTAAGTTTATTTGGCTGAAACACTTCAAAAACTGATCCCAAGCCTGGCTGGGTAGGGTTTTTTTGTTGTTGTTTGGTTTTGTGTTTTTTTATTTTGTTCTGCTAAAGTAGTTAAACTTGTCTATGAAAGAAATTGAGCCATCGCTTACTCATAGACTCTGCTTCTGGCTTTGGCCTCTCGGTTCTAGCGATCTGTCCTGCAGAAAAGAAGCCACCCTCTTTTCTCACGTCCTCCCCAGCCCAGCCAATGCATTCATCTTCGCCACTGCAGGAAGCAGGAATTCACTCCTTCCCTTGCACCTTTCTCTCGTGCGTCCTTCCCTGAGGTGTCCCAGCCTGACGTAATGGTCTGGCTGTGATGACCTTGCTCTGGCACACCAGGGTGCTTGGTCCACGCGTCCTGCATCATGGAGTGCGCAGCTGCCTGGGGAAAGAGGGCTCTCCAGCGCAAGCACCAGCATAAAATAATTTGTTCCTCTTCGGTGATTAATGTGGAAGGAGTGTTCTTAAGTACACTGGGTACGTGTAGGGTCCTGAGCAAGTACTTTTAAAAAATATCAGTGGAAATAAACACAGCAACAAAGTAATATGAAAACGTATGCCGCTGCCAAAACGGAGTGCATCTGTTTTTGTCCACCATCCTGTGTGACAGAGCCCGGGAAGCAGATCGTCTGCTCCTCCGGACCGTCAGCCAGGGAGTCAAACGCATCGCTTGGGATCTTTTGAGATAACAGGGGATTGAGGCCGGATCTGAGGACGTCAGATTCTTCTGGCACCCTAAAAAGGACAAAATTATCGTTGTGAGGAGGCCGTCCAACATGTCCACAGCTTGGGGGTGTTTCCAGGTGACCTCTTCGTGTTCCCAAAGCATTATTGCTGGTGGGGCAGAGGGGCGAGAACCTGGAGTCGGGTGGCTCCAGGCCTTTGGCCCACCGTGATCTCCGCTTTCATCACAGCACGCGCATTCGAAAATTTCTAATTGAGAATACAGGCTGCTGCCATCCTTGGCCAAGCAGCTGCCGTACTCGCCTTTTCCCCAGCTGTCTGCGTATTCGCAGTGGTGGCATTTGCATGTCACGAGCTGCTGGCCTGCGGTGAAGTTATTTGGAAACCGCTTTCTGCTGGAAGCGGTTACCTCTTTTGCAAAAAAGATAAAAAAATTAGGTGTCAACAAACACTGGATGCTTAGAAGAAAGTACGGTAAAAACTTGAAATATAAAACCTGCACATTATCAGCTACCTTATCTGTGAAATCTGGTGTTTTTCTTAAATATCAACACTACTGGAGGCATTCCAGCGAAAGAACACCTGGTAATTTGTCCAGCAGAAAGCAGGCGACAGCAGCAGCAGTCGGGACTGTGCCGGGCTGTCAGCACGAGATGAGGACCATTTCCAACCCAGATGAAATCTCCAGAGCGTTTCCCCCTCACGGGCTGGTGGGCCGATTAGCGGTCAGACTTCCGAGGAACAGGCTCAAAGCCAATGGTGGTAGGGACACAGTTGGAATTAAGAAGGAAGGCTAGCACATCCAAACTTTCTTTTAAGGGTTTTTGTTGTTTTTTATCATTAGCCCTTTTCTAATTTGTTTTATTTAGCTGTCTTGAGAATCCATGCCTTTCAGCAAGCAGGTGAGCGTGTGTGTCTTCCCTGGTATCCCAGAAAATAAGGAGATGTCTTTGGTCCATCACAGAAACAGCTACACACTGGTGAGATGGGCGAGCTGGAGATTTCGTGTCCTGTTGCTCGGTGCCTGTCTCCAGCAGCCAAGTGCTTGTGGAAGAGCCCCTCAGTCATTAGATAGCTGCCAAACGATGATTGATGGACCTTCACTCGACGGAGCAGAGGACAATGCTGGCAAGCGGACCTGCCATCGCGTCTTCCCCTTTGCTTCCCAGGCATCTGCGACCCCGGTGACAAACCGCTGCCGAAGGTAGCTCCCACAGGGCACGTCCCCGGCAAGTCTTGTACCCTGTCAGCGCCCGTCTGCTTGTCTCGGTAGTGCTTCGCTGCTTTTTGCTTTCATTTCTCCAGCCTTTGGGCCTTCATTTTTTTTTCCCGATTGTTGTGTGGCTGTGAAAAACAAATGTCTTGGGGCTGAAGAAGTCTGTGTGAAAAGCTGTCTGTTGTTCAAAACCTGGGCCAGGGCGGTATTTGTTGTAGGGAGTAGCACCTGAAGGAGAAGCCTGTTATTCCATGGCTCCTCAGTTGATACATTTCCCCAAAAGCCAGTAATCTCCCAGGAAGAAACAGCCTGTCTGGGAAAATAAAGCAAGACATGTAAATTGCTTTAATGGGATGCTCTAACGTGTTCATGTCTCCTTAAAGGAAGCTAAGCTGCATGCGCAGGATGCTAGATGCATTTATTTTTACGTGTGGATTTAATAGCCTACCAAGATGTAACAGTGTTTTTAGTGCTAGAAAAAGTCTCCAGGAAAATAATTCCCTGGGGTGAGGTCAGTGTCCGCCTACAGCCGCGTGTCAAGGGAATGAGCTGAAGAGTGGCTTGCTTGGTTCCGAGGGAGGGTGGTTAATACGGTACCGAACAAATCACAGTGATGGGGAAATTAATTACATCTTCTTCATGGAACAGAGAGAGTAGAAGTGTTCCAAGGACCATCTGGGGCTTAAAGCTCAAAGGAGCTGGCAGGAGCTGGTTGCCGCTCTCAGTTCTCCTCCTAGCAGTATTTGTTACTCTTCCCAAATATTTATTTGAGCACAGCTGTGATGAAATTCGTGCTGAAAATGTACAAAGCGCCCCATACTTAGTTTCACGTGAAATCGGAATTCCTCTTCACTGAAGCAGAACTGTGGCAAATCCTTGGCCGCAACAGCCCCCTTTAGAAGGAGAGATAATCTAAAGTGATCTAAATAAGACTCCCCCACCGGTATGGCACTTGCTAGCTTAAAGCACAGGAAATTCTGAATTTTGGGCTCCATCCTGTTTGACCATTTGCGCTATCTCCTTATCAACGTACGTGGCCTGGCTCTGGGAGATTGGCCGGTGTCCGGATACAGGCGGTACAATTTAGTGCTCCCAACTGCTTGAAAGGGACCNGAGGGTGATTTGTGACCTCTCCAGCGTTTGGTGAGATAAAGCTCTGCAGTGGGGATGTCCCCTGCCCTGCCACTACTCCTGGCCAGAGCCAGCCCAGGCTCCTGGTGCTCACCTCAGGGCTGGAGCTCAGCAAAGCCTGTGACCCGATGTCTCCCAAACCATGGGCTATCTCGAAGCCAGATTCAGGTCTTGCAGCCTGTAGTAGATCAAGGGGGGAAAAAGAACGACATGCTGCTGTCAAAAGCATGTAGATGTTTCACAGGGAATTTAAATAGTAGGCTGTTTGGTAAAACGGGAGCTGAGACTGCTACCTGAGATGGCAGCCCCGGCGCTCTGCAGGGGAAAGCCCGGGGGACAGGAAAGAACCAGGAGGATAAAGCAGTCCAAGCTGGGAAATACAGCTCTTTGCCTTGGGGTAAAGCTTACTCACTTAAGCACATCAGAGCATAAACATAGCTATTTTGTTCCTGGCCCTGAGCTAACTCGAGCAAAGCCGTCCCGAGAGTCTCTTCGCAGTGCTTCTGTCCAGCATCGGCTGCCGGCAGAGATGTCCCCAGAGCCAGGCCTGCCGCCTGCCGCCGACCGGGATTACCTGCTCCCCAGACACCTGCGGTGCTCCTGCAATGCTGGGAATGCCCGGCACCTCGGGAGGTGTTCGGGACGGAGTTAATTTAATTATTCTCTCGCTTATTGCCTTCGAAATCCACTTAAGTGATAGGGAGGAGGTGCCTTGTCCCTATCACAGTCGATGGCAGCCGGCCAGCAGAAGTCTCTGCCTGGCAGGAGTGGGGATGGAGGTCTGGGTCAGAGTAGGTTTAGCTTCAAGGCAGTGGGCAAAAGGGAGAGAAGTAAAAATTGCTGTGTTTAAAGCTATCAGCTGTATTCTTGATGGATGATCCCCTAGAAGAGTTAGACCAGGAGCTATAGTGTTGTGAGTTAGAAAAGTCCGTGGAATTGGGAAGAAACCTGAGAGCCGTTGTCCTTGTCTGTGTCCAACCGAGCTGTCAGGGTTGACCTAAATCAATGACAAGAGTCCCACCAACTTCACAGCCCAACATTTCAGACCACGTAACTCACCACAGTGCAGTTTTGTGCACCGTCAGCCAGGCTGTATGGTGGGACGTGGACTGCAGCTGCTGTCCCAAGCAGAAGAGCTTGCAACCAGCAAACTCAGTCTATGCGTGGCCTGAGTTTGAGCCCAAGTGAAGTAACTCTGGTGCCTCTCCCCACTGTTTTACAGTCTTTCCACTGATTTCATCATTATCATCTTTTATGGCATCCCATGAACTATTGAAAGCATCAGAGGAGGAAATTAAGGGCCGTATACTGTCCAGGCTCTGTGGTCCTCTGTATGTCCCCTGACGAGCTATTCTCTCCTGGACGTGCCCACAAGTGGCTTCAATTGATGTTGCGTAGGACACTGAAGAAAAGCTAGAAAGAGAAAGAAAAGCTAAAATACTACTTGAGATCTCTCTATTTCCCATCATGTTGTTCTCCCTGTAAACTTCTACACTCCCCTTCTGCAACAGATTTATACCTATTCTCTCTCCTTTTCTGGCCTTGTCCCACATGATTGCTACTCTTCTTTACTTCCTAACTGCGTTTGTTCAACATTTCCTAGCTGTGGTTATCAGTCTCTGCTCCTTACTGCACTTGGAGTTACCTCCCTCTCCTTTCTTCTCTGCATTTCAGACCCTCTGGAAGAGGTGAGTTTGGGTCCATGAAGTGGTGTAGGCTTTAGACAGGGTCTTTTCTAAACTCCAGAAGTGTTTGGACTGAGCCCACTCTGGCTGGGAGTGCTTTTGTGTGAAGTTGTTCCAGCAGTCCCCTCTGCACCCAAAGAATAGTTTAATTAGGGAATGTGTCACCTTTCTTGTTCATAAATTATGGGCCACTGTGTGTGTTTGGAGGAAGGGAGAGTGGGATGGGAGAGAAGAGGAGGAAGGAATTAATTTTGAAAGTACATTGCAAGTTACATTTATTTGATTGTCCCTAATCCATCAACCTTCTGTTGTATTGCTCATCTCTCTGGGGCTGGTTTGAAAAGGGGGAATTTACTGCACTGTAAGCCCGGGCAGTGATGTGCAAAGTGAGGGGGCATGGGATGTATCCTAGGAGAGAGCAGGGAACCAGAAAAAGAAGTGGGGGAGCTTGTGAATCCCTCCGCAGAGGTGTAAATCTGCCGTATGTTACTCGTTCCCCCCCACAGCTGCCTGTGGGGACGTCTCTGGAGGGGAACAGCCTGCCCTGTCCACACCTCTTGCACACCATCACACGTGGCCGTACTAGAGGTGAGTGACGACCAGCAGCTGGGCAGTTAATGCACACTCTGGCTCCCTGGACACCTCTTTCTCCTTGGAGTAACCTCTGAAGAAGAAATTTTCCTGGTAGACCTCTGCTTGCCGACCAGGCCTCCTGGATGGAAGCACAGCACAAACTCGTGGTGGATGTGGACTTGTCCTCTCCAGCCAGGGAGAGCAGATGCGACACCTCCCGGTCGACAGTTATTGTAGGTCTTCTCCCCAGCTCACAAATGTTTGGGAAACACTTGTAACTCTCTTTCTCAGGTGTTGCAAAGAGGATTTGTTTTGTAAATAGCGAAGCTGTTAATTGACTTTATTAAGAGGGAGCTGAAAAGGTGTTGTGCTGTGCTGGTGATGAGCCACCACGAGGAGGTTTGTAGGGGGAAGGTGACAAGGTTACTGTGAAAACACCTTTGCTCTCTAGAGAAGAAAAACGAACTGGGCACCAGTTTAGCCTGGCTGAGGGAGCTGGGCTTGTTTAGCCTGAAGAAGAGAAGGCTGAGAGGGGACCTAATAAATGCTTATAAATATCTCAAGGGTGGGTGTCAGGAGGACGGGGCCAGACTCTTTTCAGTAGTGCCCAGCAACAGGACAAGGGGCAACAAGCACAAACTGAAGCAGAGGAAGTTCCAGCTGAACATGAGGAAGAACTTCTTCCCTCTGAGGGTGACGGAGCCCTGGCCCAGGCTGCCCAGGGAGGCTGTGGAGTCTCCTTCTCTGGAG
>Ga0065711_1037057_pt1 | contig 20245 bp, 10 predicted proteins | sample Hoacrofraction12_FD_59098 | JGI IMG/M metagenome (GOLD analysis project Ga0065711, IMG submission 59098) | Hoatzin crop microbial communities from Cojedes, Venezuela - Epithelial fraction 12 v2 (version 2) | ecosystem: Host-associated > Birds > Digestive system > Esophagus > Crop | place... | reverse complement strand
TCCTTCTCTGGAGATATTCAAGACCCGCCTGGACAAGTTCCTGTGCAGCCTGCTGTAGGTGACCCTGCTTCGGCAGGAGGGTTGGACTAGATGACCCACAGAGGTCCCTTCCAACCTCTACCATTCTGTGATTCTGTGATATGATTGTGCTGTTTATTTCCATTGAAGTCAGTGTCAGTTAGACAGACTGCATCACGTAACACAATCTTACGTACCGATTTGTTGACACAAAACACATAAATAAGAACAGGTAAGCACACCAAAGAAACCAGAATTAATATTTTTTTCTCATGGCAACTAATTGCTTTCTGCTGCCACAAACTCCTGATACCCAGGCCAAATGTGAAGCCATTGATCTTCTCTGGACCTTCCAGACTCTAAGACATGAAAGTCAATACATGACCTGAGACAAATAACAACTTAGTAACTCCATATGATTATTGTTCCCCCCAAGCTTTTCTGTATGCTCTCTGGAAACACTACAACAGTACTCTAAAAGTATGAACACAGGAGGCACAAACAGACAAAACCCCACAATACTACACTCCCAAGTCATCACATGTAGCAGCTTCTGCTGGGAACTCCTAGACTTAACACACATGCTGCAGGTCACCCAGTTACAGAGCTTGGCTTTGAAAGACTCAGCTGAAAAATACAACACTATTTTGTGCCTGTAATTTACAAGACAATTTTGTCACCAACAATTAAATGTTATCTTAAATTAGGAATTTTTAAGTGTACAGTTGCCTGACTGTGGCCACAAATCACGCAGCCAGATTATGAATTCCTTTTTTCTTTTACCAGAGAAACATTTGGAACCTCAAAGCTACAGATGCAATCACTTTCGCAGGCAATTTCTCACAACTAGGAAAAGGACTGAACAAATGAAGAAGTTTACAAGGCTATCCATAGGACAGGTACAGCTCTCCAAAGGGCACCACAGAACCTGCAATGAGAAGACAGTACTTCCGACTTCAGGACAAGTTCAGTAGTGTGCAGTAAGCAAGCTATGGGAACACATGAAAAGAGATAAAGTAAGGCATCTAGATGTTTACTAATTGTGAACTTTTTTCATCCTGTGTAGTGATGTGTCAACAAGCCAGGGAAATAATACGCAAGAGCGTAACTAAAGACAGCTTTAGATGTCAAAATAAAGGGGTCAAAATAAAGGTAGTGCAGGGAAATAAAAACTGGACCTAATAAAGCAGCAGGAAGGTTCATAGCAAAAAAATCAGGTTAATGGGCCTGGTTACTACAAACATGAATTGACAAAGCAGGGGGGGAAAAACGATGGGTTGAGAATTCATAATTGTTCAGGCACTAAATTGCTTGCAGGCTATACACAAGTTTCAAGTTCCCCTGATCTTTTTTGACGTAGAATGTATGTCTGGCTTCTATTTCTGAAGAATTGAGTTGCTAGCCATCCAGTCTGTAAAAAAGGCTTAAAAGGCCAGCAAGCATCTTCACAGTGTAATCAGCTGAAGACCAGTAAGTTATTCACTACACCTCGCAGAAAGGAAAACTAAACTTCAATGAGTTCTGCATGGCCATGACTGCAGAACTCATTTACCGCTCTATTTCAGAACAGGCAGTTAACTTGCTAAATCCACAGAACATGAAGCACTGCCTAAGCAGATGGGAACTTCTGCATACCTCGCTGAGGTGCATCAGCTTCAAGGTCTAATTCTGGAAGGCACATCCAACTACAAAATCCCAGAAAGAGATAGTGTCTTTTGCAGAAAGAAACACACTTTAAAGTTCAGTTCATCCATGCAGTTACAACTCAGAGAAATAATGGCGGTTATTCCCAGAACAAGTTACTCTCACTGATGTGCCTAAAGGACATAGTTGTCATAACACACGATGTTCTATCTTGTGCAATAGAGGTCTCTTTCTTTTTGGCAACTGTGATGTACCTAAAAACAAGTCTCTGATACACGCTAACATGCCTGTTCAATGTTTCAAAACTAAACCCACTTCCACAGTCCCACCTGGCACCAGCACAAAGAAACAGAGGCAAGACAGAAGGATCTGGGCAAAACTCATGCAACCAAAAACTTTCCCCACAGCAAGAGCTGGAGAGTATTCTCCAGCAGTTTTTCAAATCATTTAATTATCCCCTATATTATGTAGCACTGGCTTACTTTTGTCTATCTGTGAAGAGCTATATGAACAATTTCTAATGAATACTTGCACTTCTGTTTCATCTTTCTACAAAGGACATATCCCTCCAGATAGGGATCAGCTGTTTTCCCTCAGGTACCAAATATTGTGGACTTTAATCCAACACTCCAACTGATTTCAGTCAGTATTTTGCTTAGTGAGAGCCAAACCTACTGACTCTTATTAACCCATTAAACAAATGCTTAATATTTTTATTAAAGATATAATCCAGACATGGCTATTGCACTGAACCCTCCTGCCTTGTTTCCACTGAAGTGAATGACAAAACATCCACTGACTTCTGGGCAAGTTAAGAAGTGGTCATCTGCAGCAAGATAAAGCAGAGCATATCCCAGGCAATACTTTCTTCTTCCAGAGGAAGAATGCTTGTACCTTCTCAAGCAACAGGGCACTTGGAGTTGCAGCTCTTCGATGCACTGCAATTCTCAATAGCGAAAGGAACACTGGAAGTGCCCTGCTGAATTATATAGTCTTAAAAGAATGGTTATTATTTATCAACTTTTAATTAAGAAGAGTTTTCCTAAGTCTTCAGTTAACAGTTCTTTCATGAAAGAAAAGCCACCAGTTAACAGTAATGTGACTGCCAACAATAAGATCCACAACTAAGTTAAAAAGTTTAACAATTAAATACTGCATTCATCAGCAATCGGACAAAAATCTAGGTTGCAAATGTTGTGGGCTCTTCCTAACTTTCTTGTAAACATAAAATGTTGTAAAAATATAAGAAGTCTTTCAAATGACAAAATTTCACATTTTCCCTCTTCAAGAAAAGCCTTTAAAAGCATCTGTATTCATTTACATCACTAGCACAGCCTCTAACACTGCAAGAATTACAAAACACCACACTATTTCAGTAGAGATGCATTTAATGAGGCCTGAGAATCAGCCCTTCTACAAATGTTAGCTAGAAATGAGTAAACTGTTCAAACACTCTGTAAGTTAAGAGTTCAGGTCACAAGCAACAATTGTTTAAATTGGGCAGATGTCTTTGAAAAGGGATCTTTCTTTCACTCTCCCATTTAAGGCATTTTAACTAAAATATTCTTCATGGATAAATCTCTCACCGACATAGAAAAAGAAATTATTTGTATATTAGCAGTTCCATTTTTTACTAACCTCAAGAAAAATACACTGAAGATTTTTAGTAACAACAGTATTATTCAATAGGAGAAAAACCTGGGCTCCACATGCGTATGATCATGTCAAAACATATGTCATTTATCAACTCTGGATTTAAATTCGTAGTCATTTTTATGGCATAATTAGCCCCGATATCTGAGGCTTGAAAACCAAGAAAGGCCAAACCAGCTGTGTGAAGAACAATACGCATGCCTCACTTATGTTTAAAGTGATCATCATCTTGCTTTAGATCATTTTAAGCATATAAGCATTAAGGACTAAAACACAGTCTAGTTATTACACCAATTACAAATGTCATGTCAACAAAAAAGCTACTATTTCGATCTCACCAAGGTGACATGTGATATAAAGAAATGGATCTGTTAAAGGTGACTCTCAAAATTACAAAGTAAAAATAATGGATCACATCCACTGACTCCAGTGAGAGTTCTGTAAAGATCCCGTAAGTCTGTTATAACGATAAATAGTACTCCACTCACCTAGCACTTTCCAACTGAATACCTCCAGGACTGAGCCACATTCAACCAGCTCCAGATCCTAGTTAGTATTAAAATATCCTAGCTTACGAAGAACAAAAAAATTATGCAAATAGAGACCAAATGTATTCCATCATCATGCAGTGATGGACTGGAATGGAACGCTCATCAGCTAGCTCAGTCTCATTTCAACCACTGGAAACCAATATGCTAAAATGTATTAGATTTTTTTTGCATTAGACTAATGATCCATTACAATATTTATTAAAAGACAGTCTTGTCATCAACTTCTTATGCTTATTTAAAATATTTGCTATTAATCTTCATTACAACTCACTTTTATTAAAAAAAAAATCCAAACACACGAAGTAAAGACAAAACTCTTTATATCAAATAGTGAAAAATGGTACTCCCGTTGTCTACTTTGTGCACGCAGATTGCATTAAAACACACGGGCACTTTTTTCATAACAGCCTCTTTTGAAATAGAACTCGTGTATGATCTTCCTTTCAAAGCAACTCACCATACAATTTAACAAACCTACATATGGTTTGCATTGTGTATTTCTTCTTTAATATTCATGAAAGGAAAACTTTTCCCTGCAAAATCAAAATTGTCTTAGAATTAAACCAAATCGGTAAGCTTACCATCTTTATTTTAAAATACCTGTATTTAAATGCTTTACACTGAGGTGATTTTAATTCTTACGAGGATTTTAAGTTGAAATAAAATAAGTGTTTTTAAAACCAAGAGTTCAGTGTAAGGGAAGATTTTGCAGGATTTATTTAGGTCTAGAAGAGACGATCTGGCAGGTCAAGACTCCTGCATATCCTATCTGCAATTACACTATCAAAGGAATCCTCATTCAAATGACCCCAAGCAATGAATCATTTGTAAACTGCAACGTCTCAGCAGCTAACTTTTTTTTTTTTTTTAAAGCTGTGGTTTACATAAAATTTCATGTTTCAATTAAAATTTTAAAGTCTGGCATAGCTTTCTCTCAAAGACCCTAAGGTAAAACACCAAAAGCAGCTTTTGCAACTTTGCTGTTTTGTAAAAAGGCTGGACACTGACCAACTAGAAGACATTTCCCTTCTGCCAGTATCTAAAAAGCTTTTTAAAACGGCAAGCTGGAACACTGACATGCACAAAGTCAGGACAAATGTCATGTCTGTATTGGGTGGAATTTTTGCAGTGATATACTCCTTCCGTATGGCCCCAAGAGGAATTTCAGTTAAGACTTGTTTTCCTTCCCTGCTGTTCCTACTATAGTCATCAAGAAAAAAATATCACTTCAAAATAGCCAGATTTATTTATTATGAGAAAAACTGTGTTCTGCAATCAAAAGCCTAAAAGCAACTTTGGAGCTTGGGATCAAAATGCCTGAGCGAGTTAAGCTGCTACCAGTCAAGCAGGTTGTTAGCAGTTCCAAACTATCAAATGTATTTCAATTGTTTTGTGCAATGAATCTGCAAAGGCTGTGAACCAAGTGGCACCGCTCCTCATTCGGACATAAATCTAGTTTTCTCCCAGCACTACCTCAAAGGCAGAGACTTCAGCTACACAGGGTCAGATTAATTTCTGACGGTTCTTGAACTTTGCAAGGGCTCCTTAAATACAGTAAAGGTAATCCTTTCACAGAGTATTTTATTTATCTGCAGAAGCGAAAACTGAACTTCATATATTTTCAGTACAGCTATTTCATTACAGTTTTAGGAAGTTCATCTTGTATCTGTCAGAGTGTGAAAGCGTGAGAATAACAGAAGCTTTTTAATGTGACTTTTCTTTTTCTTAGGATGCATTCCTGTTAGATTTCTAAGCTTCCTTCCACTGTCACGGGTATTAAAACATGAAGGCCTAATCTTTAAGTTTTAACAACGCTTCTGTTAAGGGATTAATTTTTCACCAACATATACTGCAACAGTAAAGACTACTGCTGCCAGGGAAAAAGAGTAGTTACAAAGGTACCGGAGTGGAGGACCAAGTTATACACAGCAAGGTAAGTACGAGACCAGTACCAGTGATACACCAAAGTATCGACACCTCATCACTTCGTTACTGCTTAGGATTGCATATACTTAGAACCATCATCCTGCTATAGTGGTTACTGTGCTATGTGATTTTTAATACTCCACTTTTCTTTCAGCATGCAGTCATTCTACTTTTTAAAGGCGCAAAATGTCTGTGCGTATTTCCAGCGTACAGGAAGTCCAGAATGACAGATCTGTATGCAAATCAGAGAAAAATCTGCCTTTAGGATTAATCATTTCTATAGCAGAAAGAGCCATGCTTAGTAACATCATTATTAATATGCAGGGTTTTTTTCAGTCTACTACAATTAATTGGAAATTTTATCCATTAACCATGTAATTCCATTTCAAAAAAAATCTCACATACAGGCCAGAAAGAATTTACCACTCAGATTTCCCCATCTGGTGTTACCTCTCACTTTGAAAAGCACTTAGTTATCGTCAGAATCCGTACCACCCATTGCGCAGCAGCAGTACTGCACATTGTGACAGACAACATAGCTCACAAAGGTGCACAGACTGGGTATTTTCAAAAAACATGCTGTTGTGCTGAAGCTGTTTTAAGTTTTCACATGCGTAGGTATTTTTTTGGTTTTGTGTTTTAACAAGCTCATGTTAAATTGTTCTTCACACGAGGTTCTGATAATATGAGGAAAACAGTAAAACTGTAATATCCCTGCAGTATCTAACAAAGAGTTACTTCCAGTTTGGTTTATATCTTTATAAATTAAATTGTAAGCAATAGTATGCATTTCTTTTTCAGTCTGTTTTCTTTTCAGCTTCCTGTTGTTTCTAGAAAAATGAATCAGACATTTGTTTCTCCAAGATAAAAAAGACTACTGAAAATATTGTTCTAGTAGATGCCTTTCTGACAGAAAAAGGAAATGTTCCTGACACAATATCCTCAGCAAAAGGTATGCTTTTAGTGAAGCAAACCAGACAGTACCCCAAAATTACTCAAATAAATGCAAACATATGTCTGGACCTACAGAAGTAGCACAAAAATGGAAACCAACAGTGCTCCTGTGTCTTAACGGCATCCCCACTTGTTTTATATGCAAGCTTATGCTTCTCTTCCACCTGTTAATGTACTAGTCTGCAGCAAGAAACATCTGTGATGGTTGCCAAAAACCAGCATGTCAAACCCTCCATCTGTAATGGATGTTTTGAGAAGTATTTGACTATAAATACACTGCAGCAAATATTGGAATGAATTACAATGCCTAAGTTTTGGCAATTATTTGACAAGCAGATCAACACAAGAGTCTCCATATGATAATCTAGTGAGTCTCTTAAATCTGAGGCATTTTTTAAAAAGCAGACCATCAGACATGAGTAGGATTACTCCTTTTATCTAGCACAACCCCAGATCATGCAAGACTTGATTTCTTGAATGTACAGCACCTGAAACCACTTCTGGTGCCATTGACTGTTCATACACCTCCGTGCTGCACCACAAAACAGCGACCTGCCACAGCGGCATGAAACTTCCTCCAAAAGTCTGGCAATGGAACATCATGGCAAGCCTGTTTCTGTCAAGTAATTCAGAAGAGATGGCAGATCTAGCTGTTGATATAATTAAATAGAGTTTAAGGAATCAAAGTTAGATCACCCCTTTGTCCATGGAGCAAGTCTACCACGGAAAGAAAATAGACATAATAATGTGAATCATTCAGTCACTGCAGACACTGGATTAAAATAATGTTCCTCCATAGATCTGAGTGAGTATTGGCATGGTTAATACCAAGCGCTATCCCATTCTTTACAATATATGGACTAGAATTGGAAGTTATTTGTGAAGTTACTGAATTACAGCAGACAGATACAGAAGCCTACAAATGTATATTCCCATTGGAATATTCTCATTACATACACATAGTAACACTCATATTCCCATTGGAATATTCTCATTACATACACATAGTAACACTCATTACACACTGTAAAAAGGCAGGATGTTGCAACAAGCTTTCTGCCTATCAGAGAAGTTTCTCCAACTGTCTTACCACAGGAAGCGCAGGGTCAAAAAAAATTAAGAGGTTTTTAAGAAATGTAAAGTTGATTATGAGGAGTTGTTTCTAACAGAAGGGGACTGGACTAGATTCCTGCTACATCCTATGCTTCTGCAAAATAGTCACTGTAAACCAAAATTTACATTAAGTGTTCACATGGAAAAAAAATTTTGGCAAAACTGTGAAGTGTCAATGACTCAGATTTCCCATTCTCAAGAACATGAGTTTTGGGTTTTTTTTTAAATATTCTCACCAACAAAAAAGGTTGACAAAACTCTCCTGTATTTGCTTACATGAAAAAACTTAATTCTGAACGTTTTTGTAAACTTTTGGTCTAAACTTTTTTTTGAGGGGGAAGCTATAAAGGCCCCAACTGCTCACTTGAAGTTGGATGACACTTTCCATCCCATTAGGGTAAACTGAATTTCAAATCTCTTCTTGTCCTAGCCATCAGTGCCTGGTGGATGCCCTCCTCCCCCAGAAAAACAGAACAGGAGAACATACAGCTGTATGTCATAACTTCCGTGCTAATTTTCAAGACGGAATATTTACATACCTTTTTAATCTTCATTGCTTCTGTTTCAAAAGCAGTTATCTTTCCAGTCAGAGAAATCTCAGTTAAAAAGCCTTTACAGTTCAGTAATTTTACAACACTTACAGAATTTGAATTGGAAAGACATGTACGTGGTCACAATTTGGACGTTTTAATCTCGGGACCAGCAATTCAAGTTATTCAGACTAACTAGCTACTGAAGCGTTCTGCTCTTTAGTTTTCATTGAAGTAATACAGCAGCCTATATTTTGAGAATTTCAAAGTTTTCTTCACCCAAAAGCGGCACGATGATTGGCCCCATAACCTGCAGGTGTACTTGCAAGGTGTCGTGTGCTCCAAGCCCGTGGTCAGCTATAAACCCCTCTACATTCCTGTACTACTGTTTCAAGATGTTGCTAGCAGGGGTCCACACTCTATACATTACTTCTGTCAACACTAGATTGGTATTTGCTCTGGAACCTGAAAAGCAAAACATCCACACATATTTTAGCTCATTTTCCTTCTATTTTATTCTTTATGTTCATAAGAAGTCCAAAATAATTAATTCAGTTTAAAGCAAAACCAGGTAGAATCAATTTTCCAGTGCTGTACCTCTTAATGTGCTATTTACTTATTTAATAAATTTAGGAAAATGACCAAGCATTTTTTTCAAAGTCCCTTTTCAGTAGCCTAAAATACCAGTATTAATTATAATAGTTCCATCATTATCAAGTACTCTGCCTATCCTAAAATAAGAATGGTGTTCTCACAAAGTGAGATACTCCAAAGAAGAAACTGTACATTTGTTGCCTGTATGCTGCTTGTATTTGTGTTCCACCTCCGAAAAAAAAAAACCTGTTGGAAAAAACCTTATTTTCCCTTTCCAGATGTAAATTAAAAGCAAGACAAAAAGAACAGTAACAAGTGTTCCCAAGGGTGGAAAACATATAGAATTTTGGCTGGATGACTTTCAGATGAGGCTCCACTACAGCTGATCACAACCGCAATCTTTGTACCAACCATTGTCTACAGAGGCCTTTACAAGGCTGTCAGAATAACTTTAAAGCTGAGCTTTTTATATTCTTCACCTATTTTTGGAGTGAAATTAGAGCAAATTATATTTTAAAATTAAATTGAAAAAATGTAAACAGAACATAATCGAAGTAGAAGTCACATGAAACGAGTACCTCCAGAAATTCTCATAAATAGACACTTTTTTAAATTGGAATTGTGCCCCCCCTTTTTTTATTCTTTTAATATGATGACTGATTTGACTTTTTTCTGCTTTCAAGCTTGGCAGAGTTTAAAAAGGATGCTTTCTTAATCCTGGGAACATCACAAATTTCAAACCAGGATCTCTCCTAGCTTTGACAAGACACCTTTTACAACATACATACCTTTACTGACTACCCTCAGTGCTGAATCTGCAGCAAAACCTTGATTTCTCTTAAATATCAATCATTTAATGTTCCACTTTCAATAAGCTGTAACAGTCTCACTAGAAATCTCTTTTACTCTAATTGTTCAATTTTACGTTGTCCACTCTCTGGCAATAGCATAGTTTCATTGATTTGCCACTGCCATACAGTCCTTCAGTAGCAGGTAAGAATCAAAAAGCCAAATATAAAACATGACTAAAGCAGCACAACCCTCTGCCACCTCTAATAAAAATTAGTTTTGCCTAAAATTATCATCTACCATGTGGGTGATGTCAGGGCTGAGAGACAGTGACGGCAGCATCTGTGAGATCATCTCATGACTGGAAAAGTCTTCACTAAAGGAATGGCTGTCAAAAATTTACACTAGGTACATCCTCTGCAGTATGAAGGGATGGTAAGAATCACTGGCATCACCACACCCCTCCTACTAGCAGGGCTGCCATGTCAGTTAGAGGAGTTGTAGATTGCATATATGCACATTTATTCAACATTAAAATCTAGTCCACGGTTTTCACATTAACTTCACACCAAATCCTTTTTTTGACATGTGCCTGTGCGATTAAGCTGTATACATTTGCAAAGAAATAATTTTTCTTAACCTCTCAAGGCAAAAGCAGTTACACTTCTGTTTAAATATATACAGTATAATGAGCAAAATGACCAACATGACTAGGAAAATGTAGTGTCAAAAACAAATGTGAAATAAAAAAACCTTTTGTGAAGAACTCCCACACTAAATTCTGCTCTTGTACGCTCAAAAATGTTGACCTTTTACTACATTCCCCACAAAGTTGTACAGTGATGAGCACACAGTGCAGGCTGTACTCTTTCACTGATGGAAAGCCTGCTTTGTTTAAGTCCCCAGATACCTAACCTAGGTGAATAATGGCACTGGCAAGAGGCTGCAGAGAAATGTATCCACAAAACGTAACTTCCTATGTGGCTCTAAAACAAATCATACAGACAGATGTTAAGATTAGAAAAGCCACTTTTGTCCAAACTCTCCAAGTAAGCAGACAATCCAAAGCCTGTCTCACGTGGTAACTACTTTTACTCCTGGAGCTTTTGAAAATAGCATAGTTTGAGAAAAATCTGAAAACAACATTCACTTTTGCACCTTAGTGTGTACAAAAGGCCGCTTAGGCAAACAAATCACACAAAACAGCTTGATTTTGTTCTTTTTCTTTCTTTCTTTTTAAAAAAGAAGACTTCAAACCCATATCCCCCAAACGCTTTATCAGGCAGAAGAGACCTTTGAAAATACAGTCTGTAAATCTAAGAAACTCCAGTTGGGCAAGCCACCTTCCTCTTACATCTGCGAAGTCTGCTCCTATGAACAATTCTATTCTACCTCCACGTCTTTGAGGTGTTGCTGTAGTTTGCACAAACTACAGTTAGTTTTTTGTAAACAAGCCCACAGGAGAAGGATATTAAAGAGCAGTCTGCAGTCGTCTCCAGGGATTTTGCACTCCTGCTGCTGGTAGAATGGTCAAGAATCACCAATGACTGCACTACGATATGCTGGCAGTTAAAGTTGGAGCCATCCTATGGAAACACAAGCTTTGTATCCACTAGAATGGTAACACTGCAAAAGGATATAAGCTCACATGGTAAGAAACAACTTCCACAAAGCAAAAATTTAGTGTTTATTCCTGTATACTATCTGCTTCAACACACAGGAATTTTTCACGGACAAGAACAGATGCTGATCAGTTCTTCGTGCATATGCCTATCATTATCACTACAGATACTTCTAAGTTTCATGCTAGTGCCTCAATCTTTAACAAGTTATTTCACATGACCTACTATAAAGTGGGAAAACATATTCTTCTAGTTTTACACACCAGGAATGAGGGGTAAGAGAGAGTACGTGATTTCCTAAGAGTCACACTGCAGCACAACAGGAACTGCACTGCTGTTTCCTCCAACCTAGGTCAGCTTCCCAATGACTCGTACTTCCTTCTTCTTGGATGCTGCTGTATTTAGGGGCTTCACAGGGAAGGCGAAGCCTAAGAAAACATGTCAATCAAGAAGTTTTGAGAAATTCTTTTGGAAAAAAGAAAACAACCCACCCACCCACAGAATTTAAGTCTGCTAGTGGCCTTTAAGAATCTCACATAAACAGAAGTCTCACAGTTCAAATACAATTTCTTATTTTGGAAACACAACACACTTCAAGATAACCTTTAAAAATTTCTTGTCAGAAGACTGTTCATTTTGTGACGCTTACATCACTGCTCACCAATCACTGAAAAACAGGAACGTAGAACATTTAGTAAAACCACCAACAGTAGACAGACTAGGAAAACTGATCACAAGTAGAAAAAAGGGATTACCTGTGGTACTGGGAAAATCTCAAACGTACCATGGAAGTGTCCTTCTATTCACAAACCTGAAAGACTTGTCAGAATACTGATCCCAAAAAGGGATTAGGGACAGGCCAATACCCAATGAACAAAAAGGAGCAAGACCAAGAAAGTAGCAAGGGGCCAGCAGATGTTGCACAGGGTATGCGCAGACAAGCTACTGCGGGAAAAGCTGTGTCTGGACTTCTAGCTCTGCTATTGCTGTGCTGACGTTGTAACTGCCTATGTGCAAGCTCTTAGCCACGAGGAAGCGCAAGACAGCTAACTCCTCTTTCACACCTCCCCTTATACTGTAGTAATTTGTGGTGACACTCTAAGCAATTATTTCAGTTTTAACATAATACGTTCTGTTCAGTTCTCTAAGTAAGCCTGTATCTGTCTCTTCACTGTAGCTTCAGTCACATCTGCTTTAACAAGAGTCATAGGGAGGGTATACTGCAGTACAATGTAATGTTCCCAAGTTTTACTCTTTTGAAGAGTACATACAACAGTCACAGGCACTAGCATTCATGCTAGGTCTGGACTTCGATTTAATCAATGTAAAAAAAAAAGAAAAAACCAAGCCAAAAAAGACCCCACCTCCACCCCACATCATGCCCACCTCTCTCCCTCTCTCTAAAACGAAGGGGAAAAATGCCACAAGTCTGTATGTTGAAATTCATCCCACATGACGTTTCCTTTGGATTTAATTGCTTCCATACAATTTGTATCTGGTAGTCACGCTAGGCCCCAGCGCACTAAATATGCTGTTACAAAGAAGTCCTTGTCCTGTAATAACCTCCTTAATCAAAGAGATGGAATTATGGGTAAAACAAATTTTCAACTTCATCCAAAGCATCCAAACAGGAAACAAGCCAAAGCCTAACCACCAGCTCTTCCAACGTGATGTGAAGGGGTGAACAGCAAAAAGCCAGAAAGGACAGACTTTACAGGTACTACATTGTCAAACCTGTTGAAAGTTGGACACATTCATCAACTTAGGAAGCAGACAGCTATGCATACTGTCACTTACCAGTTACGGGGTAAAGATGGTCAGGCAGACCATCTTTTAGATGTTGACTACAGCAGCTCACAACAGTTACAAAAATAAACCCACTATTCATTTTTCTTTCTCTGAGGAACGCAAACCATTAGTAAAAACAATACCCTTTCAGACGGTTCCCGAAAAAACATCTGGTTTTCATGGCAGCAGCATTAACATCAATTCTATACACACCTTTCTAAAAATATGCTAATTGATATTCCTTTCTAATGATTAATGCATAAAGCAATTGTATTCAGCTCATGAGATGGATGCAGGACAGTTGTCCTCCATCAATGCACAAATACTCCTGGACTTTGGATTTGACACTAAGACTAAAGGATTAGACAAATTTCATTAAACCAATGCAATTCTCTGCACATTATTTATTTACTAGCTTAAAAGTGTATATCAAATTTCATATCAACACAGTAGTGTGTATAGCAGGGGTGTCATCAATTTCTTTAAATCATTTATAAGTGCATACACCTAAATTTGGTGCAACTATTGTGTCAACAGCCCTTTACGGTAAGTTTCTTTAGTACTTCCTCAAAGGAAGCCCTTCCTGGTAACATTTCTAGCATCAGCATAGTCTTGCTTAAAGCTTTCTTCACTGACACTTTACAGCTAAGTCAAAAATGTAGCTTGTATCCTAACTCAGAAATCCGACAAGCGAGGGAACTGGATCCTCTCCTGTAAATCAAATGTGTCCTTGAAGCAATTTGATTCCAGATCTGGTTTTGTCCTCAGATTTTATTAAGCACCACATTTTAAGCACCACATTAACCACAAAATTTTATTAAGCACCACAGGTGACATGATTTTAGATTCTGAGAAAATAGTCTATTGATCATGAAAAGACACTGTCTTGGACCAGAAAATTAGTAATTATTAGCTTTCATTGGAAACTCTGTAGCCATTCCTACTACCAGATTCAGAGGAAAAAAAGTAGCTCATAGATCCCTGGTGGGTTTTTAGGATTTTTACAAAGGATTCCAACATCAACATAGAAATTAGCTTAATTTTTCTTTTCAGCTATGCTTTACAGATTTGCATCAAAGAAAGGTATTTGTCTATCCAGGTCAAAATTTCCCCCAGTCAATCAGTCTGATTTTAATCTATTCCAAATTATTCATAATTGTTAATGGGAAGAAAAGCTTCAATTTCCACAAAGTTTAATAAACATATGAATAACTTTTTTTCACTTCATTGTAAATTGTAAGCTTGAGCCTGGCAGATCTTACTGTTAGTACTCAAAGCAGACTTCATTAAATAGCCCATTTACAACCAGCGTCAATAAACACAATCCATCGCTACGGCTGCAGCAGATCTGTAGTCAGTCTACAATACAGTAACTCAAAACCACCATGTTCTGCCCCTTCCACCAGCTCTCTTCAGTCAAGATCTGAAACAGGTATTTATCAGTCAATAAGGCACGACCCAGCTCTGAACAGGACCATCCCAAGACCCCAGAAATAGTTTTTCACATATCATTGGATTTCTGCTATAAGGCAGTTGTAACTAAATCTGCATGCTTGACACATTCACGCGTCTTTGGAAACAAATGGAGTTACCTCTAAAAAAAGTGTGTTAATCCCAACCCAAAATTCTAAGCTCATAAACCAAAATGTGGTCCAATGTAACATTAAAAATATTACTAACATTCTGATTTTTGAAAATCTGTGAATTAAATTACAAACCTCTTTCCATAAACTACTAGGCCACCTGGTGTTTCACTGTTGAGTTTGAAGTCTTAGAACACCGGCCCAGGCTGCTCAGAGGACCTGTGGCTGCCCCCTCCCTGGCAGGGTTCAAGGCCAGGCTGGACAGGGCCTGGAGCACCCTGGTCTGGTGGAAAGGGTCCCTGCCCATGGCACAGGGGTTGGAACGAGATGATCATTAAGGTCTCTTCTAAGCCAAAGCATTTCGCGATTCTATGAAAATTAATCTGAAGACATTATTTGTAAACTACAAATTGTCAGGAAACTAATGCACAAACTTGCTCTCAACTTCCATATTAAAAAACATAAATTGGGTAACTATCATAGTCCAACAATTATTAAAATGTAATCTACAGAAAAATACAAAGAACAGATAACCTAACACGTATGGCACATACAATGTCCTGAGACCAGTTTTTTAATTAAAAATTTCACCACAGGATCAGATCCTGTATGATAAGAGCCTGAAACCTCCTGTTACATGGAAAGATGCTTAGGTCACCGAATTCAGTAAAAAGGCAGTGAAAATTAAAAGCACTCAGCACTTCACAAGCTCCACTCTGCTGTGAATGAAGACACCGTCTGTATTTAAAGTTGCATAAATTTTACAAAAGACACAGTATTACGTCCTTACTGAGTTAAAGATACACCACATTGAACACAAACAAAACCTTTTTCATACACAAAATGGGAATTTTGGCTTGATCACCACAAAATAAAATAAAAAAAAGCATCTGCCCTACTTCTGCTGAAAAATAGGTTAGCAATTGTACTCAGTTAAAAGCAACTGAACTTCAAAGATTATGCAAAATGCAAATTTTAACCCATGAAACAGCTCAGCCAGACAATTCACTGCAAGGGAAAGAACTAATTGCATCTGTTTCACTATTAGTTTTGTAATTTACAGTAGTAAAACCCAGCCAAGCTTGCACTTTGTGCATAACAAGCTGATCCCATTTATTGTCCGTTCATTTTGCATACCAGTTTAATTGCTCTTTATTTCTCAGTATTTTGCTTCCACATACTCCTTTGCATTGACAGAAGCACAAAGAAACTAAATCACTAGAGTCAAACTTTCTTTTTTTGCTGTGGAGACTGTTGCAGGTCTGGTTTGAGTTCAATTCATTACTTCTAATGTAGCACTGAATATGGAAGTTAATCTATTAAACCTTTCAAATCAACAAAATAAAAACAAATAAATACATGAAAATTTCCATGTCAGTACTGTCATACTTAAGAGCTAATCACACAGAAATTTCTTAGGCAGTATATATATTCTGTTTAAACGCACACACAAAAGAGGCATCTAAAACATAAAATTAACAAAGATCTTCAAAACAGAACAAAAAAATCAGTGTAGGCTTTCCAGTGATCACATTAATTTCATTGTTTGCTCTGTCTGAACATTCCTATCAAGTTACATGTTTATATCAAGCTGAATACAATCATGAGAACTTACTCATTATTTAGTAGAACATATTGATAAGAAAACATTTATTACAAATCAAAAAGGTACTTAAAAACTACCAGGAAACAGCATTTCCTTCATGTAATGTTAAAAACAGATTTTAACTTTGTATGCAGATTATTATGAAATAATTGCTGTTACAGTTTGTCAGTGTTTACTATTTAATATATTTGTCAAGTACATTAATTAAGGTCATACAGATGTATCTGAAATATGGTTGCATTCTGTACATACATATTAAACTGAGAAACTTTTAAAGCTGTGATGACTGAAATGCAAGTTCTGACTGAAGCCATAGGTATGCAATTCTAATAAAGCAGAACAGCCTACAAAGTACGTAACAGCAAGAACAAGGACTAGGGTCTATGGCCACTTTACTAGTATGCCCCAATAATAAATTTCTATAATGAAAGTTCTTCAATAAAAATTATTAAATACTCTTGTGATTACCGATTCTATTGTTTCTGCTGTACTTCAAAATTTATACACTTAATTTTGGGAGCATATGCAAATTTATAAACTTTCCCTTACCAGAAATTTCGACAATATTTTGTACTGAAATAAAACAGTTATTCCTGAACAAAAGCATAAGGTCAATTTCTGAAATATTTTTTCTGTCTGCAATTGGGAAAAAATTCTATCAAGGCCTGATCAGCAAACTAAACTAACTCTGTTTTGAGAGACAACTTTGAAATGCCATTCTTTTTCTTGCTTGCACCACAGATTATTAAATCAAGGGAATATAACAATTCATTTCTAATCCTAAAATTATTTTTCCTACTTTTGTATTTTAGATATTTCATATGACCTAACTGTGTATGTCTGAAGAGTTCGTGTGCTGACGCTCTCTCCTATTTAATTACACTAGAGGTCCCTTAGACAAAGCCCAATCACTCAAGTTTTACCAAAATGAGATCTGGCCCAATCTCCAAATCAAGAGGCTGAAATTACTCCATACATCATGCTGACTCCAGCAAGCACGAAGATAAAACCCAAATCTCATTTGCACAAAAGTTAAGGAAGTTCTCTGGTTCTATAACATCATCATTAAAACAGCATTTGAACTACAGACTCCAGTTAAAGCAGCAACCAGACAGACCTCTAACGCTGCCCATCACAGCTTGCAAATTTAGTTTTGATGTGTACATTTCCATCTCAGAACTTCTGAAGCATCTCTAAAAGGATTTACAATGGTGAGCTATAGTTGTAGTTCCATCGATTAAACTTTGGTATTGTATCACAGCTTTCCTGTCAGGAACTCTTTAATATGCTTACTGACTCCAGATAAAAGTCATTAGGAGTAACACATCTTAGTACTGTCTTGCATATTTTAACTTATTTTTAATAAAGGGACACTGGCAAGAGGAGCAGTTCAGGCACTAAGTCCCACATGAAAAACCACTGGAGACAGGGAATAGAACAAATCCCTTAAGGTGTGGATTAAATGCTCCAAAAGCCATATGCTTCTGTAAACGTCTCTTTCTAATGCATGACACCAAAAACGGCGAGGATGCACGGCCTCTTGCTTTGCACCATTTTTCTACAACGTCTGAAGAAAGCTACACCGATGTAAGCCCCACCTCACCAGGCATGCATCATGTCCATGAGTAACTCTGGAACAATACTGCAAAGGCGTCACACAAAGGTGTTAGCGTTTTCCATATTTTTATCAGAACTTAACAGAGCAACTGTCTCACGCACTGGCAATCTCCTTCTCCATTTCTAGTTGTGCAAGTACATTCTTGAGGCGGAAAAGTATCTCCATTATGAATACTGTACAGCACCAAGCACAACACCAGCATAAAATAATAACAATCTCTACAGAATTAACACAAATGGCTTTCAGGGAAAGACAGTATTTGGAAATCGTTTTAACACTTCAACTGTCTTAGTGTTATTCCTGTGACATTCTCAGAAAAAAAGTATTTTCATAGTGTTTACATTACTTTTCTTCTCCTGTCATCCTGTTGAACACGCTCAGTGATATAAAATTCATCATGTGTTAAATTAAGCCTCTCCACCAACAGAAACCAGGAGGAAAGAATTTGAACCTGCTGAGTAAATCAAATATTGAAATTCATTAGCCTTCTTTCCCCTTGAGCAAGATTTACTGGCAAGTATGTCCTGGTATAGCAAATGTTCACTGTAACATTTTAAAAAAACACAGTATGATAAAGATAACAGCGGCAACAGTTTCACAAATCTGTTCAGTGCAAATACCATACTCCCTATATTCTGTTTACCTTCTGGAATGAAATCAGAGTCTGAGCAAGAAGCACTGTACACACACCGAGAAAACATTAAAACCTTGGTCTTCATTTGAAATCAGCCTGTACCACCTAGAAACAAATCAGTGGAAAGCAATACTTGAAAAATTCCTTTTACAGAATATGTGTACACAGCTCAGCATGTGGATCGATACGCAACTGATATTCCCACTCACCAACATAAGAGCCACCCAAGGCAGTTTGCCTGTCTTTCCAGAAATCCTTTTTATCAGAATAAATCACACTTGAATTTTTTTCCACACACAGAAAAATGCTTTAGATAGCGTTGCTGTAAGTGTGTGTTCATTAGTCTGTTTTCCATCCCCCACTTCTGTGGTTGGTATTTAATTATAGGGTGGAGTGGTCCCCAGGCTACTTATGTTTCTTCCAGTCACAGCCAGAAAATTTCTGCAGGAACTGACACGCAGGAGTGTGACTGCTGCAAGTTATAGCTGGTTCCCTGTCAACAAGGTTAGCTCACTGTTCACTGAAACTCCCATCACTACTTTTGTTTAGTAATTCTTAAAAAATATATTTAAATACAAACAGCATTCTAAATTTCAACAGATAATAAAGGCTTTAACTGGACCTAATTTGGCTATTTACTCTTAATCTGCTGTTCAATTTTCTTTTGCTAATGACTACAAACAACCAAATCTTTATCATGAAGCTGGAAAGAAATGACAAATTTCCTTTGCCTTGAATACTGGAAAATGTAACCCTGTATGCCTGGTTTGACCAAACAGGATTTTCAAGCACATCATCTGACTTGAACGCTATATATTATTGCACACAGTTTTAAACACTGCTTTCCATAAACAATCTTAAATTTCTGCAGAAAATTCTATTTTCACCTGAAAAATATTACACCACATTTTGTAGCGAAGTATTACTCCCAAAAGCAATGAGGTATGAAGAAATACATTATAGGTATAAAGAAATAAATTATTCCAATTGATTTTCTACAAAGAAATGATACAAGTTCTGTTGGGCAAATAAAATTGGGCCAACAAAACAAACACTAACTTAGGTAACAAATTCCATACAATCAAAATTTTAATTTATATTTTAAAAGGATGTTAATCAGAGTACTACTGTTGGCAGGATTTAGAAAAAAAAATAAAGACACTTTGGGGTTTTATCTACGCTTTTTTTAATAAAGGACTTGCATTTTTGGCCTAAGCAACAAGAACCCTTCAACTTGGAAATCTCTATGTCAAAAACGTGTCACAGGAAGATGAAACCACGTGAGCTCATTTTTATCTCAGTCAAAAAACAAACAGCAAGACAATGATTATGTTCTGTGATTTTTAGCCAGAGGTATCTGAAAACACCTGCTGGCCAAGTCCTAGCGTAAATTTGTATAAAATGCTTATTACGAATGATCTGTTAGGGTGCTCCCACCAGTCAGCTGCTTCTTCTCCGCCCTGTACTATTGAGAAAAATACATGCAAAGTGCAGAGCAACAAGATCGTCTCAGGGCTACAAAAATGATCCGAGGGCTGGAGCACCTCTCCTATGAGGACAGGCTGAGAGAGTTGGGCTTGTTCAGCCTGGAGAAGAGAAGGCTGCGGGGAGACCTGACTGCA
>Ga0065711_1037056_pt1 | contig 20247 bp, 11 predicted proteins | sample Hoacrofraction12_FD_59098 | JGI IMG/M metagenome (GOLD analysis project Ga0065711, IMG submission 59098) | Hoatzin crop microbial communities from Cojedes, Venezuela - Epithelial fraction 12 v2 (version 2) | ecosystem: Host-associated > Birds > Digestive system > Esophagus > Crop | place... | reverse complement strand
AGCAGAGACAGCAGTGACAGGATGAGGGTTAATGGTTTTAAACTAAAACAGGGTAGGTTTAGGCTGGATATAAGGAAGAAATTCTTTACAATGAGGGTGGTGAAACACTGGAACGGGTTGCTCAGAGAGGTGGTGGAGGCCCCTTCCCTGGAAACATTCAAGAGCAGGTTGGACAGGGCTCTGAGCAACCTGATCTAGTTCGTGGTGTCCCTGCTCGCTGCAGGGGGGTTGGACTAGAAGACCTCTAGGGGTCCCTTCCGACCCAAAACTTTCTATGATTCTATGATTCTTTCTTGACAGCTACCTTCCAGTGCCTGTGTGGCCAAGGTCTCCAGCTGTCTGCCTTTCCTTCCCTCCTTCCTTTTTTGCTTGCTTGCTTAATTTGTATGTTTCAGGGTCTTGTCTCTGCAGACTTTCTGCAAAGACTTGGTAAATCTCTTCAGTTTTCTTCATGATATGTGTCCTGCCCATCTCTTCAGTGCCTTTGTTGGACAGCTTAGCATCTCAACTGGAGAGCAGCTCTTATCAGAGAGGCTACTGCTGCCTCCCAGCCCCAGGAAGAAACCCCTGGCCCTATGTACCATCCCAGGGCGGTGGCCACCTCCCCCTGGAGGACAGCTGGGATGAGTTCCACGCCATGCCCTGGGCACTATCCTCAGGGTGTGCTGGAGCTTCCTGTGGAAGCCGCGCACAGTGAGGGTGACCAGCAGTGGCTCAAACTTTATGAACATCTGAACCCACCAGGCACAGACACCATTATTATTCTATTACTGCTGCTTTAAAACCTTTGGTGAGGGACTCAGTCAACAGCTTTTGGGAAACATTCTTTATCTACATGCTCTCTGAAAAGACCTCTATCAAGTTGCTAAGATGAGACTTCCATTTATAAAAGCCAAATTGACTCATCTCATGTAGATGTATTTTTATCCAGCTATCCACTTATTCTATTCTGTTTTATGGTTTCCATGGGCTGGAGAGAAATCAGGATTACAGGCTTTACATTCTTAGATCATCTCAGAAGGGTTTTTAAACAGTGGCATTATATTTGCCATTCCCAGTCTTCAGGTACAAAGGCTGTTGTAGATAGCACATTACATGTGATTGCTATTATTTCAAAAATATTATCTTTTTATTCTTTTGAATCTCTTAGATAAATACTGTCTGGTGGTGGCAGTCTAAAACTATGCCCTGAAAGTACTTCTTTTTCTCCAAAGCCAAATATGATGTCTAGCTGAGATATGCACAGATAATCCACCTTAGTATGTTTAATGTATTTTGTTATCTAATGTAAATATAGAATATTGCCACATGCAGACTACAGTTTCAGCTGTGTAGTTACATCTGCATTTTCAAAGCTGTCTAGAAATGGTCCTGGTCTTTAATATAACTGCATTATTTAATGAATGTAACTTAAAAAGCAAGGAGATATTTCAACACCAATATGTGCACAATCTCCAGAACTTTGTGGAGATCATACTTTATCATTTGCTGTGGTAAAAATATTGTATTTCAGACATAGACCTCAAAATTCACACAGAAATTTTGTGTGTTTGAGTAAAAGGGGTGAAATGAGTTTTTTTGCTTTATTTTTTATTAAGAAGGTAGTTGACTTGTATCTAAATCTTGTGATTATTTATTTATTGACTGATTTTTACGGCTAAATTCTTCAGTAACAAAAATGTTCTATAATACATCAGCACTAACAATCTGTATTAAATGAACACAGCATAAACACATCAAATAAGCAAAAGAAGAGCTGATAACCTATCATAAAGAAGCAGATTTAAACTGAATTCTGGAGAAGTACTTTCTATGTAACAGTTTCTATCTAATATAGAAAAGTTGATTCTGGCATAAACAGAAAAAGTGTCTGTTGATGACATTTTAAGGACTGCAAGAATAGAGAAAAAAAAAGTCAGAAAAGTGTTAGAAACCCCACTGATGAACAATACAGGTAGAACATTGTACTTTGTAAGTTGATTCTCTTCCTAACACTTGGGTGTTTGCCCGTCATGGAAACATTTGCAATAACTCCATCTTAAATAAGCAAAGAAGAACTACTAAAGAAGCATGCCAAAACAGTATTTGGATGCTCCTTGGAGAACTTTGATCATGTGACTCTATAAAGCTTGGATCAGATCGGTTTGGGATAATTATTGTCCAATGCCATAATATTAGTCGCATTTTATTAACTAAGCTTTATTACTGCCTGTATATAAGGAAGGATGACTCAAAATGAGTCTTAATTTCCTCTCCTTTGTACTTGTATGGGATCAAGATGCATGATATAAACCTTCTATTTATGAAGTGTAAATAGCTTGCATTGTGTGTGCTATCTAATGCCTTTACCTGGGAATAAGATCAAAAGGGAAGAGGAATGGAAGAGAAAAGAGAATGACTAGGAGGAAATTGATCAGTATTTTATGTGCATATAACAAGCAATAATATAGTCTTTACCATTAAATAAATTAGCATTTGAAACAAGAACATCATGGTTAGTTTTAACTCATTTAAACAGCCAATTCAGAAATGACTGCTGTACAACTCCTCCCTCGAGTATGTTAATCAGTGAGACACAAGAGTCATGCTTGTTCTAGCATAATAAATATTTGTGTGTGTATGTTAATGTGTGGAGGATGAGCTTCAGCTGCAGAGTTATGAAGTACCTTCCCTCCTACCCCAAATACTGAGACTTGATCATTACAGCATTGTTAGGAGAAATTTATATTTAAAGCCAGAAGATGAAAAAAAATGACTCAACATTTTCCAAGGGTTGGCAGAGTTCTTCAATCATTTAACTTCTGGATTTAGGATAAAAATGGGCAATAGAGTTTCATACAAACAAACACTCTGTGCTGCCAATTTACTCTGAATTAAAGGAATGTTTCATTTTGTTTTGTGAAATTAAAGGTTTAGCCAAAATCCAGTTAAGGCCTTTGGGTTGAAATTTTCGAGTAGGAAAAGAATGCCTTCTGGAAGCCTTGGAAAACATGCCTTTGTTCAGAGACAGGACTGAAGATGAGGAAGAGGACAGGGTGCGTAAGCCAGAGGGTTTCAAGATAAGACATTGTGTTGTTTGGTATTGAAAGTATAGAACAAGTATCCTGTATTATGGAGGTGTCTTCTTGGCTATGTCATGGACTCTCATTTTAGTTTCTTAAGATGATTATAATACATGAGCAGTAAGAAACTGAACTGAATCAATGTGGCAGCCTTGTTTCTGTTTGACTTTGCAAATATAACATTTAAATAAGTTTTCTAATGTATAATGTTACTTACAATACTGGCTATGAGTGCAGGTGAAATACCTGACTTTTAAATCCAGAGAAGAGAGCTAGGCAGTAAAAATGCTGATTTGTAAACGAGAAATATTTATTAAACTCTCAATGGAACCAGTCTTGAAAGAACTCATGAATTGGCAGGAGTGGTGCAATGAATTCTTTTAGCATTTTCCCGAGGAGTCTGGAAATTTGCTGGGAAAAAAGCAAGTATTAATTCCTATACAAAAAATAGTCTAAAAATGTCTTTGCTTATGTATATTACAACAGCAGGTTCACTGTGCTCTGCAAATGTATTAGAAAACACAAGCTTCACTTGAAAGTGTTGACATCAATTATATGGAGGCCCGGAACTGGCTGCCATTTTTCACTGGGACTTATTGAAATTAAAAATAACTGTTTCCAAAATGAACTTTTCGTGTTTGAGATTTTGGGTTTTGTCTCCTTGTTTTTATGTTAAAATACTGCTCGATGTAGAATAGTTCCTACACTGTAGAAAAGCAAAGCCAGTGGTTGGAGGCCATAGTAATGGAATAAAAAGACTTTCCAATTCTGTATTTTTTGTACTGTAGAATGGTATGGTACATACTGATGGAGGTGCCCTTGGCAAGTGGGTATTGTGTCTGAGATATCAGTCTATTGGAATTCAATCCTTGTTCCACCCACAGAATAATTTTTTTTTTAAATTGGCCTCATCTCACTCATAAAAAGTTATTGTTTTAATGGGCTGAACCTATCCATTACAAGTATAACATTTATTACAGAGTATTAAGTGGATTTAAAGTATAATTAACTTTAAGTGAATTTGATAATTAAGATAACTTTAAATCCAAATTACATTTTGCGAATAGCATGATTTGCCACCATTGATTGCAGCAGTAGAAAACATCCCGTTTTCAAGGGTTTTTACTTAGTTTGGGGCTAATAACATACCAGAGTGAAGAACATTCTGTATTGTCTCCTAGCATAGTGAAACCGTTGAAGTTACATCAGAATTGAATATGATCCAAAAAAATTAATGAAAAAATGCTTATGTGCTAATCAAGTCACAGTATCGTAATAGTCATGTCAGACAGAGACATCACCATTGTCTATCAAGGAATGTTCAGCATTGCGCATTCAGAAACACAGACTACAGTGCAGAGAGCTGTAATAAAGCATGCTTGGTTAAAATACTCTCGGTGTAGACTTCAATCAATCAGCTCTTCTCTCTCCTGAGAGTACGTTCTTTTCCAAACAGCATGACTGTTTGTGTATACAAAATGCTTTCTGAAGTGGCCATTGTGAAATGCAGGATCGTTGCTGTAATTGCCTCATTGTTCAACCTATGTCACAAAATTATGCTAATCATGCACCACAGGTGCTTCTGTGCGTATCGTGTGCACAACACATCGGTGCTTCATTCTTTCGTTTGACATATGACAGTGAATATATTTCTGTGCTGGCACTATTAGAGCTGTTCAGGTAGGGAACTAGTAATGTATTGCATAAAGGCAGACTGCTGCAACTTTTTTTTAAATGCAGAGTCATTTGACATAACACAATAATGCAGAGATTGGAAGACACTGCTGAAATGATAATACATTTGTTTGCATTTAGGGCCAGGATAATGATTTGGCTATGCAGTTTCATATCAGACTGTCCTGACTTTCTCAGAAAAGGAAGGTGTATAGGTAATAGCTGGTTGTGCTTCAGGAATTCCTAGTTACCACAACAGTGTCTAGGGAATTATTATTGGGTGCTCTAAATCTGAAGACTTTTCGCTGTTCAAGTTGATGCTGGGCTGAGCTGGCATCAGGAAGCCTCAGAATTTATGGGAACATAAACCTACCTTATACCCACTTATTCCCTCAGCCATGCCAAGTGAAATAAGTCACTCTTGCTCTTCTGGTCCCCTCCATATCATTCTCTCCATCGTGGCACAGTAGAATCCATGCTATATGGGCTAAACCGGCACAAAATGTGGTAAAGAAGTGAAGTACTACTATCGTCTCTCAGTTATTGAGGACAATGGTCCAGGATATTTGACAGAGGCCTGGATTTTTCGTAGTATGTTCTGGTGCACATAGTTTGGAAACACACGTTTTGTGCTTGAGGTTTTGCTGTATGTCTTTGGTAAGGCACAGGGAAAGACTAGATACTCCTATGGCACCTTCTGGGTTTAATCTCCCCTGCATTCTGAGTTTCAGAGAACTAGTGACATCTGCTCAGGACAGACTCAGCTCAGATATAAGCAGGCACACCTGTACAACTGTGTGGCTGTGCCTTGGATAGGTGAAGTGTGAACACCACAACAGCAAGTGCTTATGAACTATAGGGCCTTCACCCCCAACTTTTGCCAGTAAGATTGTATTTGACCTCTTCCTGTCTTACATCTCTAAGCAAAAGCAGCGTAGGATTCTCTTCGCCTAAGTTTAGCAGCTCATTTTGTGACACAGAATCCTATTTTTAAGTTGAGGACATCAGGTTAGGCGTAAACACTTTACTCTGTTGAACCTTTACTCTCTTGAACCTTTTATTTTTACTGCTCCGTACAGATCCAACTAGGTGTAGGGGAGTTGGCTATGTTACTTAACGTTTAGACTACAGAAACTACTGAAAAGCAATAATCTTGTTAGTAATTCTTCATGCATAACAAATGTACATTAGACAATGCTGATAACGGAAATATATCTTCTCATGAGTTATTTCACTAACTTACTAGTAGCCATCTCTCCACTGCACTGGAGAGTTCTACTAACATTTCATCTCACTTTAATCTCCGATCTATCGGCCACCATATTTTGACTACCACCTAAAGATTCCTTACCAGAAAAAAGGGATATTCTTCTGTTCCCTCCCACTCCCATGAAAGTCTTGCTTTAGGGATTTCAAATCCTGAGTATCTGCTCTGGGTCCAATTTGTTAATTTCTAGTCTGCTCTAATGTTTTAAATTCTGGAATTAAAATAAATAGAAGTGCACATGCATCATTTAATGTGTTCATTTACTAGGCTTTTTGTAAACTTTGGCTTAAGTAACTATTTGTATCATACAAACTATAACTAAAGAATCACTTTGGATTAAGTTAAAACAATTTTGTTTTATGAAGAGGAATTGAGTAGTACTGTTTAATGAAGTATTAATAATTCAGTTTATGTTATCAACTTTTTTCTGAAGGATGTAAACACATTAAGGTGTATTTATACCTAAAAAGCTCGACTGCTTTAAGCAAATGTACATATACAGAATTCCTGTTTAAGTCTTTTGATCGCTCAGGAAATAGAACTTCTGCAAGATTGTTTCATTTCTGTTACTGTCTCACTTTTGGATGCACTGTCCCTGGTTTTCTGTCCAACACGTGGAGAAAACCAAGGCCCTGTCTCCTATGATCAAGTTGTTAATTGTTTTGCAGTTATGGTCAACAGTAATCAATAAAACAAATGTGTTAGGGTCTCTTTTTCGCCCTTTTATGCCTTGACTCCCTGCTATCCTTCACTTCTACCTGAAATCAATGATACATTTTTCATTGATTTTCTATAATACGGATAAGATCTAGCTGCCTGTTAAAGTGTGGCATATTGAAACCTGGTGGGGTGAATGAATTGGTTAAAGAGACACTATCCAAAAAACATCTTTATATTTTGCTAAGATTTTTTTAAAGAAAAATAATTTTATTTTCATATTTCTATGTCTGTACAATATTTTAGATTAAAATTTTAATTGTTTTTTCCATGTTGCTGAATTAAGAAACAACACTTATGGGAAAAAAAAAGGTCTTTCTGTTCTTATCTAGAGTCTGATTTGAGCACAGTGAAGTTAGTTAAGCTTCTCCCTGTTGGCTTGAATGGTTTCAGATCCATCAGATTTACGAAGATTCTGGAGGTTGTTAGGAATCTTGTAAATACCAAAAAGAACTGAATGAAGGAAGAGGGTCTTAACTTTAAAATATCTGTCTTAATTTGCCTAAGTTAAGACAGTCCCAGCTTAACACTCACCACGAGCCACAGTGTATCTAATCACCCACAGTCAGGTGATCTGAAAATTGGAAGGCGATGATATGACTAAGTAGCATCTGCATTAAAAGTTATCATTGTTTGGCTTACAGAGAAACAGTTGAGGTTAGGTTTGCATGCATATTTCTTATTTTCATAATTTTAAGGTCAATTAAGAAATACTATATTCATTGAAAATTAAAAGGGAATAATTAGTGGATAAAGTGGTTGAATGCAATGTGCAGTGAATAAATGTTACATTTCTTAACATAAATACTGCAATGTTGAGTTGGGCTGATTTTTCACTGTCATCAACAGAAAGAACTGACAAATTCACAGTCTACAATACCACAATTAATTTGCAATAATTTGTTTACATTATTAAAAAAAAAAAGGTGTAAAAACGACACTGAAAAAGTGTAGTGGTTTTACAAATTCTTTTACTTTCTGTATATTGAAAGTGCACATTGCCTTTTCCAGTAAACATATTTTATCACTTACTGTGCTGGCAATGAAGATATGTTTGTCCTTAGAGCATAATGATCTTGACAATTTACTTAACAGTACTTCCCTTGAGAATATGTATTTATTATCGCATGACCACTTCTTAGTCTGTCCACAGTCAATATAATACAGAAATTGTGCCTGAGTGTGAACCATTTACTACATTTGCAATTTCTGTGGATCTGTGATGTTTTTTCTCCCTGTCATTATGTTATGGGTTTGGCCAGGACAGGGTTAATTTTCACTGGAAACCAGGAAGGGGCACAGCTGGGTGGGCTGACCTCACCTGGCCAAACAGAGCAGGGTATTCCATACCATGTGCTGTCATGCTGGGTTCTGGTGGGGGGGAGTTGGGCGGCGGGAACTCTCTCGCGGCTCAGGAGCGCAAGGCGGCAGTGCGGGAGAACGACTTTGTGGGTTGTGTGGTTTGTTTTCGCCTCATCTGTATCGTTGCTCTTCCTGTTCCCTTTGTTTGCTGTTCTGTTAAACTTCCCTTATCCCAACCCACCGGTTTCTGCCTGTTTCTTGCCATTCTCCTTCGCACCCCGGCGGGGGGAGGGGCGGCCGCGTGGCGCTTTTGTTGCCAGCCGCAGCCAAACCGTAACACATTACTAAACTTTCCCCCACATCTCTGCAAAAGAATAAAAAACAAAGGGGAAGAAAAGAATATTTTGGGGGGTTTTATATGTGAAAAATAAAAAGAAATGTACTTTCATTTTGAATAACTTTTATTTTGTTTTGAAAAAAAAGTTAAAAGTTTGAGTTCTTTCAGTCATGTCCTAATAATATTTTGACCAAATTTAAAGGTTTGACCTCTCGTCTGATATTCTAATGACGACAGAGTACTGTAATATGACTATTTTATTTATATGTATTATTTTCATTGTATTTTTGTAGCTGGTATAGTTTTGAAGAAACTACTATGTGGTCTTCTTGTAATAATGACATTACTTTTGAAACAGAGATTCTGCATCTAACTGTATCATCTTATTTTAAGTCTTTGGTAACCTTCACAATACGCAAAGGCTGAACTGACATTGCCAAAACCAGCTGTAAGTCAACTTTTTACAATAAAGCTTATCAAATCAAAATACCCAAGGAGCTCTACATATAAAACTATGTGCAGAAAAATCATAATACACTTACACAGTCACTAGCATTTTTGTTACACTCTTTATAAAACTGATATAAAAGAATATTTTAATGAGCCATCTAACTGTTTCTTAAAAATGTGATATTCCTGAGAATGAACTTTGGTTTTCTACCTTCTGACTTGGATTCCTGATGAACACAATACTGAAAAGATCAGTGTTTCAAATATTATTTCAATCTCCACTTCCTTAAGGATGCTAATTATTAAAAAAACACACTGTCACTGCCATCATATAAAGTGGTAACCAAAGGTATATGTTTCACACAGAAGTTATCTCCTTTCCTTTTTGCCATTAATTGTGATAAACAGTTGGAGTTTTTTTACTTGTAAAATAAATGTCTTGTCAGTGGGAATGTTTCTTTCAGTTGCGCACACGAACAAAATGATTGAACTCTGTTTAAAGTAATTCTGTAGCACTTTTTAAATCACCTAATTAACTATATCATTTAAGCTCTTTACCCACAGCATCTTACAGTATTCTTATGAATTACACAGAATGCAAACTATGAAAACATATACTCTAGGGGGGATTTATATCCTATAACTTAAAAAGTCTAAAAATCAAATAGTTGAGCTAGTGCCTTTCAGTTTCTTCTACAACAAATGGAAGAAATTGAAAACTTCTAGAAAAGTATGTTTGGATAATGGTGGAACATCTGTCTTAAAGAGGTGAATTACCACCTGCAGATTCATATTTCTTTCCATTATCTACAAACAATGGGAATGAAAGTAGAAAGAGAGTTAAGTAAGTTAAGGTAAATGACAATATTGTTATCCACTTGTAATGATTTATTTTTTTAGCAAAGTTTGATAATTTCAAGAGCAAATAAGACAACATAGGCATGAAACTTTGAAGTGATGAACTGGTTGGGGTTGAAAAGATTTGTTGCCATAAGATAGTCTTTACTTGCATCTTATATCAAGTCTTTGTTTATTTATTTATTTTTATTTTTAAAGCCACTTGCTTGCTGAGTGAAAGCAAGTTGTCTTAGCAGCAGCTTCTGACTACCGCTGGAAGCTGAATAGATAGGCTTTGATGGGGTTGAATCTAGCTCCTGTGTGCCAAAACTAGGAATTTCTATTTCTCTGATCAAAGCTTGAAGTGAAAAGAGAGAAAAAGAAGGGGAAGAAAATAAAGCTAAAAAAAAAAAGCTTGAGAGAGAGAGGAAATTAACAGTTTCTTAAAGGAACTGAATGAAAAACTAAGAGATAAAGAGTTAACAGTAGGTTATGTTTAATATGCATCTCTGTTGTCCTTGTGACTTGCTGTTGATTTTAAGGCAGTGAGTAATACAGCACGTGGAGAGAATTCCACCTTCCTTAATTTATCTTCATGCTAAAGAAATATAGACGTAGGAGCGAGATAGAAAAGAGATGAGGAGCCTGGCAAAATAATCTTCAGATCACACAAATGGCAAGCATCAGTAAACACGTGCAGTGCCTTATGTGGTATTGAAGTGAAAATGAGGCCAGAAACTAGTAACTTTTTCCTTGTTATTTCCTGGAGGCCTGATGTAGTATGAAATACACCTAACAGAAAAAAGAAAGAAAATACAGATTTTTCCGTCACTTACTTTTAAGGGGAGTTGCCCATATTATCATAACTATAGCAGGGCTTCACAGACCAATGAAAGAAAATACAGATTTTTCCATCTCTTACTTTTAAGGGGAATTGCCCATATTACCATAACTATAACAGGGCTTTACAGACCAATGAAGAGGGTTCAGTGAGGTCACCAATTCCGTTTTTCCTCTGCCTGAAGAGGTTCAAAACCACCTGTCTCATCAATTGACAGACTTAGAGAAAGTCTTGTGATTAGGACTGAGAGAGAGCTCTGACTATCCTGTTTGAGGTGTCTTACTGTCCCACAAATAATAGTGATACAAAATGACTGACTGAGCGAAAGAGGGCATCTTTCTCTATCCTAATGTTTGTATCTAGAAACAGGATAGGGCTTGATTCCTGTCCCAATGTCATTGTCATTTTTTTTTGGACGAAAGATTCTTTTGATAATATAATGACTCCTCCATTAGCATAATCTGGTATTTTGAAATCTGTTCATAACTTCTGACTCTTAGATAGTGGCATCTATATCTAGCTCCAAATATATACGCAGTGTAATGAATCTGAAGGGGACAGAATGAATTCTGAGAAGAAAAGTGAAGCGTTCTTCAAAGTTTGCAGTTAGCTCAGTACATTTAATAGTTTAAATAGCATGTTCAGTTATGCTTAAGATACAACTTAAGAAATGAAGCAAAGAATACCCTGAGCAAGATCCTCTGTCCACAACTAAACCTAGGCATCATCCCAATGCTTAGTGCTGTAATATCCCAATACTAGCAAGTCATTCTTCTTGACGCATTGTTTAATAAGTTATTAAATGTCTTAAAAATCTTAAAATATTTCAGGCCTAGAAAGGGTATCGCAGGTTCTCATACCAAATCAACAACTCACAGTTGTGAGAATTTCCTTTCACATCTGTAGAAGTTGGTGCTGACTTCTGTGAGTGTAGCCCCAAGCTATGCTCATGGAAATAAAAAATTGGAATATAAGAACTGGCACACTTTGTTGAATTTGTGGAACAGAAAAGTACTCTGCATAACGTGGAAGGCACTGAAGAAGTTGCAGGTAAGTAGGTCTATAGGGTAGGTAAGGTGTCAAGCCAAGGAGAATTCCTGGTCCTGGAGCGAGTTGTAGCCAGTCTTCTCTAGAGGAATCTAGCAATGGTTAGTATAGAAGCAGTCTATACCAAAAGAACTGCAAAGAAGAGATACTTCCGTAGAGGTTGCAAGGAAAACACGGATGCAGCCAAAGAAGTTAAAAATCGGTGAAATCAAAATCAAAACTAGTATTTATTTAAGCAGAGTGGGTTTCATAAAAACGTTCTGAAGTTCTGCTAAACCTAATATTTCAGGGATTTCAGATTACCATTAATGATACCGTGGGATCATTAAAGAGGAGGGATTTGTTTCTCACACGTTAGGTAGTGAATAAACCTAAAGGGAGTTTACAAGACAACTCAGGTCTGTCCCGTACATGTACTGTTCATTACTGAATGAGTTGAATAACTGGACCTGTATTTTATTTAATAGTAATAAGAAGTTGTAATAGTAATATGAACATGCTTACAATTCTGTCACTCCATGGTGTCTTATTTTTTTCTTCCAAAAATTTATTAAGCAGAATACTGTTGTGTGGACTGTAAGGGGGGCAATTACACTGTGCCACAACTTTATATAATGTTTGGTCGACATGTTTTACCAGTCGTTTCATGAAAGGTTGTAAAAGGAATATCTACATTTTATCTAAATAACAACAACAAATAAGAACTGCATGTACACAATATGAACAAGCCTTTCCAGTTTTTATAGATGTCTTTTGGCAGTAAAGGGAAAATTGCAAAAGATTGTCTGTCCTCCTGCTATTATGAGTGAGTGTATTCTCACTAAGAACCTTCACAGATCAGTTTCTCAATTCTGTGAAAAAAAGTTTCAATTACCTTTTGAGGCAGACTGATCCATTATGCAAGACACTTCACCACTTGTTCATAGGGAAACAAACTACAGCATTCTACATGGGATTTTCAGGTGTAAAAAGAACCTTGCAATATACATGACTGCAGGTTTTTGCAGGTTTGTGTTATATTAGTACATTTGTCCTCATGTAATCCACATATTTTAGATATGAATCAATGCTTTATGATTTGTAAACATTTAATTTTTTATAAAGAAGAACAGAAACCAGAACTTATTAAGAGAGAAAGCATATAATAGCAAAGATCACTTAGCTGATCTCTACATGAATTTCTCACTCAGGCTGCATTTCTTCCTCCAAAGCTTGTAGGTCAAATCTTGTTCTAAATGACATAGAAATTTGGTACGTACCTACAGTTTGGATCTATGTGAGGCATTTAGTGAGGGTGAGAAACAAGCAAGCTCTACACTCCTCTAAATGAGGATTAAGATATAATTTAGGATTTAGAGGAATCCTAAAGGGAAGGAAATTAGTCTTCCTTCCTCCTGCACTGATGTCACTGCAGAGAACTGCTGCTTGATGAGTCAGCATGTATTTATTTCTCTTGAGTTGAAAGTCTTTCTCCTTACCTTGTGACAAGTTCTGCACACCTTGTTGTCTGCATTCCTCTTTGTTCTAGCCAAATGCTAAGTTAGCTAGATGCTTCATTATAATCAGGAATGTTTTCACCTGCATGCGCAGCCTTCATTCCCTGTTCCTGCTTCAACTATTCCTGGGCAGGAAATTCCCCAAACCACAGCAGTATTAACTCTTTAGCAAGCAAATCTTGTCTGGCCTCTACAAAGCTATCTCAAAGTGTTTTGTTTTTTTTTTCCAGCAGTAATTTGTTAAAGTATAAATTTGTAATGTTTATACTTTATTGCTTTATGAAAGCAAACAGGAAAAAGAGGGACACAGAAGCCCATTACACCTTTCTGTCCTAGGAAAGAAAAAAATCCCCACAAAACTATTACACAGGATTTCTTTTTCCTGAGTCTCAACAGACAGTTAAAACACTTTCCTCCCTGAGATATCAGTGCAAGAACTTTTAATGTTATATTGCTTCCTTTAAATAGAGGATTCATATATTTTAAGATGACATAAGAATTATTTAGCATAAACTTTTTATTATTATGTCATGCAAGGCTGAAAGGAATGGTAGGTAGGTTAATAAATACTTTTGAAACCTAAGTGGTTTATTCTATAGAAAACTTATTTTATCAGTAGTTTTCTTTGTCTTGAATGATGATTATGCATATGAATATATGCAACTATATAAATGTTCATATGTGCACATAAACATGAGTGTATATCAGAATACACGTATGTGTAAGCCTTGTCTGAGAAGACATATATATAAAAGCCGTGTTAAACTGGAAATGATTTCACTACCAGCTGTTAAGTATTTATAGACTATATCACATATAATATTTTTCTTGTTTTTTTGTGAGATTGATGTGAAGCTAACAGACCCATAGTTGCCTTGGTCAACCGATTTCCCTTTTAAAATGTTGGGGAGAACATTAGCTTGTCCAAATTCTCCAGACTCTACACTGTCATCAGAAATTAATTACAGAATCAACATCAGTCATCCAGACCGCTCCTTGATTCATAATTTTAATGTTCATCCCTGCAAGTTAGCCTGATTAGCTTGCATATATATTCTGACTTCACTACTTTCATTTTGCACTATGGTGAAATTCAATGCCCATAGTTTATCATTTAAAAATTGGATCTAAACTTGATTTAAAACATTTAACAACTGTCATTTAATATAGTTTTATTTAGTCATGGTATAGAAAGTATTTTCTTATCACTTACAGTGGAGTATTTCACCTGGCTTTGTTCCAGACACAAAATATTCTTATACTATTTTGACATGCTGTATTATGATTGATGGATGAATTGGCTGTCTGTGTCAACTTTACGTCATAGATCAGTGCTAGAATATTTTCTGTTTCCAATGTAGTGTAGTATTTATTAGCTTTAATATTTTCTTTAGAAGTTTCATTAATACATTTAGTTTCCTGAGCAATTTCTTGTATTTCCAAGTTATCAATGTGTACACATAGCTGTCAGCTTCTCCATTTTTCCACTGGTGATATATGTTGTTGGCGATTCCTTGTCATTAAGTCAAAACTGAATGCAGCTTCTGGAAAAGTGTTTATTGCATATTTTTCTGGTCATGTTTTCCCTACAGAAATCCTGGAGAGCAAATATTTGTTCCTATCAATATTTTGATAACTCTTACCAGGCTTCCACAAAAGCAGAGTATTGGAATGCATGGATAACTTCCATGCTAAAGGACCCTGCAGAATAGTTGGACATAGGATCAGGGTTTAAAATTCTGTGCTTAAAGGGCACTGTAGCAATTCATCTTCCCCGATCTACTAAGCTATCACTATTCCACCTTTCCGCAGTTTGTTTTCAAACGTGATGCCCTGCTTATTTTTGTAGAAACAGGTAAGATAAAAATCAAACATTGTTTTTATTATTTATTACATTTAAAACTGCTGTGGTTGTGGAAAGCGCATGGAATCAATAGCAAACAATAAATAAAAATTAATCATGATCTCATAACCAATGATAAATTCTATTTCCAATATAGTCAAATGTGTATATTCCCAAGTAACACTCTGCACACTGTTTTCATGAGAAATCATAATATTAGATACTTATTCCAGAATGCATTGACTTTGGAAGAAGTTCCACTGAAACAGAGGGGCAAAAGTATACAGAAGATTGCTACTCAGTTGTGATCATACATATTATAATCTTGCTTTCTGTTTTCATTTGCTCATTTATATGAAAGAAATAAATTTGAAATACTATTTTGTGGAACTTGTAAAAAGGTTGAAAGAACTTTCTGGGTTTTAAATGTCATGTAATGACATGAGGTTATTCCTTATACATACACATGCATATATTTGTATATATAAGGAAATTTAAAGTGAATGTGATAAGTAGACTATGAATCATATATAGTAAAGTTATGATTTAATTTAAATGAGTGTCTAATATTTCTGATCAGGAAAAAGAAGCAGCAGAAAATTTCTGGTTCCAGTCATGTTAGCCCTCGGTACATTGAACTTCTGTTGAAATAAAAGGAAGCCTAGCATGAGAGTTTGAAAAATCACCAGAAGCACTATCCATTAAGAACAGCACACATTGTTATTACTGCTTTATTTGAATATTCATCCAATAAGTTACTGATAGATTCCTGCAATTTGGCTAGCTGGATTATTTTTAACAAGTGAAAGACTAGCCATATTTGTTACATGGTTAGTTAAACAGCCAGAGAGCATTACATTGTGCAAGAATTAGGTTGTTATTGTTCCTTCTGTTTGAAATCATAGTCATCCCTTAAGTAATGGAGAACAAAGCAGTTTAAAGCAGCTTAGCAAACAGAATGGGAAATAGACAGGACAGGCAGAGAACTGAAGATATTTCTGGAATGTTACCAAATGCATTTTAGACAACATGAAACACACTAGCAGAGCGGGGACGGGGGGAAGCGCACAGAAATAGCAGTGGGTATAAAACAAAGAGGCAAATGAAGTCTTATGTTCTGCACAGGGAAGTCATCCATTGGGATTGATCTGGCTGCCTTAGTATAAAACATCCAATGTCAACTGGGATTTTCTGCTGGCTTTCAGCTCTTTCTACAATAGTTTGTAAGTTTCATATTCCTCCTGTGTCAAACATTCCAGATCAAGGTGTACATCCTGGATACCCTGGGACTTCTCAGATAGTACTGGACACTTAGTTTGTGTAGCTGAGCCCAAAATACTGGAACTAAACAACACTAATGGTTTATACCTTTTTGGATATGTTTTACAAAATATTTTATTTGAACAAGATAAATAATCAAGGACATGAACCATCACCTTATATAGAAACAATACTGATGGGGGCAGTTCAGAAGGCAGTAATGACCTGCAAGAAGTGAATTCTATAAATCATGAAACAATCTTCAGCTGTGAAGGTCAGTGGTAAATAGAGCAGTGAAAAGCTAGCTAAAGAGGGCAAGACAAAGAAGTATGCTATAGTGTCCTTACAAATATCTGAAAATGAATTAATTCCATTCAAAAGGAAAGAGTTTTTAAGGTGAACTGAAGGATTTTATTTGATTTGTTAGCTTATTTTCATAAGATTACAGTAGAGAATATACAGAAAGTCAACAGCAACAAAAAAATTAAAAGAAAATTTTTACTGTAGTTAGATAGTCATGAGGTCTGTATATACACCTGAGACTGAAACTTTATGCGGTGAGTGATATCAGAGCTACCCAAGTCAGATATCAACACAGAAAACTTCCCCTTGCCCAGTCTTTTCTTTCTGTCATTTTTGCTATAGTTTGTTGTTGTTCTTGGGTTCAGAAAATTCTGAGAGCTGAAAACTTGCTGCACCCGCAGCAAGTTTGCTGACAACACCAGGCTGCGTGGTGTGGTCAAGTCACTGCAGGGAAGAGACGCCATCCAGAGGGACCTGGACAGGCTTGAGAGGTCGGCCTGTGCAAACCTTGTGAAGACCAAGTGCAAGGTCCTGCATGTGGGTCGAGGCAATCCCAAGCACAAATACAGGCTGGGCAGAGAATGAACTGAAAGCGGCCCTGCCAAGAAGGACTTCAGGGTGCTGATGAGAAGTTCAGCATGACCTGAGAGTGTGCACTCAGAGCCCAGAAGGCCAACAGTATCCTGGGCTGCATCAAAAGAAGCGTGTCCAGCAGGTCAAGGGAGGTGATTTTGCCCCTCTACTCTGCTCTGGTGAGACCCCATCTGGAGTCCTACGTCCAGCTCTGGAGGCCTTAGCACAGGAAAGTCATGGATCTGCTGGAGGGGGTCCAGAGGAGGGCCATAAAAATGCTCAGAGGGCTGTAACACCTTTCCTGTGAGGAAAGGCTGAGAGAGATTTGGGGCTTTTCAGCCTGGAGAAGAGAAGGCTCCAGGGAGACCTTACAGCAGCCTTCCACTACCTGAAGGGGCCTACAAGAAACCTGGAGACGGACTTTTTACAAGGGTATGTAGTAATAGGGCAAGGGGTAATGACTTCAAACTGAAAGAGGGTAGATTTAGATTACATATAAGGAAGAAATTCTTTACTATGAGGGTAATGAAGCACTGGAAAATGTTGCTTTTAGAAGTTGCTGATGTCCTTTCCCTGGAAGTGTTCAAGGCCAGGTTAGATGGGGCTTTGAGCAACCTGGTCTAGTGGAAGGTGTCCCTGCCCGTGGCACGGGATTTGGAACTAGATGGTCTTAAAGGTCCCTTCCAACCCAAACCATTCTAAGATTCTATGATTCTACGAATGCTGACAAATGACGTCTTCAACAATGTGTTTTAATAAAAGTTGTATTTGCTTTCTCCCCCTCTATTTTATATAGGTGTGTGAAATCATTTAAAAGGTTTTATTTTAAAAGGTTTAATTCCATGCTTACAAGTATCTGACACAGTTCACTCACTGTTGTCATTTTTTCTTTTGATGTAAAACTGAAGTATTTGGGCTGGAAGAGAAAAACAGCCAGTCCCAGAAGGTGTAGATCAGTGGCGTGAAGTCTACTTGGAGGCCAATAAATAGTGGTGTACCCTAGGGGTCAATATGGAATGTAATCCTGCTCAACAACTGCATTAATGATCTGGACAATGGGGCAGAGTGTAGCCTCAGCAAGATTACTGATCACACAAAGCAGGGAAGCATGGCTGATACATCCAGAGGGACCTCAATAGGCTGGAGAAATGGGCTGGGAGGAACCTCATTAAGTTCAACAAGGGAAAGTGCAAAGTCCTCCACCTGGGGACTAATAGCCCCAGGCACCAGTACATGCTGGAAAGCAGCTTGGCAGAAAGGGACCTCGGGGTCCTGGTGGACAGCAGGTTGAACATGAGCCAGCAATGTGCCCTCATGGCATAGAAGGCTAATGGTATCCTGGGCTGCATTAGGCGGAGTGTTGCCAGCAGGTCCTGTGGGGGGGATCCTTCCCCTCTACTCATCACTGGTGAAACCACCCCTGGAGTACTGTGTCCAGTCCTGGGCTCCCCAGTACAAATGAGACATGGACGTATTGGAAGCAGTCCAGCAAAGGGCCACAAAGATGATGATGAAGGGACTGGATCATATGTCGTATGATGAAAGGTTGAGAGAGCTGGGACTGTTCCACCTGGAGAAGAGAAGGCCTGGGGGGAATCTTATCGATGTGTACAAACATCTGAAGGGAGGGTGCAAAGAAGAGGGAGCCAAGTTCCTTTCATTGGTACCCAGTGACAGGACTAGAGGCGATGGGCACAAACTGAAACACAGGAGATTCCCTCTGAACACCAGGAAACCCTTTTCTGCTGTGAGGGCAACTGAGTGCTGGAATAGGTTGCCTGGAGAGGTTGTGGAGTCTCCATCCTTGGAGATATTAAAAATCTTTCTGGACATGGCCCTGGGCAACCTGCTCTAAGTAGCCCTGCTTGAGCAGGGGGGGACACCAGCTGACCTCCAGGGGTCCCTTTCAACCTCAAATATGCAGCAAAGAAATCAGCCCAATGTGGCGACTGAAATCACCAAATGTGGTGAAGAAATCAGTTGGACTTTCTCTCTTCCCAAGGCAAGTTTCCTTTATTCCGAAGCCAAGCAAGCAAGTGAGCAAGCGAATTAACAAGTGAGTGAACTTACAAAACAGTCAAGAAAGTAATTTATATCCACAGATATGAGTCTGAGTTATGAGGCCAAACAGAATGATTCCCTCCTTTCTCACACTTGCTAATCAGAGAGAGTTAGCTTTCTCACACAATCATCCCTGGTGACTGTCCTCAGTCACAAACAACCATCCAGGTGCTCCAGGTGGTTTTCCAGCTTGACCCTTTCATCCACTTATGCACAGAATAACTATTTCCCATGTGGCCTGCTCAGAGCTCTGTGTTCCTGCGCTTATTCTTGATCTGTCTTCCATATGTTGTGTACAGCTCCGTCACAAACATTCTGTGATCCTACGAAAATGATGACATTCAGCATTACAGCTTTAATTCTGAAACTCTGATATTCTAATTGTAACTTGCTTTCACTTTATCCAATAGCAAGAGGATGCTCCATTGCAATACTTGCTTGTAAACTGAAACTTGAGACTTTTTCTTTCTAAAAGCAGTGTTCTACACTGCTATAAAGTGTGCTTTCTTTATTCCAACACTGCTTGTATCTTAACAATGGTCTGTGAACTTTCTTCATTACACTTTGTAGCATAGTATTCACCGATGTCTTTCACAACTTGCACATTTTTTATCCAGTCCCATAATCTAAGACAGAATGACAGGCGTTAAGCTTCTAAAAGGTGCTTCAGAAAGCAACACATTCTTCCTTGTAACAGTGTAAGGCTAGTTTGGGCGAGATACTAAAAAATATTTTTTCCTTGAAGTATATCTTTTATTCTTTAAAATCTTTCCAATGCAATTGTCAACAGTTTAGATAAATGGAAAACAATATTTTAAGCCAAAGCAATCAAAATGGGTTTTATATACAAACCTAGTATGGAGTTTTTTTGCTATGTCAGTATATTTGCTGAATCCACATTTAAGGCAACAATATTCATAAACTCCAATTGTTAACCCCAATCGTAACAGCACGACTACTATACAGGGCCACTCCGGAGGTAAAGCCTGTTCTGTAACGCGTATGCCCAGTCAGCATCACGGGTAGATTCTGCTCAGAGTTTTTTCCCCTTATGCCTCGAGCTCACAGCCCTAGTCCTGTCATTCCTTCATCCATAGCTCATCTCCTTGTGCCAGGGCCAGTTCTGCTTGCAGTTCTAATCACCGAGAAGAATTATTTTTTTTTTTTTTTTTTTTTT
>Ga0065711_1037055_pt1 | contig 20248 bp, 14 predicted proteins | sample Hoacrofraction12_FD_59098 | JGI IMG/M metagenome (GOLD analysis project Ga0065711, IMG submission 59098) | Hoatzin crop microbial communities from Cojedes, Venezuela - Epithelial fraction 12 v2 (version 2) | ecosystem: Host-associated > Birds > Digestive system > Esophagus > Crop | place... | reverse complement strand
GGTTGGAAGGGGCCTCTGGAGGTCGTTGGTCCAGCCCCCTGCTCAAGCACCCAGAGCCACTTGCCCAGGACCGTGTCCAGATGGTTTCTTAATATCTCCAAGGATGGAGACTCCACAGCCTCCCTGGGCAACCTGCACTGGTGCTCAGTCACCCTCACAGCAAAAAAAGTGTTTGCTTTTATGTTCAGAACATACTTTACGTATATTTGCCCACAACCTAGTATGGTTGGATTACTAATGATTTAGAGTCTCTCGTCATGTAGTGTACTGTGACTGTAGAAGACGAACATGTTTTACTGCCTGATAACTAATAGCTAATTATACTTGTGTCATGCTGTAGTCCAAAAAGGATAGATGAAAAACAAATTAGAGAAAAGAGGGAATCTATAAAAGGATTTCTTATGGGACTATAAATAGGTAGGCAGTACCAAAAGATGCATAATTCATTTTTTCTCTTCATACTTCAGAGCAGAAATGTAAACAAATGGAATAAATTTTTAAAAATTATATTCTTTTTATTCACATCAAGTTAAATGCCAAAGTATTGATAGAAAACATCCTTTTTTGCTATCTCCATTTCATTCTTTTTTTCATTTACTTTTTATACTTATTTTAGCCTTTAAGATTTGCATGCTGTAGTCCAACTCAATCTCACTTTCAGTTTGAGGTTATTTCTTTCCCTCAGGGTCATGTTCTTTGTGTCACTGCAATTCAAACATCACTAAAATTTAATTTTTTTATTTCAAAGATATCAAGAAAAAGTTCAGTATACACATTATGTTACAGTATGTTGTATACAAATCTTGTTTTTTTAATTAAGAACTACTTGGCAGTGGTGCTGATGAAGTTTCCTTCTTTTAATGAAGCTGTTCCTGCAAGGGTGCTATAATGCTTATAGTTTAATAAAAAAAACAAGGTAGCTCTGTTGGACTGATGCATTCTCCGCGTACGTGTGTGGAGCTGTTTATGTCTGGGTATCTCTGTAGCTTTATTTAATTTTTGTATTTTTTTCACTGCCTTCTATAGGATGGTAAAGACTACGTTGTCCTTCCTTTGTCAGTATCGCTGAATATGGAAGAGGATTCGGGTCTCTCTCTCCCAACTTCACCTGCTTCCTGTAGGGAGGAAGAGGAAGTCTGTGATCCTAAATTCCATTATGACAACGCAGCAGGAATTAGGTATTTTTTTATGGTGGACATCCTACTAGGGCCTCTGGGCAGGTTTTGTTCATGCTGGGGGCAGGGAAAATGAAAGGAAGAGACTTCAGCTGCCTGGTCCGTATTTAACCTCCTCCGTAGGGATAAGAATGAATCTGTCGAGTTTTTGCAGGCAAAACCCAGTTTCTTACCTCCCCAAATTCTAGGGAATCTGGTGGGGGGAAGGAGGGGTTGCTACTCTTTCAAGTTTTGGTATTCTCATTCAAATGAATATTTGTTATTTAGTTTTTAAGAACCAGAACAAATACAAAGTTTTACCGATCCAGTTCAGTTGTGTTCACACCCTTGTGTTGCAGCTCCTTAAAATATTAATGGTGGTAGATCTACCGTTAATAACCTCCCTGGCATTTCCCTTCCTAAAGTGAAAGGTCGGTAAATAGGTTATGTATTGATAGCCAAGGGGAATGAGCCCTAAATAGTGTCATCACTGGATTTTGTCTGCTGCTTGCTGCTGGTGGGCTGCTGGGGCATCCACGGTGGACCAACAGTGGTAGATGCTGTTGGGTGTCGGGGCAGAGGTGACTTTCCTGGTACAGGAGTTTGTACCAAAGCACTTAAGCAGGGCTTGTGTTGCACCTTGTGAGGACCTCGGGCACAGGATGTAAGGGAGAAAGGTATTTTGTCATCCAGTGCTGCCTAAGATCAAATTCAGCCACGTAGATGCTGGGAGCCCTGGGTTGTTTGTTGCAATCTCAGAAGAAGGAGCAGGATAGAAAGAGGTGGATCCAACCGTCAGGGCAGAGATGGGCTCTGTTGGCAGGTTTCATGTGGTTTCCATAACGCGGAGCCCTCGCCCTCACTGCTGCCTTGTCTCCACCAAAGACAAAGTTCCCAGTGGGATCAACTTTTTATGTGGTCCTAGGGAAGACTAAGTAGGCACAGCGCATTTCACACTTCGGTTGAACTTCTGGTCCTAAGGCTGAACTCTCAATCCCAGGTTTTAGTAGTGGGGCGGTCCAAAATATAAATATTTAGAAGACACAAAAGCATGGTTTAACACGGGAAACATCACACTTATTTTCCACTTCTAATGCTTCCTGTGTGGCTTTTCCTGGTCCCCTCTTCCTGTTGTGAACAGAAGCAAAACCTCTCAGTCAACCTTTTAGAAAGACTTTGCACCTCTTTTCTCTTGCCTTACAGAGTGACAGGGTTTGTGAGAAAGCACTTGTGGAAACCATGCTAGGAGAGGCAAAGTAGGGACCTCCAGACGTGTTTTGGGACTTTGTTCTTCTGTTCTGGTAGCTGAAAAGAGTTTTGTAGGCATGGATCTTGTTGTACATGTTTGCTTTGTACAAGTTTGATCTGTTCAGTTATGTCTCTTTCAGTCTTCACAAAAGTATTAGCTATGAGGAGAGGCCGATAAATACAATCTCTAAATCAAAGCTGGAGGAGGAGAAGAAAGCACAGGGAAAGCACAGAGAATATTAAAGAATGTTTAAATTTCCAAGGTAAATTAAAATCAACAGGACCTTCTTGCAGCTGCTGTATTTGGCTTAGGAAATGGATATGCAATTTGTGAACCTTGAAAGACTGTCATTAAGAACAGTCAGGTGAAGTAAAGAACATCTAAGGAAGTGTAAAGATAGTGCCTGTTTTTAGAAAGAACATAAAAGGAGTAACCCTTAATTCAGGTTGTCTTATGAATCATAGGAATGAACCTGGAATAAACGATCGGATAATGATCATAAATGCCCACAGGAAAATGAAGGAACTAAAAAGCATGGGCCAGCATGGGTTTGTCAGGAACAAATCAAGACAAACTAATATAAGTTTCATTTTTAGAGAGAATAATTGGTCTGGTGGATAGCAGGGAAGACAGATTTTGATTCTCTGTAGTGCGTTTTTGGCCCTTTTTTTTAATGGGATGATATATTGCAAAATGCAAACACCTGTCAGGAAATGCTGTCAGGGCATCATCTGAGCCCTCACCGGGCAGGAGCTGGACTCCCCGTGTGGCCTCACTGCCTGCACGCTATTTCTGGTCCTGTTTGCACAGTATCTTGGCTTAATCAGGAGGATCTCACTCATTGTAGCCCACGTGGAACACATAGGCTGACCCTTCTCTGGGCTGAGCAGAAGCAGGACTCCCATACCTGGGAGACTGTTCAGATGCTGAGGCTGGGACTCCCAGTCCTCACCATCCTGGTAACCCTGGCCATGTAGTTCTGTGCCTGTGTGGACAATTAAATGCAAGCACGCAGGGAGCTTTCAGACTGAGAAAGCAAATTGAGGAGTGAACTTCTCATCATTCATTGTCAGATAGTCCAGGAGGGTAAGTCGACTAGATGATCCATCAGATGCTTTTGGTCCTGGCAGGGTTGGGTGGGGGGTGCATTAGATACCATTGGAGAATAATAGGAATAGAAGACATGGTCAGTGCAGAGTTCTTCAAATAATTGGTTTTGTTAAGTCTGGGATGAGAAAATGGAGAGGGAACATAGTAACAGTTTTCAGTATATGAAAAGTTGCTTGAAAGAGGATGTTAATTATTGTGTGTCCCCAGCAATAGGACAATTTTTATTTGCAGCAAATACTTGGGTTATGTATTTGAAAAAACATTCTAACGTGTGATTGGGCACCTGAGCAGACTACACAAGGAACCTGTAAAATCCCTGCCAGTTTACATAAATATCTGTTGGAGATAGGCAGGACTCGACATAGCTAGACTCAAAGCTGGGAAGCGGGATGAGCGATGCTCTTAATTGCCTCTAGCTTTGTTCTTCAGGTAGGCTTCTCTTCTAACTCCATGGCTTTTTCCTCATTAGCTGTTAGGATCATAAATTTGTCCTGTTTAACTGGGACAACATCCATTTTGTTCCATATCCCCCTAGACAGAAAGCTGCGGGTGGCTTTTTTGTTTGCTGTATTAGTCCCTCCATGAAAGTCAATTTTTTTTGTTTTGATTTCTGTCCAATATTTTTGATGGATGTCATCCTGACCAGAGGGCTTCTTTTGGAGAAGAGCCTTCAAGAGAGGTGTAGCACTCCCTGTCCTGATCCCCGTGGCTGAAGGGCGGCAGTCTGCTGTTGTTGTCCTAGGTCCAGCCAGGGCTCTCAGAAGTGCGGTCCAAGGGAAGAGACGCACGCCTGTGCTCTGGGCTCCTCTGTTTGTTATATTTCTTAGCAAAAGCTCGCGGGAAGCGAAGCCCTCCAGTGTCACGGAGGAAAGGAGCTGTTTTCGCAAAGCCATTTCTTAGAATTTGCTCAGAGATCAAGGCTGTCAGGAGCAGAAGGTCAGAAACTCGCCACTTTCTGGGCAGTTCGTCCTTTTCAATAAATGGATATTTTGAGGTTTGCATAATATGTTTTGACAAAAAGGATTAGCTTCTCTGTAGAGAGATGAAAGGATTCTGGTACCGTGGTGCTGTTTGCGGCCAAGTTGGGGATAGTGGACACAAAGCTCTTTTGTTTGCTTCTTTTCTTTTCAGTCAGTACCGACAAGGTAGCAAAAGAAAAAGCCGCCCTGTGAGTGTGAAAACATTTGAAGATGTCCCATTGGTAACCACTGTAAAAGTTGTTCAGGAGGTGAGTTTGTCTGTTGCTTTGGTGTCTTTTCCTTCTGTTGATGTCTTTTGTCGTGGTTTGGGGGATTTTTTATCCCTTTCCATTGAATGCATTTCTAACACTTTTGCAGGAAAACCAGACAGACAGTGGGATGGTTCTTGCATCTGAAGAGCTGAAGACGTTGGAAGAGAGCGATAAACAAGTGAAAATACCCTTTAGGTAAGGCTCAGGCTGCATGTAGGATTGAGTATGACCTTTTGCTTGCAGTATGTCAGACGACCGATTGGTTTGTAAATTTTTTTAGAAGACAACATCTTTTCTTACTGTATTTTTAAAAACACAAAGAAAAATTGTGCATGGAACGCCTGGCATTTGGTACCAGGAGAGGAGAGGTAATGCAGCTGCTGGAAGCACCAGCCGCAGAAAGGACCACCTTGTCGTATCAGCCACCCCTCGAAGGAGCTGAGCCGGTGCACGCAATTGAGTGCATTTGTGAGGGCCTATCTGCAGTGACAAAGAGCTCTTTCTTTTTCCTTTATCTTTCTTTCTTTTTATCAAGCTGACTCTTGAGTTTTCAGGATGTACCTGGGTGTATTTTCAGAGCATTGTAGAGGGGTTTCATTGTGCGGTTCACAGGAAGCACAGTGGCCTTCATGGAGCTGAAACCTCACATATGCTCTCTGAGAGCTGCTCAGGAATGATTTTTTCCAGGACAACTTCAGTGAGAGCAAAGGTGTATGGCGGTTGTGATGATTGCACCATGGCTGAAATGTGTGAAGCCTCTCAAAGTTTTCTCTCCGTTTCATCCACAGTCGCAATCTAACTCCTTGTACCATTGTAAAATTAAATATATTTTTCCTGCACTAGTGAAGCTAGGGTGTATAAAGAGGTTTCTCCTTATAATCAAACACCGGTTTAAAAAGGCTTGAAGCTGGTTTTGCTATGTTTTGCCAGTTTTGTATTGGTTGTTGCCGTGATGGAAAGTAGCTGCCAGCAGAAATTGCCCACCTGCCCTCCAGAAGATGGTCTCCACAGCTCTCTCAGTCCTGTTCCTGCTTCTTTTCCACAGCACCCTGGTGCCCAGCAAGAGCAACGAGTCCGTCATGTCCGAAGCCTCCAACCAGACGAGCGGGTACCAGTCCGGGTACCACTCGGACGACATGGACACCACCGTCTACTCCAGCGAGGAGACTGAACTCTTGTGCACCCAGGAGGCTTCACCGCTCTAGGGCGAAGCCGGTGGCTCCGGGTCCCGCCGGGATGTGCCTTCCTCGCCTGGGCTGGTGGTATTCAGGGCTGGTGTGTAGAGAGACAGCATCCATGAGACTAAGTAAAGACGTTTATTTTTCCTGAAGAGGATGCAGAAGCATCTGGCAGCCAAACCGCGCCGTGCCAGGCCATGGGGTGCTTTGCTCGAGAGACGCTGAGGATGCAGAGTCCCGGCTGCGGCACGTGGGCTGTGCTGGACCGATGGCAGAGGCAGCGTGGTGGCCTTTGGGACCCCGGGGACATGCCGAGCGTCTGCCCGATGCACGCAGTGGCACGGCGTTCAACTGAACTGTTCCTACTTGTACGAAATAACGGCACAGCCCTGCTCTTTTTTTTGTTGTTGTTGTTTGTTTTTCCCCTCATGGCTGGACTCCAGGAAGGAAACAGCACGGCACTGGCTTCTTGTTTCTCAGAGTTATCCCTTGCTCACAACTCCACAAACAACAAAAGGAACCTCCAGCTCAAGGTTCTGGCGCTCACCGACGGCTTGAGACCAAACATAGGCTGGGCTAAATATAGGTAGGGGCGATGGTCTCTGTCCTTGGCAGAGGAAAAATGTTGCTGTACCAGAGGTCATGAGCTGCGTTTGCTTGCAAGACTTGGGCGGTGAGGTTGGTTAGCAGGGAGCAGCCAGACCACTGAGCCAAGTGATGGGACATGGGTGCCAGGGGCATGCCTCACCTCTGGGGGTGGGTCTGCTCCCGTCCTCCCCAGCACCCTTGACCCACGCCAGGTGCCTACCTGCTTCCGAGCTAGCCTGAAACGGCTGCAGAAAATAACCCCCCTCTGAATCACCGCTGCAGCAGCCTTTACAACAGGTAGAAAGGGCAGTGTAATCTACCTTGGGACCGCAGGGAGCCCGGAGGCATCCAAAGGGCACCCTGCCTTCTCCTCTCGTCCCCCTTCCCTCAGATGTGGGTCTGAGTCTTTCCCTTCGCAAACTCAAAGTCTGGTTGCGACGGCAGAGATCTCAGTTTGTGTAGTCTTGGGAATCCGCGACTGGTTTCACGGCAGCTCTGATCTTCTCCGAGTAGTGGGATTGTGCCTAGTTGATGGACAACTTCTTACCTGTGCTCTTGTAGTCCCAGAGCTCCACTGACAGACACAATGCAGGCTACAAGATTTTAAAATGTAGAGCTATTTCTACTGAGTTCTTTTTTTGTATTTTTATAATTATTTTTTTGGTTTGTACTTACTATAATGTCAAATGCTGGGAACCATGAATATAAGGCATATACAGTATTTATAGCCTCTTTATGTAGAAATAAATGTAATATATTAAAATATAAATATATATATTATATGATGGATATTGTACTATTCACATTTTGTATCGGTGTTCTGTAGCATTACAAGGGTCACAACATTTTTAATAGCTAAAACTTTTCACTTTATTAAAAAGGACTGGAAATTTAGAGGTGGGAGCTATGAGCAGATCTGTTTGCTTTTCTTGCATGTATTCTCTTATATGCTTTCTATTGACAGGGAAATTTATCAAGTGCTACTTATTTCAAGTGCCATTTAATTAATCTACTTCTTCATACTCTTGTATAAATGAACATTTGTTCAGATGTCCATGAACATTCCTGTGGGTACCAATAGTAAAGAAACTGCAGTGACTTTCAGCAGTTGGCCATAAATGAAATGTTGGCCATGAAGAAATGGTCAGAGGAGTAGACTGCTTGTACAGACCGAGTCTCCTCTGACAGAGTTTATTGCGTTCAGTTAGGGAATGGTTGATCTTGAGCTTTTGCCTGGGGAGTAACAGTTTCCCTGAAAGCCTTGTTCATCTTTTCCCACTTGTGTTTCTTCCATCTCACTTCTTAGAGTTGAAATGCTGTCCCTGCTCTTGTGTAGCAACGTCTTCCTTTGTTGTAAATCTGTATTTAAAACTCACACCTTTTCACTCTGCTGTCCGCTTCTTGACTTTCTCTTCTGCGCTGTGTAGGCCTTCGTTCTCAGTGCAAGGCTGGCCACTGTTGGGCTATCAGGACTCAAAGAATCGTAACAGCTTATGCTAAAAAAAGTGCAATGGAAGTTAAACCACAGACTGCAGACTTTCATTCAACTCCTCCTTGTTGGAATTTGAAATGAGACTTGCGTTGGCTACTACATAGTGAGAGCACTTGTCTAGGAAGAGAGAGACCTCACTGCTAAACTCTTCTCAGGCTCAATATGGCACTAATACCTTCTCCACACTACGTGCATGCCCCACCTACAAGGCTGTGGGATGTCAAGCTTCAAATGCTTCTCCATTCCTATCTCTGAATCTAAAGCATTTTACAGGCAGGAAAGCAGGTAGAAAAATAAAGGAGAGGCTTCCTAGATCTGCTGTAAGGGCTTCCAGGAAGGGCTTGTATTTTCATGTATGCATTTGACATTCATCTTGCTTCCCAGGGAAGAGTATAGCTCGTAGAGAATGCTCAACAGACAACACTAGATTCTTTAACATCCTCCCTCCCCAATATTATTCAATATCATTAATAAAAGTGTTCTTCTATGTATTAATATGCGATGGATGTAAAATACTGGCACTGCGGAGCCACATGTTGGAGAGTCCTGACAGAGAGGTGGAGATGGAGATCTGTCATTGATGTCCATTTGCCTTAGATCTAGAGCTCCCCAAGGTTTGAGATGTTCCATTCGGACATCTCATTTTGTAGTTTTATTTCCTCTCCAGCTTGGTGTAACACATGATACGTGCCACATACACGTAGCCAGATGCTTCCCTGTGTGTTTGTAGTACCTCTAAAACAGTCGTCCACCATAATGCAGACAGATAAAGTTGCAATGTAGCCATTTCAGCTAATGAGTTCTCACTTTTAATACTTGTCAGGCAATGAAAATGTCCTGTGGGTCCAAATCATTTTAAATATGCCTGGAAAATGAGGCAACTAGCACACACCTGCTTTAGGAAAGGAAATTAGCTTCTTTAAAAAAAAAAACCCACAAACCAAAAAAAACATATATTCAGTTTCAGGAGCAAGCAAACCTTCTATAAATGTGTTCATATACTTGGCATCCAGTAACACAATTCTTTTCTTAGACTGTGGCCCCCTACATCCTTTAAAACACCTGGACTTTTTGTTGCATACTGAATGCAGCACATTCAGCTAAACCCCAGTCAGGCCACATCTGTCTTGGTAGACGTTTTAATTTCCAAAAAGGGTATTTTCAATGAAATGACAGACATATAGTGCACAGATTTGCAAATGCCTCACTAACCAGTCCAGGCTTTATCTCCAGTCTGCAGCCGTGCAGCGAAGTGTCAGCATTTAGATCAGCATCCTTATCTGCTAAATGCATGGGAGATTCCAGCCTGGATCTGAGCCCAGTGAGCTGCAAACAGAAGGGACACTCTTCAGACTGGGGATCCAAACATATCACTGTGAGCAGCTGGGTGGGAGTGGGGAGAAGCAGTGATGGAGTTGACTCCTTTTGTTTGGAAGAACTGCCAGCACGAACTGTAATTGCTGGTGGGTTTGGATGTGGGAAATCAAGCAGAGCCATGCCTGAAACAGGCAGTTTCAGGGCTTGAAGATGGCTCGTGTCAGCTCTTACCAGTGTAAATGCAGCCCATCTGAAGAATGCAGGGGCACTGAAGCATGGCAGCTAGGTCCTTCTCCCCGCAAAAGATACTGTGAAATGTACCATCACATTCTTTGCATGGAAATGTCCTGGCAAATCCAGTCCTTGCCTAGGATTGTCTTATTAACGCATCTCCAACCACAAGCGAATGTATTTCACACAAGTATAGAAAGCGTTCTGATGATCCTCCAAGTCTTCTTCTGATGTGATTGTCCCCAGGCACTTTGGGGACCTTTGGGACGGAGTGCTTGTAAATTCCAAAAGCAGCGTGTGACTACAAAAGACTACAGTCACAGACCTGTTGAAACTGGGGACAAAAATTTCCTGCTAATTGCATCTCTTTTTGATGGTTCTAAGGCTGGAAAACATAGTTGGGTAGCGTGGATAGACTCCAAGATATAAAGCTGGAATTTGCTATTTTTATGTGAAACATTCCCGAACTGTGAATCATCCAAGATTTCCCCTCATCACTGATACTTGAGTACACACCCTGCATTGCCTCGCGGTGTGGGACCTCACAAAGCAACAGCAAGGGCAAGGAAAACAAAGTTAACGTTTGTTCTTCCTAATTGACAAATTTATTGGGGACAGAAGTTAACCAACACAGACCTTTTCTTTGGACTTCAGCCCTGGATTTTCATTCCGCCTGGCTGAGCGTTGCATTCTGTGTCATAATATATGTCCTCAGCTCCTCAACCCCTGACATTCGGGCTGATTAAGTCCCAGAAGGTCGTTGGGAAACATAGCGGGAGCTCGTAACATGTGGTGCTGATAAACATCTCGGCATCAGAGATAAGGAGCTGGCCAACATCGTCTTAGGAAGCTCAGGTTTTCTTACCATAAAACCATACAATGTAAAGCCTAATCCCTACACAGTTTTAATTAGCTGCTAAATGTATCAGGTTCATGATGAAGGGTGTTCTGGTTACCTAGATGTTATTCACTGGCATCCACCAGTTGGTTCAGACGTGAAGTATCTCTGCCTTGCAGCTTGTTAGGATGACATGTTATGGTGAATGATGGCTGCTCTGTAAGTCTGGGGGGGCAATAAATCACTTCAGTTTCCAGGTCCAGCTCTAGCATCAGACGCAGACTCTGGTGCCAGGAAAAGCGGCGGTGCAATGTGGTTTCCTGAGTCCTGGTCATAAAGGGCTGTCTTAAAAGGTGGAATATGGGAACTGAGGTTTAATTCTGTTTTCCAGGGCGAGCTGAAGCTGTCCAGTGTCCCACAGAGCTGTTTCCCTGGGCTCCTTGCTGCTCTCAGTTTCGGTCTAATCATGCCAAGTGGCGTGATTACTCTAGCAATGGCTTCACAAAAGCAAGTGGAAGTGCAGCTACTTTTATTTCTCTTGGTCTGTTTTCATGGTACAATCAGGAGCACGACTGCAGCACATTGTGGATGGACATCAGAGAGTTTTCATCCTGCCAGGCTGAGCTGCGGCACCAGCAAGGGTTCGGCAGCCTGGGCAGTGGGTGCACAGCAAAGCCCATGCTGATGGCACCAAGCTCACCAGCAGCAAGCCGGCCGCAGGTCACACCTCCATACGTGGCAAAGCCACACCTTCAGCTGTACTGCATCCACATTTAGGAATTACCGCAGGGATGCAAGTCATGTTTGGTTACTGGAGTTTCTTGCACTTCTGGGGGTACTGCACTAACCCCGCAGGTGATGGGGACCAGCCGTTGCGCTTGGGATGGACACTTCGCCTGGATTCGGCAGTGCTGCATTGGCAAGGAGCAGGAGAGAGGAGCTGAAAGAAAGTTTTAATGATTGTATATGTCCTTTCCAAATATGCATATTTCCTTATTCTGGAGAGTTGTACTTTAGCACCAGGAATGTGGGAAGAGGAAGGGGTTTTGCTCGTCAGAGACCATCAGGTTGCACAGTAGGACTGGAAGACCAGCACTGCTTGCTGCTAGTCCTCCGGAGGCTGCTTTGCGGTGCGTATTTCATGCAGGAACAGGGCTCCTTTACCCCTAAAATTTGCCAGTGATTCAGCTGCAGACTTGCAGAGTGCACTGGTTATTGCTCTGTTCACCATGCTCACGCTACGGTCTAAGAGCTGAGGGCAAGGCATTTGAACCAGCAATGGGCCCTTATGCTTAACATCCTTTGATGGATTTTCCACTTGATTTTTGAAACCATGTAAAACCTGAAGCACCTGCAACACCCTGCAGCAAGGACTTTTTGCATACAGATTTTTGCCTGATGGCCCCAGCTCTTTTGCGGTACACCGATCAAGTATTCCCTACTCATTTTAGAATCACAGAATGGTTTGGGTTGGAAGAGACCTTAAAGAGCACCTGGTTCCAACCCCCCTGCCATGAGCAGGGACATTTTCCACCAGCCCAGGTTGCTTAGAGCTCCATCCAACCTGGCCTTGAGCACTGCCAGGGAGGGGGCAGCCACAGCTTCTCTGGGCAACCTGGGCCAGGGCCTCACCACCCTCATGGGGAAGAATTTTTTCCTAATATCTGATCTAAATCTGCCCTCTTTTAGTTTTGAGCCATTTCCCCTTGTCCTATCACTCCACACCCTTGTGAAAAGTCCCTCTCCGTCCTCCCTGTAGGCCCCTTCGGGCACTGGCAGCTGCTCTAAGGTCCCCCTGGAGCCTTCTCTTCTCCAGGCTGAACAGCCCCAACTCCCTCAGCCTGTCCTCGTAGGAGAGGTGCTCCAGCCCTCAGATCATCTTTGTGGCCCTCCTCTGGCCCCACTCTAACACATCCATGTCCTTATGTTGAGGGCTAGGATTTTATGGACAGCTGTCCCCTCAGTCATTCCCTTTCAAACCAGACTATTCCTAGCCCATAGTAAAATCTGTCTGCATCTCCCAAAACCTGTACATAGGGCCCTTTGGTTGGTGAGAAGGTGACATCTGCTTGGCATGATTCCCAAGCAGGTCTCCGCAAGATCATAGAATCATAAATCATAGAATCATAGAATCATTAAGGTTGGAAACAACCTCTAAGATCATCAAGTCCGACTGTCAACCCAACACCACCATGTCTGCTAAACCATGTCCTGAAGGACTGAAGGAAGGAGGGTGTGGGACAATCAGCAGAGGATGGCTTTATGTCAACCGATGCATGCGATGGATGTACCGCAGCATCAGCAAACGTCGGTCAACGTCATGATCCGACTCTGCCAATATCTTCTTTAGCGTTGCTATTTTTGGCTGGTGAAATGTGGTCCGAGGGTTGGGCTGGCTTTGTGTCACCCCATTCCCGGGCTGTTCGCGCTGGCTCCGGCTGGCTGCGGGGAGGGGTAAGATGAGGAAAGCAGAGGCTTGGACTAAAGCATAGACTATCTTATCACTGACTTACGGAGTTAAGACTCCGGGGTATAAAAACTCTCTTTAAACTCTGGGTAATACCCATAAACAGAGCCCTCAGGAGATAACTTCGCAAGTGGAACTTTTTGGGTGCACTTCTGTGTAGTTTTAAATTACAGTCACAAAGACATCTTTATATTGTCTGATAAACTTTTTAAACTGGCAACAACTATTTAACATAGCAGTTTAGTGAAGTACTAAAGCAGCAGGGAGTGTGCAGCTAAAGCGACACAATTATTAACGTCTGGTTTGGTAATGCCATCAAAACAATGGCTTTAGGCATTTCAAGGCTGCTTTCAAGCTAATGTCACTAATTTTTCAGAGGGATTATTAAGTTTTATTAGCAATTTGCATCTCAGTATAATTATATGGATATTAGAGAAATCAATATTGTATAACGTAGAGTCCCTTAATGGCTATGCAGTTTGGTGAGTCTGTTATGGGACCAGCTTTGAAGCCAATTTAAGGAGGAATCTTTATAATTTTGCTGGAATTGGGCTTTGCGTGATGAAATAGGCGCCTTAGACACTGAAGAGAGGATTGCAAAATCTGTCCTCAGTATTGAATCTTTGCATTTAAGTGACAGTTTTACAAGTAGACTACAGAAAATCATTGCTGTATGTTTAAACACCTTCACCATTCTGACTCCTAAACTTCTTTAAAATTCCTTTAAAATTCCTGGCCGCTGTAGCTTTCAAGCATAATAATATATTCATATAAATATGTTTATTCAAATCACCAGGCCATAGACACATTTCGTCACGCACTGCAAAAATTCACTGATCTAAAGTGATCTAAGGTGGAGAACTGTCTGCCACAGAAGTGTCTGTGGCAGACTTCTCATCTGAATTGATTAAGTGCTTTTTATTTTTTCATTACATAGTGTCTTTTTCTTTTTTAAGGGTTTTTCCTTAGGTCTGGGCACATCACAGCTAATCAGAGCTTAAATATCTTGACTTTCTTTTGTGTAAAAAAGCACAGGTGCATCTCAGGCAGCTTTCTTTTCGTGAGCTGTACTTGCAGTGTATATGTTTTCAGTACCAGTCAGCCCAGCATTTCTCTGACACTTAGTCTGGCATAAGGTGGCAACGTCACCAAAAGAAACTGCCCTGCCCTTCCTCGGGACCCTCAGGCTCAACCCTTACCCCCTGCTGCATGTTTTTTTGGGCCAGAAAAGCAGCTGCTCGACCACGGAGTGAATCCAGTCAAAGGACAGAGCTGCCTGAAAACAAATTGGGATGGGTTTTTTCTTTGGATATTTGGTTTTCTCAGGTTACTTTGAACTGAAATAAGTCCCAGGATGCAGTTTGCGAAGCACAGCAGCCACAAAGGGACGTGGCAGCCGCAGGAGGGCAAACGGTGGGTGCTGGCAGTGGTGGAGAGGCACAGCATCTTTCCCTCCTCTGGCTCGCACCACTTGTGAAACTAAAGGCGCTGTGGCCTTTCCCAGAGGCTGTTGTAGCCTTTTCCTTTTTCACTGCTCCTTCTGGAGTATTTTTTGAATCACCAAAAAAGGCAGCTTTCCCTGGCCACTACATATTGATTTAGCCTCTTCACTAGCTGAAAGGGTTTCAAGTAAACTTAGAGATATTCCTGCAGATACTTGAAGTCCTCAGCAAAACAGTTCTCTGCATTTCTTTTATTTGTGTTACAGAGAAGACGACTGATAACACCTTGCTAGCTCCTCACGTCAGTTGTAAGTATCTCACAGAAGGGGAAGGGTTGTAGGGAAAAGCTGTTTTCTGTCTCCTCCAGCCCAAGAACTAGTGAGGATCAGCTGAGATTTGCAGGGGATGAGTTCAAAACAAATACAAGAATATAGTTTTCATCTGTGCTCAGTGAACATGTGAAGTTCTTTTCTGCAGGTTGCTGATATTTACATTAGTTCAGAAAACTGTGGAGCAAATCAATGGAAGAAGAAAGCACATGAAGGTACTAAATATTAAGACGCCATCACAAGTTCAAAAAATGTCTGAGCTGCAAATTGTGGGAAACTAGGATATTTGGGAGAAGTTTTCTCCGTGCTTATCCTGCTCTTTTACTCTTCCTTAGGCTTCCACTATTGACTGCTGGAGCTCCTATCTTTGGTATACTGTTGCATGACCCCCCTGAAGTTTTTATAAGTTAACTTCTATGCTCTTACAGTCAACTAAAGCATTGGATTGACACATTAATTCTCTCTAAGAGTTATAGTTTTCAGGCTGCCTGTGACAGATCCTGTACGTTTTTCAACACACACTTAAGCTGCCCTGCACTGAGCACCATGTAGGCTGGTAAAGGGAAATGTGCTACAATTGCTCCAAGTGGTCCCAAGCCCCTGGAAAATTCATGTGTCTCCAAGGGGAGAATGAAGGGGTGGTGGGTCGGACACCATGGTCTGATCACAGCAATGTTTCGGCTCCACCGTGTCCCGGCTGCACAGCCGATGCCTCGTGTCAGCAGCCTGTTGAAGGGTCGTGCAGCCTCCGGGTTGAGACTTCAGACCCTCATTTTCAGCCTCCTGGCTGCAAATAAACAACGCATTCCTGACATTTCAAGTACACAGTCAGAATATCCTCAGCTCCAGCAGGCCGCTGACAAGTTGTGCAGAGGAAATCTACTACAGCCTCAGGAACTGATGGGTTTCCTACTCATTCTCAACAGATTGACGAGTGCTAAATATATATATCCTGTATTTCCACACAGTCTTGGCAAAGAAGTCAACCTGTTTACTCTTTTTTTAAGACAGAGAAAAACATAAGGTAAATGTAAAGCAGTAATTAATAAAGGAGAAACTAAATCAGTTTTTTCTTACCACTCCATGCTTCTAGCTCAAAGTTCACTGAACACCAAACCAGAGCGTGCTCAGCGATGTGGAGAGGGAAAACTCATTGACATCACTGAGAAGCATGTGTAGTCAGTAATTTTACAAGGAATATTTTGCTGGGGACCAAAGCACAGAGGTGCTAAACAACTGCTGAAAGTCCAGGAGAGGTGAACACTGTTTGCTTTGGTGCCTATGGCTGTTCCCTTGCCGTAGTAACCATTAAGAGGTACTCAGATATTCTGGTCTAAGGAAAATCTCCAGCAACAAAACATAATTAAATACAGTGAGCTCAGTCCTGAAGCTGCTGGGACTCGCACATCCACAGCTTCTCTGCAGAGAAATAACTGCCTAGAAATGACCTTGAGCGGCAAAGCCCTGTCAGATCTGAAGCTCAGTATTCGTTGCAGTCGAGTGCCAAATACCTGGCAGCGTTGCTACAGCTCTGCCAGCCCGGGCACAGGGGGTAGATGACAGATCTGGACCCAGGGATTGTACAAGCTGCCTGCGATGCGTATGGCCAAGAGACCTCCAAAGGACTATAACACACCAGTTAACCTGCCTGGTTTCTTCCAAGCCTTTCCCATAAGGCTGAAGAAACCGAGCAGACAGGCTGAGAAAGGTGCGCTCTGGAAAGTCCAGCTCCCTGTTTCAGCTTACACCTCGCTGTCTGTGTGCCTTTCCAGCAAGCCCCTGTCTCACTTCAAGTCTTCTCCCATGTGAGAGAGATGATACAAGCTTCTAAACAAGCTTCCTTCTCCCATGTGAGAGAGATGATACAAGCTTTTCAAGAAGCTTCTTCTGCAAGTATTGCTCTAAGTCTGGGGTGGAGCCCTGGGAAATTTCAGAAACAACTGATTTGACTCCCCCTTTAAAAAGACTCTACCTTGAAAGCTGAAGATTAGCCCTTAGCTGTTCAATATGCAAATAGTTTATTTCTTGCTTTCTTACCCCCTTGCTCCGTATACACACTGACACCTTAACATCTCGGTCATCCTCCCCTCTGTCTTTAGAGCAAGGTTGTATAAACTTGGTTCAGCTTTCCTTAATTATTTCTTGGGATAGATGGAGATGTAAGTGAGACTGTGGATGGCGTTGTCAAAGCAGGAGCTAAGCAGCCCCTGGGAACAAATGTTTATCATTCTGCTAGGAAAGTGGTGGGGAAAACTCAAGTTACAAATGGATTTCTCTGAATTCTCCTTATATATGGGCACTTTAAAATAAAATAAAACTTGTTAGAGGAAGAATATGTTAATGTTACCCATGATTGGAATAAAAGGGGAAAGCAGATGGGTTTGTTTGCAGGAACACAGAGAGAAACTGAGTCAAGCCCCTGTTGACGTAGCCTCATCAGACCTCCTTAATTCACTTGGAGCACAATCTGTTTCGTTGCGACTCAGTGGTCTTTCCTGGGAATCTTACCAACCTGTGCACAAAAGCCAGCCCAAATTTGCTGGCCCAAATTTTTCCTCCAGCGAATTTGGAGGGAATTTGCTTTTCCTCCAAAGCCTGTGGTTTGAGCTGGGAGCTGTGGGTCCTTGTGGGCAGATGGAGCTGGGGGCAGGCATGGGAAAACCTCTGAGCCTGGAGCCAGCAAAGCTGAACAGGCTCTGGCTCCCGCTCTCGTGGTCAGATTTCTTAGTGCCTGCTCAGTCCCAAACTCCATTTGAAGCTTTTCCCTAGCACTGGAGTATATATAAATAAAATGTTAACCTAATGGATTAAAATGGTCAGTGGATTAAGAAGTCACTGCAGGGAGTGGGAAGGGAGGACAGACAGACAGTATGATTACATTAGAGTGATTTCCTGCCCAGGGTCTGCAAGAACCATCAGAGCGATGTTGTGCAAAAAGTTAAATGCCACATATAACATGCCACAACCATTGAATACCCTTTTTTTTTCAGAGAGTTCAGGGAAAACTTCAGTGTTTTATCTGAAGTTCCCTGGGTTTTTGCCCTTACACAAGCCTTTTCCCGGTGAGGAACATCCTCCTGCAAAAGGAACTGGGTGAAACTCTGTTCTCATTGAAATTCAGGAGTGTTTCACCTTTGATTTTAATCCAGCCAAGATTTTACTTGTTGCTCTCCCTGCCAGATCTCACAAACTGTGCATAGAAAAATCACCTTTCACTGGTCTCGCAGCTTCTGAAGCCCATGGGACAGTATCCGTGGAAAAAAACAAGAAGGCGAATTAGACAACAATAACCCAGGCTTCTCCCTGCAAAACAGCAGTCCCCTCCCAGCGCCACTAAAGGAAGCAACAAGCCAGATGAGGAAGGTAAACTTGGGATCTGAAAGGAAAGAGTCTCTGGTATTTATAAAAGTCAGAGGTTCACACGGAAACTTCGTTACAGCGCTGATCCTCTCCAGTCTATTTCAGGACACGCAGACCTTTTTCAGCTATAGTATTTGACTCCTTAGTGTTGGAATATTTCTCCTCTTTTTAACTCTTTAGGTGGAAAACCTCATACTGGTTTGAAACCATATTGGCAGTTAGAATATATAAAGTAAGAGCTGAACAGTGAAATTCATTGCCTGAGTAAGAACAGAGAGAAAACAGCACGTGACCTGCAAGCAACGGAGCCACTTGACCCATCATGGTCTTCTGTGCTTAACACACCCTTGGCATAGGAAAAGAAAAAGGGAAACTGGCTGCAGCAGGCACTTTAAAGAAGTACAAAGAATGCTGATGTGTACTGCATTTCAAATGCTAATATCCTCTGAAGGAACAGCATGGGTTGCACTTAATGCCTTCGCACAGGATCATGGGGTAACTCCGGTTGGAAGGGACTGCAGAAGGTCTCTAGTTTGGCCTCCTGCTGAAGCAGGGTCAGATCTGAGATCAGATGAAAGCGTGCTTCACCACCCCATCCAGCTCATTGATACAGATGTTAAACACAAGAGGTTCCGAGGTAGATCCCTGTGGTACCCCACTCATTACCAGCCTCTAGGTGGAGGATGACCCATTAACCCCCTAAGTCTGATTATCAAACCGCTTTTTAGCCATCTCATTTTCCACCCATCCAGACTGTAATGTCCTAACTTGGGATACAAGAATGCTGTGAGTGACAGTCTCAAAAGGCTCACTAAAGCCAAGGTAAATGATATCCAATGCTTTCCTCTTGTCCACAAATCCAGTTATTTTATCACAGAAGACAGTCAAGTTGGGCAGACATGACTCACCGTTGGTAAACTCATGCTGGTTCCCAATCACCTTTCTTCCCTTAAATGCCTGGAAATATCTTCCAAGAGGGCTTGCTCCAAGATTTTCCGAGGGATCAAAGTAAGACAGAGTCGTCTGCAGCTCCCTCGATTGTCCTTTTAGCCTTTTTTAAGATGCGTGTAGCATTTGCTCTTCTCCGGTCGTTAAGAGAGAGGCCTCTTCCAGTTTCCATGACTTTTCCAAGATGGTGGAGAGGGACCTTGCAATAACAGCAGCCAGTTCTCTCCGCACATCCAGATGCAGCCCATCTGGTCTCTTGATGTGACCATCGCTTATTTGGCAAACATTTAGGTACTCTATATATTGGTTGTTAATACTAGCAACCTGCAGTAGCTGTAACAGTACCGAGAAACTGCTAAATAGGATGCTAGAACTGGAAAATCTTGCACAAAAGGATTTTCATTGCGACAGTGGGTGAGTGATGATAGCTTTCTTTATCCCTCTAAAAGTCAGGCTGAAGCGAAGGTTGATCTCATCATCTGTTCCTTGAAATTAAGAATGAATGCACTGCCAAGGCTTCACAATGGTGTAAATCTGTAGTGGCTCCACATTTTAATCAAAAGGTTTTTCATGTGTTTTCACCTCATTTAGTGGTATAGATGCCACTGAAATACTCACGTCTATTAAACACAGTTGACGTTGTGAAATTGCCCCTCAGTATTTCATAAAATCCACCTTCCTGACACCAGCTGAAGGCATTGTCTACACAGAGTCTTTTAGATAAGTTAGCTGCTTTTGACCTTCATCTCAGTGGAATGTAGCTACAGCTTCTGGAGGGACCAGAGCCACTTTAATCTTTCAACTGCAGAAAGCCAAGAAAATATTTAGAGGTAGTTGGTCCTCAGCCTTATGAGATCCTCTGGGGCTACCTCAGGGTTCTGATCTCTTACATTTTCTATTCAATGTGTCTGGATGATACTAGATGGGCAAATAAAAGCTCTAGCTGTGGTGGTATATAGATGTGAAACTGCCAGGTTAAAGGATCAAACTATAGATGATACCAGACTCTAAGTTTCTGTTGTTCCTGTCCAGGTTATATACTGACTGAAAGGAGTCACTACTTATGTTTAGCAACTCAATATGAAAATCTGGAAAAGAGCTAGATGCCTCAGTTCATAGAATAGGCAATATACTTTGGTCTACAGCAAGGATGTTAGTGGTTGGAAGGGACCTCTGTGGGTCACCCAGTCCAACCCCCCTGTCAAAGCAGGGTCACCCAGAGCAGGCTGCACAGGATCTTGTCCAGGCGGGTCTGGAATATCTCCAGAGAAGGAGACTCCACAGCCTCCCTGGGCAGCCTGGGCCAGGGCTCCG
>Ga0065711_1037054_pt1 | contig 20250 bp, 7 predicted proteins | sample Hoacrofraction12_FD_59098 | JGI IMG/M metagenome (GOLD analysis project Ga0065711, IMG submission 59098) | Hoatzin crop microbial communities from Cojedes, Venezuela - Epithelial fraction 12 v2 (version 2) | ecosystem: Host-associated > Birds > Digestive system > Esophagus > Crop | place... | reverse complement strand
GGGGGGGGGGGAGGGTGTCCTGTCTTTGAAGGAATGGTATAGGAAAGTACAAGATCTGCAGTAGGTGGAAATCTGCTAAATACTATTTATTGTGTTTTCACAGCTAATGAGTTTGCGTGGGAAATATGTGCAAGTAGTCTGTGATATTAACATAATGTACTTGTGCCTACTCAGTTCAACGCGCTATCCTCATCTACCTGAAAACTCTGAAAGAAAATAGAGATCTGTAAACTACCAGTGGTACACACTCGTATCCGGAGGAGTTTGTTGTCCTTCCTCCATCCTGCTACGTATCGTGGGCCAAGAGCATTTTGCAATGCGTGCAGTGCGAAGCCCATTACTTCTCCAGAGCTTCCATTTTATCCCCAGCGTAACTATTAGGAAATATGCCTGTGTCTTTTAGTGATTTCCATAGAATTTTAAATACTTCAGTGTGTAAATATTGTCTTTTTAATGATCATGAAAACTCTGACAACCGCCTCTTACGAGAGATGTCAGCATATGCTCTTCTCTTGTATGTGGTCCTGGAGAGTAGGATACAAGTGGTAGAGGAAGGATTTATTTTTATAGTTTTGATATATGAACTGTTACACAACCTGTTATAAGTATCCATTTAAATAGTAGTAATTAATGCTGTATGAGTAATAAAACATTTCCACTATTATTACTTCCATGCTGGGCTATTAGTGGTTTCTTCCAGGCATATCTCTGAAGAACTTTCTTGATTCTTCAGAAAACAGAATTTGCATTTCATTTGTAGAATTCTTTCTGAAAGCTAGATTTTTAATTTTTTTCTGTTGTTGCCAGAGAATCATTAGCAACTACTGCAAGATTTATACCCTTGGAAATGTCTACAGTAGATCATAGTCTTTAACTATTGAGGATGATGCAGGGAAAACAGAATGCGTGTTTAGACAAGATGAATTGTGTTTGTCTTTCCACTTAGTTTTGAAATATTTATGTGTATTCTTGTAACATTGCATTAGAGAATTTGCATGCTACCCACACGTCACATCACAGTAAAGATGATTTGACCTTAAACTATATTAAAACTAAAGTGTGAATGGCAGTAGGAGTGCTTTACATACAATACTTCCTACTCACAAATACAATTAACTTTTTTTTTTTTGGAAGATTTTATTTCCTAATTGCATTCCTGGAATCACCTTTGTACTTTACCATATTTCACTGCAATATGCAGGTATAAACTGTAAATGAATTTCTGTGCCGGATCAGCTGAGGAATCAACCTAATCTAGTATTCCATTTGGTAGTAACCGGTACCAGAGATTTTAAAGCAAACTTCAAGCAATTCTTAAGTGAATGATAATGGCATCTATTACCTAGAAGGTAAATTTCTTCCTCAAATATGTTGCTGACTGATGATATCTTGTATAACCGTATGCTTCATTTAAAAACATTTTATTGGAGAAAAAAATGTTCTTGAAAAACTCCTTGCTATGGGAACTCCAGATATTTTTGGTTTTGGTTGTCGTGCTGTGTTTGTTTTTTAGTGTTGCTGAGCTCTAGTAGTGGAAACAATTCCAGTGCTTAATTGTGTAAAATATAAACCAAAGACCTCTTCTCATCTTTAAAATACATTCCCTTTTAGTTTTGTGGTGTCTTTATTAGATATAAGAGACTAAATGAAATGCCTCAGCAATTTGTCCAGAAAGGTAATTCGGAGGCAGGGAGTAATGAAATTAGGGTGAGTAGAGTTTGTGGGCAATAGAAGTGCAGAAGAGAGTCACATTGAAAATCCAAGACCTCATATACTTTGAGTAAGCGTGAAATAATCTATAGTTTATTTAATTTGCATGTTCCTGAGACGTGTTCTAAAGGAACACAGCCTCTAGGTTTGTGGCAAGAAGACTGCCACAAGCACTGAGCGGCAACTCAGTTCTTCCAGGAGCTCCAGTTATGTTTCCTGCTGAGTGGGGGCCAGTCCCAGAAAGGCTAGGAGGTGGTCGGCAGAGGCAACGAGCAAGCCTGGTCAGTGTCCAGAGCTAAAATGTCCATGACGGAATGCGGTAGAGAAAAGAACGGTAGGAAAATTCGTCTTCATCACCTTCATTATGGCTTTACTGCTGCGCTGAATACTAGACAAGCTGAGCCCGCTGTTCGGTGATTCCTGGTAATGGAAAAGAGGCTAAAAATGTCACTGTTTGTCCCCTCTGTGTTTTGTAGACTGCGACATTTAAAAAAAAAAGCTCAATTATTTCTCATTTGTCCCACCAATATTTATTCATTAATCAGAGCTACTACTGATTGTGCTACCAACTCAGCCACTCACTCCCCACGTCGCTGTGGGCCTCACACAGCTCTCAAGTAGCAACACTCATTTATCTCAGAGTGGTGTAACTGATATTTAAAGGTCAATATTGGCTCAAATCATCTCTGGGTTTGAGTGCTTAAAAACAACGGCAGCGATGTACACACACACAGAAAGGAGCTCCCTGGTCAGCTGCTTTACGTCTAAATGATTGCGGTTATCAAAAGTGAAGACGTCTTTTGGGAGCTGATATTTCCTTTTTTCTATAGGCGGAAAGCATTGCCGTATGAGAACCATTTCTGATCTAGTATTTATTTGTGAAAAGCCTGATTTTTTTTTTCTTGAGAAACTGCCTTACATTCGATCACAATGAATGTGTCAAAAAGTTCTATTATTATTTTGATAGATGTTATTAATATAAGGCATCTTAAGTTTATAAGAGAGAAAAACCCCAAAATGGTCAGGAAAAAATATTCTTGAATTTTAAAAGAAAATATTTATTTGATTTGAAATGTTTTAAATGTAATAGTAGAGATTGTCAAAGGGCATCATAATTTGAGTAAATAAACATTATCATACATCATAAGCTACAGCAAAACTTTCATCAATATATTCAGTGTAAGACATATGGAAAGATGGGGTTTCCCCTGTCCCAGCTGTCAGGATTCTTGAGGTGTTGACTAATCCTTCCCAATATTTCTGTATATGTATCTGCATATTATATATATATTTCTGTATATGGAGCTACGCACCTACATTTCAAGCCCTATCCAGCAAGTTCAGTTGCAGAAAGACAAGACTTAAGTAATATCTTTGTTACTTCTTTGAATTATGGGAAATGGACTTGGTTTTGCAGCTGGGAAGATAAGGTTTATAATGTACCTTTAAATTCCTAAACCAATTCTCTCTACCAAGGAGCTAAGAGAGGAGAAATACCAATAGACATGTACGTTTGCATGGCTTTTCCCTCGGCGTATGGCTGTGCATGGTCCGGTGAGTTTCTGCTGCCTAAAGCCTGGAACCTTCCCCTCAATAGCTAATCAATAAAACGCTGAGAGTATCGAGTGTCATTCAGAGTGGCTTTCATGCGGGAATCTCAGAGTTCTTAGACCCCTCCATTCTCAAGCATGCCACAGAAATAGGTTTGGCTTTCATGGACCGATACGGAGGAAGCAATGTGTGTCCAAGGTCAAACAGATTTAATGCATCAGAAAGAAGATGGCTTCTGCTCTGTTTCCTTACTGGTGCAAGTATTCAGCTGCTACCAAAAGAAGGAATATTTTCTGAGCTCTTCTCTTTTTTTATAGAGTGATGTGAGATGATTTTTCACAAAGCCCTTTTGTTAAGCAATCTGTAAAAGAGTTCATCAGTTTTCTTTGTAGCATTTGAGTGTCTTCGTCATCCCTTATGTATTCCACAGCTGAAGTCAATTAGAACCTTCCACTGACTTCGCCCTGCCAGGGCTCACGACAAGAATTTCTTCATATTTAGCCTAGAAAGGAAGGATTAAAGGTTTTTGAATCCCACGGCTTCTAGTAAGTGCTGCAAACCTTTGAAATGTAAATTCTGTTATTTCTTTTTTCAGTTTTTTGCACTTTATTTATCACAGGCATCTAGAGTAGGGCCTTCACCATACGAGCAAGCCAAGGTCTCAGCTAGGCTTCAAGATCATCAGTGACGATAGTAGGTGTTACGCTGGCTTGTACGTGCACGTGGCTCGCTCGCCTGACAAGGTGAGCTGGATGGCCGTGAGACTTCCCTTTGGACACAGACTTTGGGGCTTCATGGGCCTGGAGTACTTGACGTTATGCTGACGTCAAATATTTGAGAAGCACCTGTTAAATGTGTTATTCTGATACTGAGAGAAGTGCTGATTTTCTTCATGTTGTCAAACTGAAAGTGTCCGTGGGACTTCAGTAACGGCTGGCTGTGGCAGGTGGGCACCACAGTGAAGAAAAAAAGTTCGGTTCCTGGTCTTAGATCAAACTTTCCCTTTTCCTACGGAGGCCTGCCTGACTCTGCGTGGCTTTAGGTGCAGAACTCCTTTACCAGATTAAGGGATAAAACATTATTCGAGTAGCACAGCGGCTCAGCTGGTAAGAATTAGCATAGCTCTGTGGGAGTCGACAGACATCTGAAGGATTAAGAACAGCTCAGGGCCTGGCCTAGCAGCCTTCTAAACATCATTTCTTAACATAAGCCTTAAGAACCTTGCTTTGACATAAGGCCAGGGAAAATATTAGGTAACAGCACAAGTCTGGCAAAATGCTGCCCATTACGAAAAAGTCTTACCGTAAGGAATGAGCTTTGTAAGCTGCTCCAAGCAGGATGATAAGTAACGCTGGGGAAGCTGACTCTGTGTACCGGGGTGAGTGTTGTGGATACTCACAGTTTATGCTTTTGGCTTGCGTCTGGCAAAAGGAATGGGTTTTTCCCAGTGAGTTTCATATTGGCAGGGTAGCCAGCTGGTACTGTGAGCATGACTGAGGTGCAGCCTGCGCTGGGTGACAGAGCTGGTCGGTAGCTGTGAGCGTGCGGCAGCTTGAACTCTTTAAAGGGCTGATTCTGTCCAACCTCTCATCTTAGCGTGTCTTCAAGCTTCAGCTCAGGGCAGAACGTGAGCTTTCTGGGCCTGTGAGACTCAACATTCAAGTCTAAGTCCTTATTTTCCATGTTCTCCCAGGTTTCAGATAAAATGCCAGGAAGGTAGGCAGAGCTCAGGCAGTGCCAGGAACATCTTCTGTACACATCAGGCTTTGCTTCCAGGGAACTCCTGTGGGCAGATAGCAAGTGCCACTCCGTTTTTCACATGCAAGGAGGAAAGCTGCTTGCAAACAACATGGTTTCTCACCAAATTAATCCATGTTCTAGTAAAGAGTAGGCTTATCACTTTTTTTTCTTTCTAAGAGCTTGTTATTTTAAAATACCGTGTATATATTAGTGTATTTTTGAAATGCCATCTTGAAGATTTGTCAGCATTTACTGATTTACAGAGATACAGAAAGGAGATGCAACATCCATTGCAACACTGAAGTGTTACTTGCCATTTGGACAGGTTTAGTGCGTGATAAAATATAAGTTCTGGTTCTTCTGCCAAGAGTTTAGGATTAATTAGTTAAAGATGTAGCATAAATAATGGCCCTTACATATAATCTAATATTTGCACTATGCACTATACAGGAAAAGTCCAGGATGATTTGGGCCGGGGAAAGGACAATTTTTATGTTTCAGACTTCAGTAATACTGGAATTTTACATCAAAAGTTGTGTTGTGGTGCATCTGGAGTCCAGCATCCTTCTTCTGACCTGCTTAGTGTAACTACCTTGCTAGAAAGTCTGTGGAAATCCACACTGATTTCATTGATCCTAACACCTTTGTTTCCGAGAGCTGTGTTCTAAATATGAAAGCAAGTAAAACATGGGCTGGTGATGACACTGATCTCTTGAAATCATTTATTCAATCTAAGCAATACCTAATTTTTTGCAGCTAAATGGGGCTGCCTGTGGAATGAAAAAATATATACTGTAAAGGCAACAGAGTATTTCCCCTGCAAGTATATATTATATTTATTTTCTCTGTTTTTTGTGTGAATTTATATTTTATTTAAATCTTCCCTAAACCTTCTCTTTCTTTATGCTTATGAAGTGTTGAACACATTTTAAATATTACCACCATATACAGTGACCTCTATTTTATGTGGGAGTAAAATCCTTTGCATAATCCAAGTCAAAGGAGAAGGTTCCCAGAATGTTAGCTTTTTTCCTCCTTCCTACTTTTAATTTAAATTATGAAAGATCAATTCCTGTTTTATCTCTGCAGCAGAGAAAGTGAGGGGAGCAGTTTCCTTTTTTGTGTCAGTTTTCTCAGCTTATTTGGGTTTGGTTGCTAATATGTAATTTGCTCTCTCTAACGATGTAATTGATGATTACAGTGCCTGCCTCCCTTACTTTGTTGGAAGATCAGAGTTCTCTACTTCAAAAACACACACATGAGAATCAGGTGCTGTTATATTCACTGTTTAGTAAAAATAGGCTCTTTTAATAAAGGAGTAACTTTGTTCTTCTGACTTCATCAGTTTGGAAAGTAACTTGCATTTAGTGTGACCAAAGGGCAGTATGTTGGCTTCTAGTTCCAGTAATATTATTGATTTGAATTGCATTGTAGAAATATGACAGTAATTATTCATCAGGATATCTCTGAAAATTATTTTATGATACGAAATTGCTCTCCAGTAATTTGAAAATTAGACACTGTCGTGTTCATTTGTTGATTTTGTATTAGTATTTGCATGTGTGAAAGGAGAGGCGTAGGTAAAACTGAAAGAAAATCTCTTTAATCACTGGCCTTTTTTCTTTGAAATTATCTGCTGAAGAACTTGTTATTTTTAAAGAATCTGCTGGACATAACCACACTGACTAATTTGTGTAATTTTTCTATAACATGTCAACAGGAGTTGGGGATCTAATGTGTTCTGAGGTCAGATACTCATTGGGTGTAAATCGGTGTAGCTCGATGTACGTCAGATGCAGATCTGGATCGTTTTCTCTCTCTGTAGTTGGTACGTGCATAGAAAACTCTGACGTCACCTCACGAGACTGATTTAAATAATTGGGGCAGCCATGGGAGATCTAATGGCGGGGGGTCAGCAATGTGTTGGAAGCGTAGCATTAGTTTCACTGCAGAAAAAAGAAGCCAAGAACGCTCCACTTACATTAACAAACGCAGCCTATGAACACTGCTATTATTTAATCAGTGGAAGCTGGAAACAGGCCACCGTTTGGGTAAATAAATGGATGTCTGTCTGGCGGTAACCGATGAGCAGTGACTGCAAGTTTTCAGGAGAGGGAAGATGTCTTCTGTTATTTCTTTCTACGGTGGAAAAACAGCCTCAGCACATCTGGGATGTCTTCCTTTCCTTTTTAAAACAAAGAGAAGCTTATGTATTATGTTCACACAAGTCCCAAGCATCAAAGAGTCATCTTAGCTTTTTCTTTCAGGTGTTTTGGAGAGTAAAGCTAGTGCAGATAATAATGTGATAATTCTGGAATCTAAAGCAGATGATACCAGGATGATCCTCAATAGTGTCAACTTCTGAGGTTTAGAGATTTGCTTCTCGTTTGCTCTGGCTGTACGGCTTAAGTTATAACAACGGAATACCTTCAGAAGGTTTGCTTTAGGGGAAGAGAATCGGATGCTGAGCGAGCCTGGTGATTAATGTGTAGGAGTAGTGTGGGGGAGGAACTGGGCCATAAGTTCTGCTCAGTCTAATTCTAGGCACTTAATTAAAGTCTCCTGAATTTAAAGCTGAAGTCTTAAAGATAAACATGTCAAAAAATGAGAGGTCTCTTCTTTCTCCAAGAGATACTTTTGTGAACTGTTTTGACTGTAAGGAAACAACAAATTGATAAAATCTTATTTAGCAGAAATTAAATAGGGCTATTGGCTGTCTGTTGTTTCCTCCAAAACTACAGTTCATTTCGTATTCTTATTCATCCACCAGGCTTTCCTTGCATCTTTAGTAATTATGTAATTACCATTTGGAATCAAGAACTAGGGAAATAATATTTGGTACTCTGTCTTGTTTAATGTTTCTACAGAAATTTTAATAAAGCTTAAAGATTTCAGGCCTTTGCTCCTCAAAGTACATATCCATATGATCCCATTACATTTGAATTCACTGTGGTCCCAGTTGTGTATACCAACTGATACCATTTTCTGACTTCTCTTCTGAAACCTATCCCAGAGGCCTGACTTGGCACAGCCCAGAGCTTTAGAGTATGTATGGGTGGGTTGTGTCCACAATTGGATAAATACACTTTAAAGGTATATTTGCAAGTATTATCTGACATTTTAAGATATAGGGTAGAGCTTGAAAGAACTTGCAACCCAGGTTTTGCTTCTTGTGCACAGTTCCCACCAGTAACATTTTAAAGTATTGTGACTTTTCGTAACAGAAACCAGTTTGTGTTTCTTAAGACAATCTAGAGCATAATTTGAAAATTAAAAATTTGTATTTAGATGAAGGACACTAACATGTGGCATCAACTTGCAGTGCATAGTCTGAGAATTGGAATAGAGGATATGGTCCTCTGATAAGAAACTCAGTGTGCACGTGATACAGAAATGATCCCAAAGCTCAGTGGACGGGATTTAGTAGATAAAGTTTCTTCCTGCCTGCAATTTCTAACATTTTTTTCATTGGTAGCTGATGGTATCAAGTCACTTAAAAAACTGTAACTACTAGCAGCTATATCATTCAACAGACTCGAAAGTGTATTTAAAAAGACAGTTTTATTAGCTGTTATTTTCTCTTAACACCTCGACATTGGTTCTGCCTTCATTAATAAATCCACTGATACATGTGTCGTTTGGAATGGAAGGCGGCCCATCGGGAACTTGGTTCTGGTTAAGGCAAGCGAATTCCCTGTGCTCAACAATAAAGACACGGGGTGTTGCTTGAAGAAAGATTACACGTACCCCAGCTAGTTGTGCCAAAAGAAGGCCCTTATCTGACTGCTTGCGTCTAGCAAAAACTCCCTGTAGATACAGTGGTGACAAAGAGAAAACTCACCACCTCAGTTTTGCAACATCTGTTGCTGAATTCACTTCTTCCAGGAAGGTGTCCTGCATGAGAAACAGGCATCTTGTTAACATTACTTTGAATAGAGAAAGGGATTAAAGATTAAGAAGGACAGAACAAAAAATATAGATGCCAGGAGTAAAGAGATCCTTCCTGTGTTTCCACCATATCACAAAAAGGCAGTGATTAATCTGCTTTTACAGCTTTTCCCAGATGTCCAGTGCATGCTGCAGGGTTTTGCATTCAAGAATGTGATGAGATGCTAATGAGTTTATGGCTTTTGGGAAACAAAGTAAAAATGTTTCTAGATGCCAGGAACATCTATCATTCATTTACAGTCTACCAGAAAACAGTGGAATTGCCCCGTCCCATTTGCAGTGCTAATTTACTGTAGGTTTCCTAGAGAGAAGAGCTATCATTAGATGCCATACAATTTCTGCAATTAGCTGGTTAAGCAGCATTTCTTTTTTAAAGTAGCATAAAAATGATATGTTCAGGAACAGCACATTAGATTTTCTTCTAAGTGGCTACTCCAGGGAATAGTATTTGTCCTAGAACATAAAGGTCAATGATAATTGAAGAATGTCAATAATGGCCAGAGCCACTACAAAAATTTGTATAAATTTGTAAGACAATTTTATATGTTCTTTCTTCAGTAATATCACAGGAGGTGGTAATCCAATAAGTCGAATTCTGTAAGTAGGAAAGTGCTCAACCTGTCCTTCAAAGACTTGGCTTGTAACTAAACTTATCCTGTAGCGTATTTCTTTTTAATTAGTATTTCTAACAGGTGGAGTCAGGTGGCAACCGAAACCTATCCTGATGCATTTATTTGTGGTCTAGGGAACAGTACAAATGAACAGTATGTTGAAGTATGGCCTTAGGAGAGTGTATTTTTGATATGTGTAAACCTTATCTGCTAACCCGCATTATTTATAACCACTCGCTAATTTCTTTTTAATTGGTATTTCTAACAGCTGGAGTCAGGTAGCAACCAAAAACCTATCCTGATGCATGTATTTGTGATCTAGGAGCAGTACAAATGAACAGTACATTGAAGTATGGCCTTAGGAGAGTATAATTTCGACACATATAAACTTTATCTGCTAACCCACATTATCTATAACTACTCGCTGGGTAGAGGTGTTATGGCAAGAAAGAAAAGTGAAGGATGTGAAAGAATGAGTTTTTTCCCTGTATGCAGTGGAAAGCCTTAAGAGTTGTCTTAAATCCAAAGAAGGAAGAGGCATCTGGGACATGGAAGCCCAGAAGGCAGGATCCTTTTGGCTTCTGTAAAGTGTGTCATACATGTTCAAAAAAATGGAAAAAAACAGTGGGATTTGTCCCTCCTGCTCATCCTGCTGGAAGCGCGTTGTCTGGCGAAGGTGGCAGCGGCCGTAATGATCCGTTGCACTGAATCTGGTGTCTAAAATACGTGCATGATTGTGAACACAGGACTATTGGAATGCACATTTCAAGTATTAAAACTTCAGTGCGCTTCTTTTTCTAAAATGAATGAGAAAATTTCAGCATTTCTCCCAATAAAAACCTAACTGAGAATATAATATTTGATTTCTCAGTTTTACATGCAGCGATTAATTACAACAGTACTCATGGTTTGTTGTGTTACAAGGCTTTCCTCTACAAACTAGTTTTCTTTCTTTCATATTTCTTGGCGATGATGAACTAATTTCTCCATTCTTTTGAAAAATAAATACAAAAAGTACTTCTTCCAAAAGAAGAACTTTTCCAGGATTAGAGCAGGATAGAGCAGGATTTGGTGACCTGGGCAACTGTAACTTGCCTTGGAGAAGAAGGTAGAAGTGGTGAGGAGAACAGACGAAAAGCAAGCTACCAGGCGTTTTTCCTCAAGTCATGTAGACATGCGCCTTGTTTTGGTTTACTCAGATGCAGAGGCTTTGTGTTTCTGTTTTACTGCATTTGTTTTACTTTCTGCATACATGTTTGAATGTGTCTACTCATTTCTATATCATGTTGTACCATGTGTGCAAATTCATATCTGTCAGTGCTACGTGTTGATGCACGGTGCGTCTTCTGCATGTAGATGTTCTTTGATAATTGCATTCATAAACGTAATACTGTCTTGCATCCAATTTTCTTCTCTGTTTTGCTTTACAAAAACTAACATACAAATATATTGATGGACATTTTTGTTCATTATAGGTGGGCTGGATAGATTCACAAACATTCAGGTACAAGCTGCTGGTACAGTTGGTGTTTTCCTATCCAAGAAGCTGTTCGCCAAATCTAAATATGAAGTGTTTTTAAATACTGTGGAGGTTTGGCTCTACTGACTACTAGCTGTGGTGTTATTCTCCTGAAGTACCTTGGGAATGACATTATGCTAGTACTGCTTCCACACCTGGAGGCATTCGTGATGGCGCGTTACCAATTAATTTTCATTTTGGCTTTCAGTGGTATTGAAGCACAGCTTAGCAGAGGTACAAACGAATTAGTGTAGGATTCAAATGCTTTACTTTTGTTTTTTTTCTTGAAAAGCCAGTTATCACGTCAGGTTTAGAGCAGCTACTGCCTTGATCCTTGACTGTACAATTCATCCAAGAGCACTTGTCCTGTTGATAAATTAACTGATGGGCGTAGAGTTCGCTGATGGTATTAGAAGTCTGCACAACATGACGTGGCACAGGATAGAGCCAATCTAAATTGATACCTCGGCGGTGGAAATAGTAACTCAAAAGAAGAAAATGATTGTCTCTGTATTGAAAGTACAGCAAAAGAAAACATAATTGGCTTGTATTACACCGTTAGGAAATCAGTCTTTGAATGTTCCATAACATAAGGATGTAAAGCTATGTCAGTGTGGTGCCATGCAGAAATGACTGAGCTAGATCTGAACAAGGCAGTCCCTGTACCTGCAGTGATACATGCTTAAGAATCAAAGCGGAATGCTACTGTGGCATTGTGAGGGGGTTTTTTTGCCTTGATAAGAGAACGGCTCAAACATAGCTCAGATGTTTCTGTATTTCTGAGCTATGCTTCTGAGCCCACGTAGGATTTGATGTTCAAGCGTCCAAAAACCTTTCAGTGATATAAGTCCATATACCTGTTTTGTATCAGAAGATGTTATGACTGCGGGCACACGTCAAACTTGTGTTGTGTACAACCCATTTTAGTCTGGAATTTCTGAGACAAAAATACATATAAATGGCCTGTGGTGTGCGAATGTGGTGGTTCTGCACACGCCAAGTAATTCTGGAACTTGTGCATGTGTTGTACTTTCTGCAGAAGTGAAAGTCAGCTGAGTAGCTGCTTGGAAGTGTTAGACTCCCTCCGGGTGCACGAAGAAGCTGTACAGAGCATCCGTGGTAGATGTGTTCAGCACTTCCCGCTTGGGTCAGTGCTACTGTGCTGGGTTTGTGCCAGTTCAGACATCTACACCACGCTCTGCTTCATGATACAGAAACAACTTGTTAGATATTTCTGTGCCCGTCAGGTAGACGCAGTGATAAAAGAAGTTACATTAAAGGAATTCTGGAATTTATCTGCAGACGGACTGTAAATACGTCCAGGTTTTGTGTAGATGTGATAGTTTGGGTATGTGTAGAGGGATCCATCAACATGTCAGACGTTGAGAAAGCTGTGATAACGGTGGAAATCCTGTACTTGTGGTAGCTTCATTTAGTTGAATAATTCAAGTTCCAAGAGTAAGCATTTAAGTAATGGATTTTCATTCAGGTGTGTCATAAAGTTTAATACCTAGTGTACAACTATTAAAGAAAATGTTCAGGTGCCAATCTGACCTTTTCTTTAAGAAATAAAGATTTTTTTTTTTTATCTAGCTATGTGTATTATTAATACTATCGGAAAGAATACTCTGTTTAGAATAAAAAATCCACCCTGCCCATCTGAAATGGAATGACTGATTTTTAAGCCAGCACTGAAAATAATTGTATATGTCTGAATGTCAGGACTGTTCAATTTAGCAGCCATTATATTAGGTACTGGATAAGGATTGAATCAAAACTTTAGAAATCTGCTGTCACATTTTAAACAGATTTGACACAATGGCAGAAATATGAAAATATTAAGGTTGTACAAGCAGGAAACAAAAGTGCTACAAAGCAAGAAACCACAAACCCCAAAAAGCAATAAACAAATAAACAAAAAGCCAATGCCCCAAAACACCCAAAGCAGTAGACACGGGAGAGTCCCAACAGACAAGAGCTGCAAGAATTCAGTCTTTCGTGGTTTTATTGTTCACGCAAGCACTGATTTTTGAAGGTCTCCATCAGTAGGTATTTGTCAAAAGTCAGCAGAAGAAAGCCTTTTTTTCTGCTTAGTTTGGAGTCTGAAATACAATAGACTGAGATAATCAAAGGCACCAAAAATGACAAAAAAAGAGATTCATGGTGAAAGTTCTTGTGTTCCTCTTACAGCTAGAGTGGTAGTGAATCTATCATGGAATATAATCCAACGAAAGCTGTGCTGGACCAGTTCATTCTGGCAGCTACGTCTGGAACGATTCCAGAGCAGCTCATCTTTTATTCAAAGAAAATTTGAAAAGGGATTTGACTTGGCAGAGTGTCTCATCTATAGAACAATGAAAGCAAAAAAGTAAATAAAAATAAATGCAACAATAAAGGCATGTCAAAACACTAAGCCACACTAAAAAAAAACCCGCATAAAATTGACAAACAGAAAAGAAGATGAAATAATAGAAAAAATAATGGAAAAAAATAGTAGAATAGGTGAAATAAAAGCAAGTAGGAAATTGCATGTCAGAAAAAGAAGTGCAATAGAAAGGGGAAACAGAAGAAACCATGTGGAGAGAGCAAATAAAGCAGAACAATATTGAAAATCAATTTAAAGGTGAAAAATATATGATTTGTTGGGGATTAGTTTCCTTGAAAAAATTTGAATAACACTGAATAACATTGAATTATCTGTTGTTTGAGGTCTAAACTGAAATAGTTTTGTTTTATTCAGTAATGTATGGACTATTTTTCCCTAGACAGTAAGAAAAAATGCAAAGATAATTCTGTCACTTAATAACCAATTACAATTAAAACTGCAGTGGTTAAAATATCCAATGAAGACTTGACGGATTTTCACAAAGTTTATGCCTTTGAAATCATGGAAATTAAACATTAAATACAGAGATACATATTATTTTTATGCTTTTATCATAATGCAAACCATTAGTCTCTTCAGGTTGGATATTAACATATTGTAAATGAGGTGAAAATTAATGAATGAACTAACAAATGAGTAAAATATGAAGATCCACTTGAGCATCATAGAAGTGAAATCCTGTTGTCCGAATTCCAGACTTTTAACCTCTGTCTTTTGCAACGTAATTGCTCTCTGTGATCCCTCTCTTTCACTAAAATTAGACATTGCTACCTACTGCAGTAAATGCAGCTTAACGTGGACTGGGAACGCTTTTCTTTGGGTGCCAGGAGAAATCGTGGCCGTGGGAGCATAAAACCAGGCACAGGTCATTTAGCTTGGGCCTAGGTGGGGTTTGCAGCTTACTCTGAGCTCCCAGTATCCTGGCCAGGCTCTGGGTCAGTGGGATACAGTACAGGGCCACTGACCTGGCACTGTCTGCTCCAGCACTGAACTCGGAGCTGGCTGCTTGGAGCAAATTTGGGAAATTGTGGCTACTGTGAAGCGGAGAAGTAAGTCTGTTATCGTGGGTTTTCAGTGCTTTGCTATTCTAACCTAAGGATTCTGAAATAGTGTGTTTCAATTGACTAAAGTAGCGTGTTCCCATGCCAACTCATTTGGAAAAGGCTGTTCGTTGTCTCTGCAAACACCTGCTCTTGTGTGGCTCCAATAGGGATAAACTCTTTATCAGAAGTCTGAGCTCATTTGGACTCGCAGGGAAAGCCTCAGTGAAAAGGAAGGTTGCCCAAACCTCGGAAACTCGTCCTGGAATAGTAGAAGTGTAGGATCAGAAACCTCTTGCTTAGGGCTTGGAACTAAAGCATGTTTTGATAAAAATCGTCAGCAACAAGTTGTGAAAAACTTTCAGACTGGGTCTAAGGAAGTTGCCTGCCCTGGGCAGCTAACTTGAGAGAAGAGAAATAAGGAGTTTTAAGGGGGACTGAAGTTACTGTATTTAAAAGCCAGAACATGAGAAGAGAGAGAAATGAATTATGCTTTTTGGTATTAGTTCTTACGTACTTCACTGCACATCTTTTCACAGTTAAAGGGTATGTTACATCCCATGCTTTAGTTACCTTTTTGTAAATCACTTTGTAAATTACGCTGCTGGTATCTGTAGTTAGGGATTTGAACATTCTTGATATTTCAAGCAATTCTATAACTTCGGTAGGTCACCGTGTAACTGAGCTGAGAATGTAAATACAGCTGAATCTGCCTTTACATAGATGTTAGAAATACTTGTGCAGTTGTGCAGATGCTCCTGCCTCTTAAATTTGGCCTATACCCGTCCCACCAAAATCTGTAGGAATGGTGCATGTGCGTATGAGAGATGGTAGATCTGTGAAGACAGGTTTTCTGCCTGTGAGCTGTGGCTGGAAGTCCACTTGATAATGCACTGAGTTTCCTTTTGAGGACCAGCAAGGAATGAACCTGCTCACACCCCCGAGTGCTGCACACGATTTCTGACAGTCACATGAGACGCAAGGAGCGTTTCGTATTCTGCTGCTTACAGAATCACTTGCATTTTCACTGGCAGAGAGTAAGACGGTTTCAGTTTTATAACAGGTTAAAGCTTTATTGTCGTAATCCAAATTAAATTGTTTTGCTGCTCTTGAAGATATATTATGGTTTGACAGTATTCTCTCCTAACTTTGGTTGCTGTCCTCATGGTGAAGTTTAAATTGGGATTACCTTTCAGCTCTAGCTGAAGCTGCAGCTTCCCACTATTCTGGATCAAACACTTGCCACGGGCAATGAAAACAATGCTGCGGTTTCCTCGCGGTGGAAGAGAAGCCGTTGTCTGATGAGCTCATGACTTCAGCGTGAGTTCCCTTCACACCCAGAGCCATTCGTGTCTGTGCTGTGCTGCAGCGTAGTGCTCCCTCAGTTATACTAACACAGCTGTTTATGGAGTCATGTTGTGACTTGGATCAGCAAACTCATCTGGGTTAAAACAAAACAAATAAAACCCCTGCAAAATAGGTAAAAGGGGACCACTTACAACTCGTGTTGCTTCTGAAATCCCTCTGTTTTCAGCCTTGCTTTGAACTCTAGTGTCTTTCATGTTTATCTTGGGCTTACGAGTTCCTTGAGCTCTGGGATGACATCCATCGTCATTATTTCTGACAGCAGATTGTGAAAATCTTAGGACCTTTGCAAGATTCCTAATCTTTTGTGTCTTCACCTGGTGGCCCGTGTCTGCATTCCTGTGCTTTCTTTAGCAGCTACATAGTGCAGCTTCTCTCCCCCACATAAACATCTCGCTGTTGTTTTTTAAATCTCACTACTGCTAAAGTGATGTTTCTACCATTAAGAACAGTGATTTAGTCATATGATCAATAGCTATTTTTGTGGAGAAGATGGTATTGAAAGCATTTAATATATGGACTTAATTACATTTCTAACCACTAAACAGTATGTGGAAAAAGTAATGGCTATATACAGAAAAAGAAAAAATGCACCGGTTTTGAAGTCATGTTTCAGTTTCTTAGTGCTGTAGTAGAGCATTTTGTGAATCTCAGGTAGCTGTCTTCAGAAAACCCAGGATTCTTCTGTGGCTTATGTTGGCATCTGCTCTTTTGAATCTGCTAGCTTTTTTCTCAAGTACAGGCAATGTTTCTGCTTATAAGCATGGCTTGGAACGTAAGACTCAAATATCACACCTATAGCTATATTGCATTTAAAAATTATAATGAGTTAGAGTTTGGAGGAATCTATAAGACTCATTCACAGTTCTGCTGTCTTGCTAGAGAGTCTCTTTTTTTCATACTAAGCCCATTTTTTGAATACTGGCAGCCATAAATAACTCTCATCCAAAGGCAGTCACTAAGGTATAAGTCTTAAACTTTTGGGCAGAAATATATGAAGGATTTATGAAGTCAGATAGAGAAGCATAAGTATATGAGACTTGCAGTCTGTCAAATCACCTGAGATTTGTAGGATGGGCTCTACTGAATTAAAGTGAAATTCAAAAAGCTGCTGAAACTATGTTCTGGTCTCTTTGATCCCTTCCCACTATTCAGATTAGACTAATGGTTTGTCTAAGTTCTGCTGAATGTTCAATATAAGCATTTACAGGCTGCGCAGACAATGTGAACAATAAACAACTTCATTAATAATTACATAAAATTTATTCCCATGTAAGCAGATTCTTCCCCGTCCACACTCATTCCGGTTATTGGGAACAATGCAGCGTTCAATTTGCTAAACAAAAACAGCTACTTATTGTGGCGGGAACAAGATGCAGATTGCATTAGGATGGCATTTCATCTGATCTGTTAGAGCTTCTGGGATTATGCTTTCCTTCTCCCATTTCAAAAGGAATTCATTATGCTGTGATGTACAGTAGGAGTACAGCTCCCTTTATAAAATTATTAAGCCGCTTTACAATTAAAATTGCCATCTTTTGTCCTAATGCTGTTGCTTAGAAATGAGAAGAAAAACTGAATGCTAAGTAGAATTGTTGTACAGTACGTGCTTATTCTCCAGGAGTATATTTTCCATTTTCTTACGAAGTACTGGCCTTGTTCTAGTGTGTATTATTAATCACATATTTTATTTATCTTGGAGTAGTAGAAGCCCCCAGTTGGGACTGGGAGTCCTACTGTGTGATTGTTGCACACACCTGTAATAAAGAATAAAAGAGCTCCTGCTTCAATCTGTACGGAAGGTTACTACCAGCACGTTTAGAGGCCTCCTTTCTGCAGGCCTCGTGGGGCAGCAGCTTCATTCAGACTTTGCTAGCAACATTCTTTCACTGTCACAGAGCCCAGTGGAGCAATTGCTGCACCCAGTTAAACCATGATTGCTAAATGGCAATGGATTTTGCTGAAAAAATTGGGAGATTTTTGTTGTTTTGTGGCAATTTGTTTGGCACTGCAGCCTGCTTCATAGGTGGTGTTAGTCTTGTATTGGTTCCTGATGGCATCATAACCCAGTACACATTGATTAAGATAGTTATAAGCAGCTTATGGTAGTTAGCTCGCGTTTCGTTCATCTAACCCAAAAGGAACACTGCTGTACATCCGGATGCCTGCGATGTGTAAGAAAGCTTTCTGAGGCTGAGTCCGGGTGAATCTGAGATGATACTGGCAGTTGCAAAGCATCAGCAGGGTTAAATTGGTACTTTTTTTTCTTCAGGGTAGAGCAATAGTAGTGAAAATATCAGGTAACTGATGTAACCTCTGAATAAATAATGAAAAAATTGGGGACTGGTAATTATCTAAAAAGTTTCCAGTCTGAAAACCTCTGGATTACTTGAGAGACTGTGTATCAAGGTTTAGTAAGTGGAGTGTAGAGGAAAAGGAATATAGATCACATGGTCAGAATGGGGAGGTATATCCTAGAAAATTCTGGTTTTAAAATGGACTTCAGAGAATCACTGTCAATACTAATTAAACATAATGTGATAGCGCGATGGATTAATGTCATAAGGAACATCAAGAAAGAGCAAGGTATGCCAAGGGAAAAGCTGAAGGCTGGCCTCAGTTCAGTTACTCATTCCTGTCTTCTGTTCAATGTTTCATTGTGGCTGTTGGCAAGAGAGAGAGTAACAATACCTAGGATGCATTGCAGAGAAAAATTGCATATGCTAGATTCTTTATCTTGTACACTCTATATGATTAAGACATGCCACACACTGGTGATAGGCAACAGATGTTACATTTTAATTCAGCGTTAATTAAGCAATGACATTGAAGTAATTAAATCTACACTATATTCTGATGACCCTTTGTGGAAAAAAAAAAAACAAACCCAAAACAAAAGCCCCAGAGCTCAAAGACGTGAAAGCTTCAAAGCCAGTAACGTCTGAAGTTAACCAGCTATTTCAGTCAGGGGTTATGCTTTGGTTTCATAGCACGAGTGTATAGTAATAGCAATAAATACATGCAGTCTTTATTAGTAATGTGGCGTACTGATGTAAAGAGTAAATACATCATCAGGTTGAAAATGTGCTTCATTAATCTTAAACTTAGAAGAGGAAGGATAAAATCTGTCACACATCCTTAAGATTAATTTTAACTGCCTGTGAATATTAGTGACTGCTACACTTGAGCACAGAAGTCCTCACTGCAGGAAACAGAAACAGCAAGGACAATACCTATATAATTTTTATATATGTTTTGTCAACGTATCTGACCTGTAATCAGACGAAGACCATTTCTAGGAACAAAAGTGCCATTAGGTTCTAGCCTCATTAATCCTCAGCCTGTCTAATGAGATATCTAACATGGGTTTGAACTCATTTTTTATGATACAGATTTGTATTCCCTCAGAGCTAGACTGAATTCAGTCTACTCGCTTTCCCGGGTAAGTGATTTGCTGCTAGATGGCAGTGATTTAAATCAGTGTTATACTGAAAAATATTTGCAGTTACAGTCTAGAAGAAGAAATCCTCATATTTTTTTCAATATCCTATCTTTTGCACATTCTTTTTTAAAGATAAATAGAATTCTAAAATTATTTTAGCATAAGCACATCAGTGCTTTGTTGGAACGTTATTGTCCATGTCAAAGAAGAGTTGGTACCACTTGGATCTTGATTTGCCTTGCAGAAATTACATGCTTGTATTGACATGTTCCTTCAGTAGTTTATGTTACTCTTTGCAACGTTCATTTTTTGGTTTTCTTTGTTTTTTGTTGAGCGTGTTTGGCACAAAGAATGACAAATAGTGGTTAATAAAGTGGAAGTATAGTTCAACAAAGAAATTACTCTGGATTAGACACACTACATTGCTACCAACAGCTATGAGTTTCTTATGTAGCAAGTATTTTCTGTTATTTCCTGCTGTTGGATACTGTTCTTTCTTCCTCATTAAACAGATAACTTGCATTAAGAGATAGATGGCTAACCTGTAATAAATAAATCACAGCTATGCATGCAGATGTGTCTTACACACCTGACATATATTTATTTTTCCACAGATGATTATGATCTCGAATTCTTTTGGTAGCTCTACTGTTATACTTTTTGTTTCTTCATTAATGAGGAATTTTATTTAAAATGATAAGAATAGAATAACATAAATTCTCATGGAACATTGTATCCTACTGAAGTGTTTTTTCTTATGAAGATGACTTCAGATGACTGTGATAAGCTTTTGGCAGGATGCTGGTTGTATGGTCTGTATTTCTGAGTAATCCTGATATTTACAATAAAGCATAATATCTTAGTTTTAATTTGAGGTGTAAGTTCAGCGTACCCTGTAGAAAATTTTTCCCCAGCTTTTTTTTTTTTTTTTTTTTTAG
>Ga0065711_1037053_pt1 | contig 20250 bp, 7 predicted proteins | sample Hoacrofraction12_FD_59098 | JGI IMG/M metagenome (GOLD analysis project Ga0065711, IMG submission 59098) | Hoatzin crop microbial communities from Cojedes, Venezuela - Epithelial fraction 12 v2 (version 2) | ecosystem: Host-associated > Birds > Digestive system > Esophagus > Crop | place... | reverse complement strand
ATCCTGTGCAGCCTACTGTAGGTGACCCTGCTTCGGCACGGGGGTTGGACTAGATGACCCACAGAGGTCCCTTCCAACCCCTACTATTCTGTGATTCTGTGATTCTGTGATTCATCAAAGCTGGCAGCTTTCCAAAGCACCAACTTTTCTACAGTTTCAGCTGCGATATGTTTTCGTTTATCATGTGTTTATTGCTTATTGAGATGTTTCAGGAGAAAATTATCTCTGAGGATGAAAATTAAGATGGTGAAATTGGAATGGTTATAAAACGCACATGAATTCTTAACAGAGCAGCTATAAATCAGTTGTCATAGGGCATTAGTTACTGCATAGTATTCTCCAGTTCATTTTACCTCAGTATGGCTTCCTATATAGTGATTTTCTTAGTGCATTGTGAATGAAATTCCTTTTTGTTTTCTGTTTTTACTTCGTTAGGGAAAGATTTAAATAACGCGTAAGTTCGTATTTATTTCCAAAATTGTTAACGGACCTGTAAAACACTACTATTTTTCTGAGTATCTCTAAACTGAGGAACTGCCTGGTTGCAAAGATGTTAGATGGTGTTACTGGAGCTAAGTAAGAAACAGACCTTACTGTTTCCTGGAAGCAGGGCTGATGGATGTCCAGCCTTTGCTGTCAGTCGGTCAGGTGTGTCTTTTGTTGGATCCTTTTCTTCAGACCGGGATGAATTAGAGTGGGAGCATACTTCAACCAGATGGATGTGTCTATGCTAACTACCTGACTGTTATAAACTCAGAATAATTAACTCCTGTTGTAGTGAACTAACTGATTTACACTGTGTAGATCTTCCATAAATAGAGCTGAATCAGTTCTAATGAGACATACAAGAATCCCTTCTTACATGCTTGAAATCTTTTCTGAAATGTTTTAATTAAGCTTTTACTTCCAAGCAGTGTATGTTTTAAAAACCCCATTTGTACTCATTATACAGAAAGTGGGATGTAGCTAGCTGTTACCTCATATTAAAGAAAACTTACTGTTCTTTTAAAAGTAAATATTAGACCAAACGTTTACATTTTGTTTCACAGATAGCATTTTTTTTTAATATACTTTTCTTGCTTTTTCTATTTGAAGTAATGTTAAAAATCACATAGGCATTTCATACCAGTAACCAAAACCAGATGGGTCTTAGGATAAGCATTACTTTTTGAATTGAAGATTGTGTTGAATTTGGTTAACCTGGGTTAAAGTTACCTTGATGTGGTATAACTAAGCATAATTTTCTAAGTGTGATATATAGCTTTGTGAGTGCTATAAATAGTGTCTTCAAATGAATTTTTGGGTTTTGAGAAAATACTTTTGGAAAAAACAGCAGAAGTACAAACAAAGTTTACAAAAAAAAAGGAGGGGGGGTCAGTTGAGGAATATAACTAAACCTGATGGGTATTTTTAACACTGTTGGTGTTGCATCCAGAATAGCAAAGTACGTTCAAACCACTTTGTTGCTCACTAGTGATATGAGCCTCATGTTTATAGTCCTAAGGTTATTAACTAGTCTTTAGTAGAAATGAGATCTATTGCCAAGTGGCTAATTAGTAATTCATTTCTATTTATTTATTTATTGAGGAGCTTGTTTTTTTTTTTAAAGACTGCCATTGTGGTTTCTGGTTAGTGAACAAAGCTGTTTTAACTATCTGTTACAATGCGCTAAATGGATTTGACCTTTGTAATTATAAAAAAAGAAAAGATAGTTCATATTTATTATTTATTACAATTGTCTTCATTAATTATTTCTATTCATGGAATTTTGTGTATTGCTTTGCTTGCAATTCATTTGCTGGAGCAGCTGAGAACTGCCCTTCACAGTTCATTGACAAAGATGTGTTACAGTGTGCAACATTTTTGTAGCCATTAGAAATAAAAATCTTTCAGAAGGTGCAACCAAAGAAATTATTGGGCAACTGGGGAAGTGATTCACGGGCCATGAGCGTACCCAAGGCTGCCTCACCTGAATACCAAATCCTGCTCAAGAAAGGCTCAGATCTCCAGCGAGTCTTTGGTCTTATCTGTTAGTCCTGTGGGAATGCCTAGGGTGCTCATAATGGCGCTTGTCACATATGGTTAGGCACCAGAATCACACTTTGGCTATGTGGGGAAAAGCATACCTTCAGTGGGTCTACGTAACAGGTTTTATAACAGGGGAGGGACAACATTAGGACCCAGCACCACGAGGAACTTCCCAGAGGGTTCCCAGGCCGCGTTTCGTACCTGAGCTCTCAAATTCTTCCATCTGTTGGGAAAGAACAGTACCTGAAGTTGTTCTTGTAAGAACAGCCAGCTGTAAAATGCTGATCTCTTTATCTAAAAAAATGATTATAATTATAAATAAAAGAAATAAAAGGCTTCTAAATAGCAGGAAATGTTCCATTAGAAATTTTCACTGGAATACTTTAGCTTTTCAGCTTCCCAGGAAAAATTTAAAAAATTTTAATGAAAGTAGGCTCTTTGTAGCAATGGCACCCCCATCCCCACCTTTTTTCCAGTGAAAGACAGAATGGAGCTGAAAAAATAATCCATTTTTGTGATATGACCACTAAATGTATTTTAATGTTTCTCTATATCATGCACACATTTATTTTTCAGCTGTTTACACTGTATTTCTCTTTCACATGCTTACTAACTACAGACAGTAAATTGTATTTTTTTTTTCCTGTATAGGAATGCTTTGTTCCAATATAGCAGTAATTTCTCTACCCTATTTTTATGTTTTATTGATCCCTGTCTTCCTCACATTTTGCCTGCTCTAACCTTGTTGCTACTCCTGAGGTCCTAAATGTGTCAGTCTGGAATGCAAAGGCTCATTTTTCTTCCAAGTTACAACCCTGTCCAGAATTTAGCTGTAACTTCTATTTGCCCTTAAATCAGTGCTTTCAGTTAAAGAATACATCCATGAGAAACAGATGATACTTTCCAAAACTGTGGAAGGTTACACACAGCTTAGTGTGGATGCTTAGAAGAAACCAGAAAGAAAAAAAGATTGGCAAAATGTCTAGTCCAAGCACAAATGGCATTTCCAACACACCTTGCAACTAGCAAACAGAAAAACAGTAATTTAAATGAGTTAAGATTGCCAAATATACCTTAAAATGTACCTTAATTGAAGTGTGAGTGTGTGTGTAATTAAGTCCAACAAATGTAGAAGAAAATACACCAAAGACAGAGCAGAGGTCTGGGACTGAAATCCTGCCTCTGCCAAAATCAGTGAGAATCTCACCTTTGATTTGAACCAGGCCAGGACTTAATTTCTTTTCTTTTTTTCTGATTTTCCTTTAGTGCTTCCGTTAATCCATCAGCAAGTATCCCACGATCCAGAAAATCAAGATTAAACATTGCATATTGGCTTGGGTTCGGTAGGAAGTGTGTCATGGCTGTTTCCCTTACGATCTCAAAGACTCGCTGTAACGGGAAGAGCCTTCCAACCTAAACAACGCAATGCTCTTGCACAGAGAATAAAAATACCTTCTAGAACATTTTTTGTCTGTTCTGAACTAACTTTCAGAATTCTGCTGTGATCATCATATGGACTGATGGAGAGGATTAATGAGGTTTTACTCATTTTGTCTTTGCCTTTCCCAGGATGCTAATAGCTTCTGTTGCAGGTGTCTAGGTTAAACAAAACTTTTCTGTAACTATACATTTGTAGAAGCAGAATGCTTTCTTTTTTCTTTCTTTCTTAATTAGACCAGCTGAAAAAAGTGGGCAAGATACTAAATTTGGGCCAAATTTCATGAACTGTCCTTTGGTGTCTCTTCTGCAAGATAAGAGCACAAGTATCCTGTGGCTGGGTGGGGTTTCTGACCGTCGTCACACCCTGGACTACAATTTAGTTCTATTTCCCAGGTTCAAAGCCTTGTATTGTCCTCCTTCCTGTGGTAGTATAAAAAGTGACACGAAATACTAAAATTTTCCTAAAAATAATATGTGCTACAGCTACTTTTTTCAGAAATTAAATTGCACCCTTTGGGCCTACCTTATCAGATTAGATTAGTTTTGCTGGATGGTAAGGTAGTGCCCAGTAACATGGTAGTGGTTCTGCAACCATGGCCCAGTGACTGGAGGACTGAGTGATGAAAAATAGGCTTATATGGGTAGCAGTGTGTGTCTGTCCTGTAGCAACTGAGTGATACCTGTCCAGTTATGCACTGGAAGGTTTTTTTCTCCTATTGTGAGTCTTTGTGAGAGCACTTGCTACACTACAAGAAGCAGAACATGTTTTGGGATTAGAATTTCCATAAGGTGGATTTGTGTTACATATCCCTCAGGCGTTTTCTTAAAACCTTCTGATGCTGCTTCAGTATTTACAGCCTCAGTTCCTCTGTCTCAAAACTAATTATTTTGTTTGTTGCTCATGATGAATACTTCTAGCACTATGTTAAAACTATACATAATGGTAACCCAGACGCCCTATGCTCAAAAAGTAAACTACTGAAAAATCAATGCTATCACTAATTACAAAAATAGGTAACATTAAAGTTGTTTATTACCTCACTTTTCTGTGAATTGCATTCTTAATTAGGCATGTAGCTTCAGTGTTTTAACAACACTAAACACGATCACCCCTTCAAACTGAAAGCGTAATTTTTAATAAAATTCTATGAAAATGGAAATTAGCGCTAGAGTTTAAAAGTTTATCAAAATTTTGACATCTAGATACATTTTTAAAATATTGATATCCATGTTGAATGATATCCTCCATGCATGTATTTCTGATGGACCTATTCATCTTTCTGATAGAGCTTGTACTGCAGATACCCGTTATCTTTGAAACTGCAAAAGATATTGTAAATCACAGAATCATAGAATGACTGAGGTTGGAAGGGACCTCTGCAGGACATCTGGTCCAACTCCCCTGCTCAAGCAGGGCCATCTAGAGCCAGTTGCTCAAGATCACGTCTAGAGGGCTTTTGAATATCTGCAAGGATGGAGACTTGACAGCCTCTCTGGACAAGCTGTGACAGTGCTCAGTCACCCTGACAGTAAAACAGTGTTTCCTGATGTTCAGAGGGAACCTCCTGTGTTTCAGTTTGTGCCCATTGCCTCTGCTCCTGTCACTGGGCACCACTGAAAAGAGCCTGGCTCTGACTTCTTTTCAGCCAAATATCTGCAGGTATGTATATACATTGACGAGATCCTCCCCTGAGCTTTCTCTTTTCTGGGCTAAACAGTCCCGGTAAATCACAGCTGCTTAAACGTAATGGAATTTAAATGGTTATCTGCTTCACAGGGACTATATATAATTGTATGTTATATAAACGTGTTTGTGTTGTATATATGTGTGTATATATGTATATATATGTAAATAAATGTATTTTAATATATCTATATATGTGTATATAGATATGCAGATATGCAGTTGCTTTTTTACATGAAACATTAAAGTATGGTTAGAGATGAGTACAGAAACCACCTATTTTCCAGAATTCTTGATAAACCAATATATGATTCAGAGACATTTCATATGATTCTGACTTAGCATTTCTTCAAAGTTTTACAGCTTTTTTGTTTGTCAACAAATCTTTGAGATGTTATTCTATATTTGTTTCACGTTTATCCCCGTGGAATAACGAAATTATTTTTGTTCTTTTTTATATTTGTGTGTTTAGCATGTAACTCCTGACAATCTGTCATCAGCCGAAGCAGGGTCACCTACAGCAGGCTGCACAGGATCTTGTCCAGGTGGGTCTTCAATATCTCCAGAGAAGGAGACTCCACAACCTCTCTGGTCAGCCTGTTCCAGTGCTTCGTCACCCTCAGAGTGAAGAAGTTCTTCCTTATGTTCAGATGGAACTTCCTCTGCTTCAGTTTGTGCCCATTGCCCCTTGTCCTGTCGTGGGCACCACTGAAAAGAGTCTGTCCCCATCCTCCTGACACCCGCCCTTGAGATATTTATAAGCATTTATTAGGTGCCCTCTCAGGAAATATACCAGTTATGAAACTTTTATTGCTTAAAATGCAGCTATAACATTGCTGTCTATTTGGTAATATTTGAAGCGTTCTAGTAAACTTTTAGTGTCACAAAAGCCTTTAAAAAATCAGATCATTGTTTAGCATTTCTGTAACTCTTAAAAGAAGTTTAAAAGTTAGGTTCTGTGACAACATTTTCAATTTTCTTTTTGTCTTTCTGATCTCCTGCAAATTGAATAAAGTTGTGACATACACATAGTTCACACAAACACAGATATATTGGTGGCCTGACTCCAGTAATGGTGAAATCTCTCCTGGCTGTCAAGATGGTAAAGTATTAACATCAGAATAACCACACTAAATACCATGGAAAAAGATTGCTTACAAAATACATACTGCAATGTGTAACTATGGAATCTTTTCTATCTGATAATTATTTTAAATGAAGACTCTTTATATCACATTAGTTTGGACCAACTGCATGTCTCATTTGATGTAATTACTTTGTTTTCACCATATAGTGGTGTCACATCTATTGCTTTGAAAAATTGATGGTCATTTTTACATAATTCATAGTATTGTGCCTGCTGAGATGAGTGAAAAATGCTTAATATATTCATGGTGTTACTTCTGTAACATTTTCAAGTTCAGACATTTAATTGATGCTTTATTCTAATTCTATCAATGTCAGTATGTTCATTTTAAAAAAGGGGAATGACAAAATGAACGTTTTTTAAAATAATTCTCGTGTCTGAAGTGTATACAGAAAATATTGTGAAGGCCTTACACCTGATTTATGTTGACTCTTCTCCATGGTGAGAACTGTTTATCATATAATCTGTATTTTATTTTTGGGGTGTGACATAATTATTGAGAATTTTCAAAGCTGTGTCCAAGGGATCCAAAATCTTTCCAAGAACACTACTGTATATACATTTGTCTTTGTGTTGGTTGATGTTTTTCTTCAGAGGGGGTTTTATTTGGCTGTATCCAAAAGCCTTACAGCCTTTGAAAGTTATTTTATGAAGCTTTGACTCCTGGGAGCAGTCAAGCTGCTGGTCAAAGAGAAATGGTTTCATGAAGGGTATCCAGGGTAACAGCATCTGGTCATGCATCCTGGTCCCTCAGTCTTCCAAGCCTATGGGTCACTGGTTCTTCTCAGTTGTCCTCAGCTTCCCTCCAACCCGGTAGCATGCTTGGACAGTATATCCTTAGCTCAGCCCACAAGTTATGAAGCTGCTTGCAGCAGGGGCTAGCATATATTCCTCTTCAACCAGGTGCACTTCATTGATCTCCTGTCTTTTGCATCAGTGTAGAGCTGGGAAAAGTTGGGAACTCATGTCGACCAAGGGATTCATCTGACTTTCAAGCACAGAAAAGGGTGAGACATAAGGGCAATCAATTAAACTGATGTATAACTCCTTAGATGGTTACAGTACCTTATTTTTGGGGACTGCTGTGCAAACAGGAGTGGAATTCCTCAGTTTTAACCAACCTCCCTAAGGCTACCCTAACACAGGAATGAAGATACAAATCTTAGAAAAGTCACTTTGCAGACCAGATCTGTGGTTATAAATAACAGAAATAAGTCTGCAAAATGTACAATGTCAAGCAAGCTCAGCTGGGAGAAGTCCCAATGACCCTCTAAAGACTTGCAAAAAAGTGAAGAAATGTGTAGAAGAAGCAAGATTGGCCCAGTTTGGTGTGTATTGTGAGCAGAGAATGTGGAGAAGGTGGAACTAGAAAGGGAGAGAGGAGTTGCACAGAAATACAAATAATAAAACGTGTATTTTGGCATTTTTTCTCTATTATACCCTCAGCAATACTTCAAATGCACTTGAAAGTTTCCTGATAGTATTTTTCTTGTGAGTTTAATCCTTGCTTCAATGTACACTTTGTCTTGAAAGTTACAGTCATGTCTCCTTTTGGACTTTTCTAGCCCAGACACTTCAAATATCTGTTCAAAGATTGTGTTCTTGAAACCTGACTGTTCTTATTGCCCCGTCAGACCTTGTTCTGCTGCTTTATCACCTTCTTAAGAGCAAAGCCCAAAAGGAAACTGGTGTTCCACATGAGCTAATCCTAGGAAGCATGTGTAGAAGGTCCTTTTTCAGTGTGATAATTTGCCCTGGGAAAACATTGACCAGGATCATTCCCAACTGTACTTCTAAACTTTTTAAACTAGTCTTCTCACAAAAAAATCTTCAGTGTACGATTCAGCAGTTAAAATGTTCCAGGGACAATTCCTAGTGGGAACGGAGTGGGCATTAATACACTCACTTTTGGATGCTGAGGCAGCTCATGAGCATAGATTCGAGCTGCTCCATACCATTTGGCCTAAGTGTCTGGGAATGTTTCCAAGATCACTTAATTTGCTAGCATGAATGTTATGACTGCCATTGAAGAACTGCTTTTTATAGTAGCAACATATATTCTGATCTCATTGAAGTTTTCCAGTTTCTTATTAGATTGTTTTTTGGTGAAAATACATTGGACAGAAGACTTAGTGAAAACAAGCGTAGATGTACTCTATTTTTAAGTTACTGGTATCCCCAGGACAAGTATTGTGTTTTCTACAGCTTATTGGGGATTCATGGTTTTTTCCTTTGTTTGTTTCTTTTAATCCTGTGGTTAAAAAAATGTTTTTCTAGCATAGGCTTTTCATGAGAGGGGATGGAGAGACAGGGAGAGACATTTCACATGCTAGAGTAGACAAAGTCAGAGGAGAAATTGGAGAACAGACCTCTATTTCTGAGGTCAGTGTCTGAGTTAATGTTTTTTTCGGTATCTGAGCAGTATCTACCTCTCAAAATTTGAGGCCCAGAATATTTTGAGTTAGCTTATTCACAATATCCTTCAAATACTTATTCGAAGAAGATGTCTTAACATTGTCTTTTTGAAAAATATGCAAAAGTTTAGAGGAAAAATATGCCTAAGTTTAGAGTCCTGTCTCCGTGTCCTCACATTTGAGTGTCTCTGTTACTGTGGGGAGAGAAAAGCGGAATAATTTACACTCGCAACATTAAAGATATTTGTTCCATAGATGAATAATTATAGCTTTGACTCCGAGTGACTCAGTTTTACTCTGGATGTTATTTTTGACAATGAGTTGTGTCTCCCGAGTTTCCGATATGTATTTATACTCTACCACTTGGCTGAACTCCAGTTTTGAATTTTGTTGCTTAATTGAGGGTTTGGTTGATTGGAAACAAGAGGCAATTGTCACCATGTCTGGTTCTTTAAAAAGCAGAGTTATGGTCTTTATTGAAGTCCCAGTCCCCAGACTCATCTTTCTGAGTTTTTAAAGCTAAACTTTTGTGTCTGTATGTAAAACCAAAGACATTTGAACTTGAAAGGCACAACAGATCACAAGTACACAGAAGGAATTTAGAATTAATTTATTATCAATATAATAGTTTTTGAAGAGGCTTTAGGAGTGTGGGGATTTGGCTAAAGGTTTTTGTGTGACAGAGATGAGAAATATGAAAAATAATGACTGAGATGCATAACATAATGAAGTATTCTGTAAAACTGAGAAGTACAAAATGACTAGAACATTGTACTTTGTCAATAAGAGGTGACAGCACATTTATTGCATTATTCTTCACTGTATGCTTTGTCTGGACGTAAGCTGAAGTTTGAAAGCATTGAGCCATCAGTATTGATAATGAAAACCAGTCCTCAGGGAACTCCCACTCAGGAAACTGAAGCAAAAATAATCTTATTAGAGTGGATGTGATAGCAAATGAGAAATGATGCAAATTGTACAGCAGTGCACCATAGTGAGATTTTCTGGCAGGGATTGGAGAATGAACTGTCTGTCAGCAAGTGGGTACTGCTCAATCTTAGAAGGCGTTGTGGGATGAGAACTGCTTTTTTTTCTTGAAGCTAATGTCTGCAGTGTTTGTTTAGGGTGCTCTGTTCCATATTCTCTTTTATAAATGTGCAAATAAACACCCTTATTGATAATGTGTAGGATGTTCTGGAGTGGGTAACCTTCAGTTACTGTAGTTAATTTACTTTCCTTTGTATTACTAAAGTAGTAAAAATAAGGTAAATATAGTTGGTACTCTCAGGTGTCCCAGAGACAACAAGTGATTGCTCTGGTCAATGACTGTCTTTCTATTTCCAAGGTTTTATCCTTAGGCAAAGTATGAAACAGTGTGCGTGAGTGCAAATCCAGGCAAAAGAAAAAGAAAACTCCCGAAGTATTCATATATTCTGGTATTTTTTTACCAATTAATGGCCTCTGGTCAATAAAACACATACAGAATCTACCTGGCTGTCTTTATTTTGATCATTAATTTCTCTTGGCTTTGTGCCACTGCTACTTCTGATCACAGCTGTCAGAATAACTGAGGGTGGGTATAAAGATACTAGCGTTTTCTGATTTCCGTCGTTAACAGACACCACACAAGTATTTTCTTTCTCTGCACTACTTCGCTACTGAGACTGTAATGCTGCCAACACTGCCAAAATAGAGTGCTACTCCAATCCTACTCCTTGGAGAAGGATGTATCTGAGCAGATGCAATTCGAGACCCTCAGGGCCTTTGCATGGAGGAATCTGCTCTGCTTGAGATGTACAGAAAATCCAGTATGTCAATATACAAAGTGGGAGAGGGCAAAAATCTCATCTCCTTCATTTCTAGTCCTTCCAGAATACATATTTGCTTCCTGTTATATACAGAATAAGTTGTACGTGAGGTCTTCAGAAGGCAAGAAGCAAGAGCAGGTTTTAGTTATTGCACGCCAAGTACTTTCACTTCATAATTTTTCTGCTTATTAACATGTTGTCTGGAATTTTTGGACCAAGTTCAAGCTCTATTTCATGACTTATGGTCAAGTTTTTAGTTTTTGAGAATGTTCTGTGTTTCTTGTTTTGTTTCTCAGTCATGATTAGCAAGAAGTTTCCACGGATAAGACTTCACTCTTTGCTTCTTTATGTATGCTTGGATGTAATTTGGAGGAACTTTTGGGATTGATTGCAAGCTTGCTAATTACTGACAGCTCCAGAAAGGTTGACCTACACTGTGTGTCGAAGCGTTTAGTGAAATCAAACAAGATAGAGCAAATGTTGAGTCACCACCTGTCAGCTGTGTGAGGTAAATGTCTGTTTGCCTCTTCTCCTTGTGTGTTGCACAGTACAGTTATCTCTCAGCGAGAGATAGCCATCCCTGAACTGCCTGGTATTTATTGTAGGGTGACCTGCAGAAAACCACACAGCCAGAGAGTTAACTTGAAGTAGGCAACATGCAGTAGCTTTTAGTTTAATGAGTCCTGAGGCTGCATACCCTACATGAAATGGCAGTTTCTGCTACGATACTTTCCAGACACCAGAATTTTGCTGCTGCTCAGCAGAAGGGTGAATTTGTCTCAGGAGGTAGCCACAAGTATTGGGAAAAAAAGAAAAAAAGAAAATTCTGCTCTGTGCTTCTATTTATAGAAAATAAGATGCATAGTTCAGAATGATTACCACGTATGTTAAATTGGAATAATTGATCATTATTTTATGATCTCTAAGTACTTCTCAAATGGTTATTTCACTTCCCAGCACCTTTGGGAGGTGAGTCAACAAAACTTATCAATATTCTTGTTAACATAAATAGCACATGCTTTTCAGGAGGTAAAATGACATCTCTATAAGTGGAAATGTTGAACCTGTAGCAGATGCAGTCCGGACTCAGAGTCAAGAGTTGGATTTAACCTCTGATTTTGCTGAGCTGAGTGAATGTAATTTATTTTAAATGGTTTTTATGGAATTGTACTACTGATGAGAACCTTAATTCACTGTCTTTCTTGGTTATTGTAATTATTGTTATTATAATACTAATAGATAAGATCTTTATGGAGTAAGGTGGCTGTACAGTGTGAGAAAACAACTGTGAAGGTCATGCAATTTTTAAGGGGAATCTCCACATATATAACTCCAATGGTCTTATTTTAGAGTTATTCACATCTGGGTCCGTTCTGCATAGACTACTCTCCTGGGTGTCTTGGGGCAGGTCCAGAAGGTCATGGTGCCAGCTGGAGCTGGCTGCCTTGCGGGGATCTCACCCGGGGATTTTACCGCCCCAACCCTGGGAGGCTGTAGCACAGTGGTTTTATGCTAGCCTCTGCCCAAGGGAAGGGAATGGTGGTGGCTGGAGACTGGAAATGTGTCCCTGATCCCAACTAAGTTTCCCATTAGGTTCATGGTGCGAAAACTCAGGTCACTGAGGAGTCTGTTTCCCCTATACTGTGGGATAAGGCAGTGGGGACTGTGCGTGCTTCTGAGGAGGGGAGAAAGGAAGCTATTTACTGCAAAAGCTGTTTATAGTATTTCCCCCTTGATAATTGGCTTAGATGAAGTTGCTTTTGCTTAAAATTTATAGTATTGAAATCTGACAAGAATAAGGCACTTTAATTCCTTTCCTTCTTTCTCAATTGTGGCACCGAATTTATTATTATTTTGTCACTTGTTTCCATCAGGCAGTGTAGCAGGAGTGCAACTCCCACTGCTCAGAACTTTGCATTCATCTCTAGCATTCATGCAGAGCTCTAGCCACGTTGACAAATTGAATAAAGATACAGTGCAAATACCTAACAGTTTCTTGTATACCATATGGAATTTTTCTAATGGCTGTAAGAAGAAAAGTAGTTTAAAAGCATACCCAAATCCTAATCTTGTCTTTACTAGATGTAAAACTGCTTAACGTATTGGCTTTTTTTCTGTATTTCGTGTTGGAAACTAAGAGACCATTCCTTTGTTATCTGATCATGCAAGCACTGCAAATATTTGTGGAGGAGTGGTACAGTAGTGGAATTGTGCAAGAACCTGAAATGACTACTGAAGTAATTACTGTCAGTTGGATAAAAATATACTTTGTGCCAGCTTCAGAAATTTAATGAAGCTGCTGAACTTTTAGACTCCTGATATTTCTTTCTTTTGCTTTATAGCTGGGTAAAAATACAGTTACTGTAACTGCTGTAGTTTTATTCTTTTAACTGAATGATGGTATTATTTCAACTTCTGTACAAAAAAAAAAAAGCATTAAAAGAATTGCATTAAAGTGACATATTAATAACCCAGAGAGAGCGATTTCATTTTCCAGTGCCTGCTTTGGGCCCTCATGGTCTAATACATCTTAACTTCAAAGCCGTTTCTTCGGGATCCAAGAATGGAGCTTGAGTGCCTTCAGCATTAGAGATTGCTTCTGACTTTGATAATTCCTTATGTATGCAGGAACAGTTCTCTCTGCCTCTGTCTCTCTTCCCTCCGCCCCCCCGCCCCTTTCTTTTTTGTTAAAGCTTTATAGTTGAACTGATTGCATGGACTAATTTTGAGGGTGGTGACACAAAGCTAAATTCTTTGTTAGGACACTATATTTGATATAGAAAATATTTCTATTTCTTACTACAACATACAGGAGGATCACAATTTCTTTATCAGGTAATGATCTAATAGTATTAATTTCAAACAAAATAATGTTAAACTCTGTCTCATGATGAAGGGAACTAACTTTTTATTAGTAGAAGTCTTGTTAGGGTGTTCCTTTTATCTGATACCGGAGTGGCTTGTATGTATTTTGTAGTGTTGGAAAAGTGAAGAAAAAGATAACCTTTGTTATATAGCTGGATGTACCTATAATGGGTTAAAATTTGTATATTTGCATTCATCTTTCTTCACAAATACTGATGCACATTTGAAGACTAGCTTGAGACTACAGACCATAGAAAATCTCATTCCAAGCTAACAATGTGGATTTCCATCATTAATTTTAAAGTCAGAAAACTTCATCCATTTGCTATATTGATTTGCTAATGAGAGTACTTCTGTGTTCTCCTGTGTATGCTACTTGTTTTGTACATTGGCAGAGCTCAGGACCCAGGGTGGTCTGGAGGTGATAGCTATTCTCAACAGGACTGTTTCTAATTTATTATGTCTGAAATTCCATGTCTGAGTTTGTCTGGAAGATTCTTTTTTTCTGAAGGATCTCTATTTTCTGAGCTTTCTCTGCTTTCTAATAAGGAAGAAGTTAACTTGAAAGAAAATACAGAATCATTTGCAAACCGTCATTTCTGCAATTAGGAAAATACTGCTTCTGTGACTAGCTGCATTTGTCAATAGGACAGTGCACATCAAATTAGTGTCCACTTAGTAGAAATCATTTTAAGGTTTCTGCCTTTCAAGCCTGTTAATGCCTACAAACCTCTGATATTGTATTTTGTGCAAAGAAAGAAGCTCTTGTCTCTTCACACCTTCAACTTTAGGAGAGCACTCTGTGCTACTCTTTGACACCCTTTATTACTATTAAGATGATGCCGTGACTGAAGTGTCTGTATAAGAAGGGAGGAGATCTTTGAGGCGGTGAGTTATGGACAACAAGCCTTGTGACGGAGAGGGATGTTGCAAATCTCTACTTGCACAAGTTGAGTTGAGGCTTCTATATGTTTTCTGAAGAAAATATATTTTTTAAACCAAGTCCATTTGCATATCTTTCTTTTCTTATGACTATATTTGACTTTTTTTCCCCATAAAACAATTGCAGAATTCACAACATTCATGGAAAAGAAAAGATTATCAACAGGAAGTTTTTCTGTGATTTCACTTACATGGTGGTGATACATGGTGGAGCAGATGTCCACCTGTAGCCCATGGAAAAGACCCCACACTGGAGCAGGTGGATACCTGAAGAAAGCTGTGACCGCATGGGGACCCCCATGCTGGAGCAGACTCCTGCCAGGACCTGCAGACCTGTGGAGAGAGGAGCCCAAGCCTGTCGCATTAAAAGGGGCAAGTGAGTCTGATAAGTGGCAGAAGGAGAGCCCTCCTGTTGAGTCACAAGTTTCAGAGCAGACCCCCTTGCGTTCTGAACTCTCTCTCAGAGGAGAGTCTAGGTGAGGCTGGATCTACTCCTAGTCCCAGACTTGGTCAACAGTCTATGTCTAAAGGGTTAAGTGTGTAGCCACTTATCAGATCAACTTGCCTGTCAGAGCCCTTCCAAGGACTTTCACTGAAACAGTTTCGCAAAGTTGAAACAATAGGTAATTTATTCAAGCGACAGGTATCACAGATTCAGGATTGCCATTGACAAATGTACTGTCTACAAAAGTTGAGCTCAAAAGTAATGGTTTAGTGCTTTAGTTAACAATGTGTTCCCAGGGATACGTCAAGTCTGACAAAGTCAGAGGCGTGACTGTTACCAAAAAGGTGTCCCTTCTTGGAGGGGGAAGAGAGGTTCAGGCCCATCGACCTGTCTGTCAGGTGAAGTTCTCGCTTGGCTCCTGCTCCCAAAGAGAGTTTTTCAAATGCCAACTTTTATATGTTTGGAAATCTTTTTGTGAGGTGGGACTAAGTCAATTATTGTGTATCAGTTGGCTCTAGGCATGGAGTGTTGTGTTGTCAGAAGCGGGACCCAGCAGTGTGACAGGCCTTCGGAGCAGGCATCTTGGTATGTGTTTCTGGGGGCCATCTGTGCTTTATCCAAAGCAATCTCTGGCTGCGCGGCCCTCGCTGCGCCCCACAGATCACTTGATTTACAGTGATAGGCTATCCCCCCTTACTTCTGTCTGATAAGCGCAAGTTAATTGCTCCATTTGTTAACTCTTCAGATCTTGACGCTGGAGTCCGAGCATGTCTTTCATCTGGCATTGGCAAGTCCAGCAATGTCATCGATTACAAAGCTGGAGCAGGTTTGCTGGCAGGGCTTGTGACCCCTGGGAGACCCACGCTGGAGCAACCTGTTCCCGAAAGTCTGCACCCTGTGGGAGGGCCCCACGCTGGGGCAGTTCATGGAGAGCTGCAGCCCTTGGGAAGAACTCATGTTGGAGAAGTTTGTGGAGAACTGTCTCCTGTGAGAGTGACCTTCACGCTGGAGCAGGGGCAGAGTATGAGGAGTCCTTGCCCTGAGGGACAAAGAGCGTCAGAGCCAACATGTGATGAACTGACCTTAACCCCTATTCTCTGTCCCCTTGTGCTACTCAGGGGGAGGAGGAAGAGAAACGGGAGTGAAGCTGAGCCTGGGAAAAAGGGAGGGGTGGGGGGAAGGTGTTTTAAGATCTGGATTTATTTCTCACTATCCTACTCTAATTTGATTAGTGATTAATTAAACTGTCTTTTCTCCCCAAGTTCAGTCTGTTTTGTCTGTGACAGTAATTGGTGAGTGATCTCTCCCTGCCCTTGTCTCGACCATCGAGCCTTCCATCACCTTTCCTCTCCCCTGTCCATCTGAGGAGGAGGAGTGATAGAGCAGTTTTTGGTGGGCACCTGGCATTTATCTAAGCCAAACCAAAATGAAGTGTGAAGCAGGCAAAGCTGTCCAGTTATTTTTTCTTTTTGATCAAACAAGCAAGTACTTTTCTCATAGCTGAATCTAAAGGGAAAGGAAAATATTTGTTGAAACAGTTTACATTAAGCCACATGTTGCTGGAAGTCTTTTTTTACCTGGTTATGAAAGTAAGTCCAGAAAAAAGAATAACGTGTAAAGAAGAGAGGTAAACACCTTTTATAGAGTTGCCAGGGAGTTATTTTACTCGATTTTTAAGGCTTTTTGCTTTTTTCCTCCTGAAAGTAATCACGTCAGAGATGCAACTGTTATGTTACCTTTGTGACTACTAGAGTGAAGAAGCCCGCCCGCATACTGCTAGCTTTTTCCAGCAATTACTTTCTCTACAGGGCAGCAATTTCATCTGCCACCTGAACCTTTATCTTTCAGGGACAAGTTAGAGTACCCACGCAGAATTTTTTTTTTTTTTTTGTAAAAAATTGTCCACTGTCTCTGAAACTATCTGGTAGCTTGCTGCTGTCAAAAGTGAGCATGCCTCTGTGATTTATAGATGAAAATTTCATACAATAGTGACACTAGGACTAAGGAATCTTTACTTTCCACATCGTATTCTGTGTGTTTGGAAAAACTTCCATCCAGATTACTAACATTTTCCTGTGATATAAACTTACATGTCTTTAACTGATACTTCACTAGCTATTCAGATGTATTGCCGTTAACAGGAAAATGACAAATTAAGCAACACCTGAATTAATTTTATAATCCATTCAATATGGAGAAATACAGTGTCTGGGTGTATGTAAGGATAAACATATGTACAAGCGTATGCATAAATGTATGTATATGTTGATTAGGTCATTAAGCCATGTCAGGTCAATTTTCTTATGGCAGATGAATTATTTGCAGAACTGGCAAAATTTTCATTAGTTTTAAGTTATTTTTTGTCTAAAATGAAATTAAATAATTTTAAAACACACGTTCTTATGGTTTTACTGATTTCTCAGCCCCCATATCCCCTACCTTGATTTTTCATCAGCAAAACATAAAAAGAGAAAAAGGAGTGAGGGAATAACAAAGGAATTAGTAAATTCAAAAGTATTTTCCCCTTAGAAAAAACAGGTCAGCTTTGGTTGCTTTTTTATTTCTTTTATACATTAAATTGTTTTTTTCTAGGATGTATGCAAAATTAATAGTTTTCATAGAAAGCTTTCATTTTCCCACCAGAGTAATTGGCTGGTTTGCTCAGGTCTTAAAATGACCCAACCAGGAATAAATATGAAGATCATCTTGGTTGTATTAAATGCTTCCTTGGACGTGGGCCATACATCTGCTCTGCTGGAGCATGGTCATACTGTTTACAAATTTACCTACTGAATTGCTTGTACTGAAAATATGCTTATTTGGTGCAATGGTATTGACAGGATTAGTAGTTCTTCAGGCTTGCTATTATCAAGGTGAGCACTGGCTTTGGAAGTACAGTAGCTTAGGAAATTAGTTCTGTCTCTTTCACACTTGTATTTATTCATATGCAGGGCAAGTATGAAGTATCTGGTATAGCATTCTGTTAGATGCTTGGGGTGAAGAAAAGAAAGATTCAGGGACACCTTATTGCAGCCTTCCAATACTTAAAAGGGGCTTATAAGAAAGGTGGGGAAAGACTTTTTAGTAGAGTCTATAGCAATAAAACATGAGGTAATGGTTTTAAACTAAGGGAGGGTATATTCAGACTACATATAAGGTAGAAATTTTTTACGATGAGAGTGGTGAAACACTGGAACAGATTGCCCAGAGAGGTTGTTGATGCCCTGTCCCTGGGAACATGCAAGGTCACGTTGGATGGCGTATTGAGCAGCCTTATCTAGCTGAAGATGTTCCTGGGGGGTTGGACTAGATGACCTTTAAAGTTTCCTTCCAGCCTAAACTATTCTGTGATTCTATGATTCTATGAAATGATTCAAAACATGCCTGTATAAAACCTCTCAGAAGACAATCAAAGCAGTTAATGGGTTAATGTGTGACTGACTGACTGTAATCCGATGGTACATGTGGATGCGGTCACAAGAACATGTCACTGGAATGCATTTTTCTCTTTTTCGTGGACTCTAGGTCACATACAAACAGTGGCTTTTCTTTTATTTTTTGCATCTGACATGTCTCATGTCTGCCAGTTTGCAAACGTGAGAGGTATGCTGCAGTTGCCCTCAGGATGTTTGTGACCCCTGTTGCAGGTTTGGCATCTCTCCAGCAACTGACATCAAACGTTCACAACATTGGTGTTTTTAGTAGTCCTGTGACCCTAAAATATCTGTTACTTGTGGCTTAATTATCTTGGTCTCACCACTAGGAATGCTTTTGAAAGTGGTAAGTCATGTTAAATTGCAATTTCTCTGATACATTGCGATCCCTTATGCTGCTAAGTGATCCTGTATAATTTTGGCATAAAATCCAGCAATCAAGTCAATGTTGTCAGAGGAAGTACACAGCTTTAGCAGATTTTTTCCCTATATACTTATATTTCTTTGAAATAGGAGGAAAATGTGTGTTTTGTAAATATTTCAGAACAGAAGGATAAAATATTCATCAAATGCACTGGCAATTTTATCACATGACTTTCTTTCTTCACTCGCCAGGCTTAGAGCCAGCATGCTTTCTCCAACAGACAGTTCTTTTAGATACATGAGAGTAAAATACATACCTCATCTGATCTCTGTTGCAAGTCTGATGGTTGCCTAAAGTGCTCCGTATTTCACCTGACCCAAACACCACCAGTCTTGCGATAAAGGTGTCCTAATCTAGGTCATTGATATGCAGACTTGTGGCTGGTGCTCACATAAAGCGTCCCTCATGTGCTGAGCAAGCAGTGACAAGTCGCAGAGTGTCTGTGGTCCTGCTGCCTTGTCAACATGAAGAGTTTTGGACAGTTCAAATAAGAACAACTTGCAATTTTGGCTTCTGAATATGTCCTAATGAAATAAAATTAATTGCATCCAGGAGAAGCCTTTTCTTCTACTCCTTTTCCTATCCAGGCTCCAACATACCAGAGGTTTGAAATCTCAAGCACTCTTGCTCTTGTGTGCATAAATATGCTACCACAGTGCTCTTCAGCTGACTGTTTGATGATGTGGTGTTAGTATCTTTCTAATTCCAGCCACTGAGTGAATTTCACAGTTGAAAGAGTTAATTTGACTTGCTAGTAGGGAAAAGAATAGAGATTGTTCAACATTGGTTGTAAGTGTGTATCACAGGTGTTCAGTACCACACCATAGTTATGCTCCTCAAGTTTGAATACTTATCTCACTGCAGCTCTACTGTGATACAGATATAAGATATGGAAAGAATGAATAATACGTACACAGTCAGGCCACAAAAGATGAGCAAAGCAGAAATTTAATCTAAGAAGCTGAAGTTCCAAGCAGATTCCCTAACAGTTGGATAATTGACATGCAAGTAGTTTAACACGTACTCCAGGTAAAGCTGCTTTAAAACATCAGGGAAATTGTTCTGTGGTACTTACAGATAGTTTGCAAGTACACAGATGCCCCAAAATATATATATACTACTTATCCAGACACTCACAGTAGGCACAGAAGACTTCAGGCTGTTTTCTAGAAAGGTAGTCAGGCTCGAGTTTAGAAGACTGCTTAAAGCAACTGTAAAGATTTTTATAACCACAACATAAATATATATTTATATCAAAGTTATTATATATATGATACACACTTCTATATTGTATATGTAAAGTATAATTATGTATTATCTGTGTAAAAGAAGTGGCTTTTGTAATTCTGATATTATTAACTGCTTTTTTCTTTCTTTGAATTCCCGATTAAAAAACCCCAAAAACCAAACCAAACCAAAGACGTGATCATATAAGGAAGGACAATGAAGCTGTCAGTCAGGCTGATAGTGTCTAGATACTCTGACCTTGCAGCTCAAGTGTGTCTACACCAATGCACGTAGCATGGGCAATAAACAGGAGGAGCTGGAAGCCATTATACAGCAGGACGGCTACGACTTGGTCGCCATCACAGAAACGTGGTGGGACAACTCGCATGACT
>Ga0065711_1037052_pt1 | contig 20251 bp, 14 predicted proteins | sample Hoacrofraction12_FD_59098 | JGI IMG/M metagenome (GOLD analysis project Ga0065711, IMG submission 59098) | Hoatzin crop microbial communities from Cojedes, Venezuela - Epithelial fraction 12 v2 (version 2) | ecosystem: Host-associated > Birds > Digestive system > Esophagus > Crop | place... | reverse complement strand
AGAAAAGAAAAGAAGGCTGTTAAAAGAGTGTCATCCACCCACTGCCATACTCTGTAGATGCCGAACGGTGCACAGGCTCCATGCAGTTGTTAATGAAGATCTGTTGATGAGGGAAGCGTGTGAATCCCAGTGAACCTGCCTTCCAGAAATGTGCCAGGGTTGCCACGTCACTGCTGTTGACACGTTTCCCTTCCCTGTAGGTGCACACCCTTTCCCATGCATTCCTGCAGTGCATGTGAATTGGTCTGAGGAGTCCTCCAGCTACGCCCCTGATGTGGAATTTCATGAGAAATCCAAGGTGGGGAGTATCCATGAGGTGCTTAACAGCTGACCAGTCCTTTTGCCCTCTGTTTACTACCCTAGTACATCGACGGTGCCAGGGACTGTACAGTATTACCTTGCATGGCTGTATAATTAAAGCTGTCTTCCCTGACCAGAGGGAAATAAGCATGCAAAAGCCTGCTGCTGTTTGCCAAAAGCAACCTTAGTCAGTGGGAGAGAGAGAGATGTTTTGTGCTTGGTCTTTTTGCTGTTTCTATTAGAATCATGCGCTGCTGTTTCTGTCTGTTTTGCCAATTGGCATCCATCCACCTTTTCTGTTCGTGCTCAAGCAGCCAGGAACACTACGACTGGAGAGGAAGCGCCTTCTCATATGTTGCTGGCTGAGCTGCCAGTGGCTTGTGTTTGTAGTGGATCCAGCAACAAAACAAGACAACCCCATCAAATCAGCTGTGTTTGCTAACGAATAGGTCTTGCTGAATAGTGTTGGAGCAGTGTCCTGGAGCTTTCCTTCCCCTTCAGTCACAATAAAGGCATTAGATTTATTTAATATGTGAAGTAAAACTGGGCATAGCTATTGGATGAATAGCTATTTTGTTAGACAAAAAAACACAGGAAGGAAAACCCTGAGTCGCTTGCTACTCAGATTTAGGTGGAGGTAAATGAGCTTGGTCTGAACTGATCAAGTTGATTAGGTGGTTTAATTGAGCTCTGGTACAGCAGAAAAGTAGAAATCTCTTCTGACCAGGAAATGGTAAATGCTGCTTATAAACAGCCTGTAATGAGAGAATCTGAGTCATTAACTTGCATGTGCAGGCGGAGTAAACACTTACATGTCTCATGCCCAAGTTACAGCCACAACAGAAATACTTTTATGGGGACTGAATAATAGTTGGGGGAAACAGAGTGGGTAGGGAAGTAAGAAAAACAGCCAAGTAATTAAAAACATCCTCTGGAGAAGTAGCCTACAAATGACATTTGGGATGCTGAATGTGAACTGGCAATATGAATACAGTTCTTACTCAAAACCTGTTTGTTGAGGTAGTCATCATTTTGAGACTGCTTGATTTGAAAGGATACGCTTGATGATAGAAGCAGGCTTGTCCTAGGCTTCCCCCGTGGGAACAGCACCTACTGATGCTGGGGCTGAATTCTGCTCTTGGTGTCTCGCTGAGAAACAATCCTTCAGTTTTTCTTCCACCCGCTCGTTCTGAACCACCACCTTACGTGATCACTGTGGGAGTCAGGGTATACCCAAGGTGCTGTGTCCTATGCTAGCCTTAGTGGAACCACTTACTAGCTTTGGTTCAAAGACTCAGATCAGTCTGTTAGGTTTTCTAAAGCAACTTGCTATCAAGAATGATGGAAGGGAATATTTCTAACATGAATAGTATGGTCTTGTTGTAGTCGGACACTTTTATTTCCAAAATTTATTGGTGTCTACAAATACTGCTTTCTTCCATGAAGACAGAGGTAACAGTGATTTATTGAGCTTTCTGAAAATTCTAGACTAGGTGAATGTAATGTAGTTAAGGTTAATAACCATTTGTTGAAAATGGAGTGATCCACATTTTATAAATAGCCTATTTTTCTTCTGAATTAACTGGTATTTTTGTTCTCAGTCCTCTGGACCTCTGACTGGGGAAGTACTTTTTACGAAGAGTGAAAAATTGAGTATCTTCTACATATACCACATTTCTGATGTGTGGATCTCTTGAGCGTTGTATAAAGGAGAATGCCGTTGTTCTGTGTAGGAAATTAGGCAGCAGAAAGTGAATTGGTGGCGTAGTCCAAAGCCTGATAGACTCTGCTGCTTCTGTTACCCATAGATGTGTTTCAGGAGTTTAAATTATGTTATTAAGTACATAATACATTTTCCTGTTGGTTGCAAGAAAAATAATATATTTTGAAAAGTTTTAGCCCTCAGCTGGGAGAAAAGAGTATTATGAAGGTGTTTCAGAAACCGACAGTACATTTTCTCCAAGACTGTCCTTTCTCTTATGTGGAAACTTTCCAGCAGTTTCTGCTTCTGCTCCGTACTAAGGAATACTTTGAAAATGGAAAATCTGGTCAGTGAGCCTTTCGCATTACAGAAAAGGAGCAAGGGTTGGCCCCAGGCGTTTCACATCTTCTTATTCGGTGTCTCTTCCCCGCAAAGCCAGTCGGAGCAGTGATTGCCACGGTGTGTTGCTTCGTAGAGAAAGTTCACGAAAGGAGTGGGACCTCAGATCATGTTGCCGGTCGGCTGACCTACAGTAGCCGGCCACGTGTGTGTGTTTAGCCCGCTGCAAATGGAAGGTAAAAGGCATCGCTTAAACGGCTCTCAGTGAGGAAGCATGTGGTCAGTCACTTCACTGTGTGCCTGTAGTTCCTGTTCTGAACTGACCCAGAGGCAGTCGGCTGGTAGTAAAAACCTGCCTGAGAGACATTTGGCAGGGAAAGTTTAAGACGTAACTGATATGGGAACAGGCTTAGTGAAGAGGGGATTAATTCAATGTAAATTGGGAGAAGTCAGTCCAAGCTTCTCATTGTAGCATTAGCAGGGTTCTAAGCGTAGCTCCAACATCTCCGGAAGGTGAGCATTCACTTGTGGGATGTCGCTGAGCCCGGGGTCTCTGAGCATGGGAACGCTGCGTGCGCAGAACAAAGCACCAGAGCTCAGAGATTCCAGAGTTTAGTATGCTTTGGGGTGTTTTTCCTTCCTTGCTTTTATGGACAATGAATAAGCCTAGGAGAGTAATATAAGTCTAGATTTACTGTATACGTTTTAAGTCTCAAATTCTTTATGACACAAGGTAAGCTGTAAAAGTTCAAGGTTTCAGCTCTGTGTAAATCAGTGTAGAGCCATCAAAGAGATTGGGACAGTACTTGCGTATAAGAATCAGGGCATAATTTGAAAAACAAATAAAGCTAGTTGAGTATTACTCAACTAGAAGCTTTTCACTACCTTAAAGCAAGTAAAAACATCCAAGATTCGTAAAGCTTTCCCAGTGGCCAAACATTCATATTGATCATTTTTTGATCATTCAGAAGCAGGCCAGTAATCGGTAAGGCCAGGCAGAGAGGCTTTCAGTTGTGCCTGAAAGAATGAACCTTTTGTGATCGTGAATCTCCAATCTTGCTCCTGTGTCTGGTGTTCTGGGCTGTCGCTGCCATTCTTATGAAAAGGAAATACTTTCCTTAAGGTGGGCAGTGATTTTTGCACAGGTAAATAATATCGGCACATTATTTGAAAAGCATCTGAAGGGCAGGATTCTTTTGTCTGAAAGCTCTGCGTGAAAGAGTTAATGGATTTTCCATTATTTTGGTTTTACCACGAGTACTCACTGTATTCTTCATGCTGTAGGTACTCAGTAGCAGCTAGCGGGTAGATTCAGCTTTTGATGACTTGCAGGTGCTACGTGCTATCTTTTTTTCTTTGCTTAGAACCCTTTTTCAGGATTGTGTATTGTCATCCCTTACTGAAATTCCTGGGTGCCTTCTGCATAAAGTCAGTGCCAGTACCAAAGACCGTAGAGAATGGCACAGAACCTCTCATTCCTCCCTGCGCCTGAGGTAAAAACCTTGTCAGAGGCACAGGTTTATGAGCTTGGCTGGCAGGAGAGCTGGTAGCTGGGCGGCTCAGGTGAGGCTGTGGGTGCCACTTTTGCACCGTGCTGAGGGTGTTTGCTGGTCTTGCCGGATCCCTCCAGCCCTCCCCTCAGCCTGCGGTGACGGGGTGGGCAGCTCTGGGAAATGAAGGAAAAACTCCCATCTGTGGCTCTGCACGTTTTTATACACGTCAGCTGCTTGTTGAAACATCCAGAAGCCCATGTGCTTTAATAGCAGCATTCCCCTGCCCCCCCTTCATATGTGAAGTGTATTTATTCTTGTCTCGGAATAAATGTGCTGGGGTCTCCATTGCCCAGTTGGAAGCGGCGTTGCGCTGATTGCCACGGGATGGGTGGAGGAAGAGTACATCTGTGGGTGGGTGGGAGGGGGGATGAGGTGCTCGGCCACCTTGCAGCTCCGCACATCCCCCTTCCCTTCTCTCCCTCCATTTCAGCCTCCTACTTACTCCTTTTCTCCCTCTCGACCTGCTCTGCCATCTATTTGGTTAGCTCCGTGATTACAGGTCTCGAATGCTGCGCCGGAGGAGAAGGAGGGAGGGAGGGAGCCCTGTCTGTCCCGCTGACACTCGCCCCCAAGGTCTTGGCTGGGGGACAGCCGCTGCTGGCAGCGATCTGGGAGGAACTTGCAGTGGTAGCAGAAGAAAAGAATTTGGCAGGAAGGTGAGCCACATGATTGTGATTCATCCTGCACTCTTGAAATGAGGCAGGAGGGCTAGGAAAGGCTTTGGGTGCCAGCATCGAGAGCAGAGACACTCACGTTCAAACATCACATACTTTTTATAGTAAGGCATGCCTCATAGGAAAAATATTGAACTTGGCCTTCCAGGATGAAGAAAATAGGTCCAACTGTGATTTTACTGCTTGAGTCACTCAATCAGTTACTGGTTGCATGTAGGAAGCCTTCTATTAGGCTGAGTTGGAAAAATTGTTTTTAATTAATTAATAGTGACACCGAGCTGTTTTTCAGTTTGCTCAAAACTGCTTTCATTTGTAGATCTCTTTATGTAAAAGCACTCTTAAGCTACCATGATTCAGAAGAGTAATCGCCTTAATCCAGTCACTTGATGTAACTGCCTTCTTGATAGGGCTCTTTTTTTATAGCAGGGGTTAGAAGTTTGCTGGAAAGGTGAACCATGTTGTACTGGAATCGTGATGGCTTTTTGGGCCTGATTCTTCTCCCTTTCCTCATAGAGGATGGCCCCTTAGCCCTGGATTGCATGTGTGTCCCATTCACATCCCATGTGGGAATGAACAAAACAGATTTAATTCATTTAATATGCATGGAAGTGTGGGGCAGCAGTTCGAATGCCATATAGCAATTCAATTCTAGTTCAGCTTAAAAGTTCTGGCCTTCCTTTGGTAGGCCATGTGGTTGTGAAAATCCCATGTGACGACCATCTCGTTAGCCTTCTTTCGACCCAGCTCCCTTGTCCGGCAGGAGGAGGTGACAAATGCAGCTGTGGAAGTGGAGTTCAGTGGAGGACCACCAGCGTGGACAGCGCTGCACACTGGCAAGGCCCATGTTGGCTCAAGGGCTTATCGCTTCCCGTGCGCCATAAATCTGCCTCTGCATCCAACAGTGTGGAGGCCACAGTGTATGGAAGTTCCCCTTCCTCGCTGAGTGTGTTTATGACAGATTTATACTGATGGCAGCAGTGCACCACAGCCACAGACTTCTATTATATTCAGGCGCTCCTAACTCAGTCCCTATTTCCTGCTGAAGGTGAGACAAGGTCCTATATGAATGAGGGGTGAAATTACAGCTGAACTTTCTAATTGCTGTTAGTACAGGAGAACCTTTAAGAAATAGCAAGACCTTTTGTGTTCGGAGCTACCTCTGCCCTCTTCACCAGTCCCCTTTATGTTAAGTTCACTTTTTCCCCCCTACAAAAAGCTAGTAAATGTGTGCCTATATCTCTCATTATGTTTACAGAGGGTATTTGAAAAGAAGGTCAAAAGTGCTTTAATTCTTGAAAAAAACCAGCCAGTTTCAGCTACCCAGAACTTTCAAAGTGTATACAAAACCGTAAATGCTGGTAACTGTTATTTCAGGCCTCAGGCTTAGACATGATAAATTAACACTGTCCAGATTTCGTTTTGGAAACAGTGCCTACTCCTGCACAGACACATTCATATCCTGATGAATGCCGGGGCGGCTTGGAGGGGCAGTCACCACGTCCTCCATCTGACCTTGGTGGTGACTGCTTCCTCCTGCTGCCCCTGCTGATGCTGAGCGGCTGAGCCTGAGTGCGAACACTGGCCACGGCTCAAAAAGCTGAGCAAGTGTCAAGTTTAGCTCTGCCAGAGGATTCTGGGACCAGATACTCCTTCATCCCATGCTCCTTTCCCTCTGCCCTCTCCCTTTTTCACTGTGACAGCAGAGGAGGAAAAGTCTAACATTCACAGTAAGGGCTGCGGAGGTGCCTGGTGTGTGTTAGGAGTGGTGCCAGCATCTTTGGGGCTTTGGAGAATCCCCGCATGAAGCTGCTCTGATAAACCGCGGTCGTCCTTCTGGTCGCACACCAATTTGGCAACACTGTTTTAATTGGAATAATTCCTTCTCAATTCAAAGTCTGAATCGGGAAGTAGACCGAGGCAATGCTAAGTGGTAACCAGAAAGAAGCAAGTAACACATTAACCCTTTCTTTGTCCTCTGTGAATGTTGCCGCTTCTTACATTTGTTGGACAAAAATCCATTTGATTTAGCTTGCTGTTGTGGGATTTGGTCACTTTGCGAGAGACTGGAGGAGAAGCGGGGCTGTCATGGACATGAGCAATACCTAAGTCCTGGTAAGAGACTACCGAAGAAACAGAACCAGCCCCAGGAATCACAGGGTGCAAAAATGCCTCCAAGCTGCCTTTCCACTTCTCTTGTCGTTTGTACCGGCCTCTGAATCTAGGCCCGTCAGTTACTTCTTACTTCAGTCCGTGTTTCACTACACGATTTAATGGCTTAGGACTTAAAGGTTGTTTGCAGTGGTAAATAACTCCGCCTCTGATTGAAAGGAGAGTTCAAAATCTTCTGAACCGAATCCCCTCTTTAAACAGCCAGTCTTTATTTTTTCCTTTGGAGCAGAAAGGACAGGACTGTTACTGCCGTGATTCACAAATCAGCCACCTCACGCAGGGTGGTTTTGTGCCATTCCTGCCCGAGCCTCGGTCACCCCTTGTGCGGGAGGTTGTGCTGCGGGCTGGGCTGGGGTGTCTGGACGGCCAAGGTGTCTGCTGCTGGACCAGCACAGGCTTTTTTTGGTCTGGCACATTATTGCAAACATCTGTTTGTGCCTTGAGGCTCCTAAAATATCTTTAAATGCCTGGGTGTATGCGTCTTCCCAAAGACCCAGAGGGAGTCTGTGGTAGAGCAGGAGCTTCTCCCTGGGGGAGGGACGCTGACGGTGCAGAGCAGCCAGTAAATCAGCACGTCGTTCACTGAATGAGTACGTCTGTCGTGGACGTTTTTGAAGGGAGCTCAGAACGCCAGCTAGTAAACGGAGCATGTGTGAGATGATGTAAGCCCGGCTCAGGAGGAAGAGCCCAGGGCTTCACTTTGCTCTGTGGTGGCGTGACAAGCCGGGCTTCCAGTGACAGCCATTTACCCTGCTAGCCTGGATTTTAATGGATTATGGCTGGAGTCGTTACGGTCCATTTGGTGGAAAACAAACAAACGAACAAACAAACAAAACAAGCAACAGATCTGTAGTGTTAAAGAACCTATTTTAAGATGTCAGCCGTCTGCCAGGCAGAGGCTCGATAAATGAAGGTTGCAGGAGAAGGTTGGTGCGCACACGTGTGCGCGTGTGGTCTGCAGGCTTCGCATGCTTCTCCAATGACCAGTTTTCTAAGCTGGTACTTTGCAGAAGATGCTCCTAGGATTTACGCAGCTGATGGCAATTAAAGAACTCTGCTGGGGAGACATGTGCCCTGTTTGGAGGGAATTTAATTCCTATCTCTCAGCATATTTCTTTTTTTACTATGGCTAACTATGTTTTGATTGTCTAACCTGGGAAGGTGCTGCGTATCTTCACTTCCCGTTGTGCTTGAGTGACACCGTAGGTGTTGCTGGAGGAATGGTGTATCTTCAGATGCGTTGTTCTGCTCCATGTCTGCACCAAGTGTGGCCCCTGGGGCGGGGTGTGAGTGGCACAGCCCTTCCAGCCCATCTGCCCTGATGCCATTTTTTTTCTCAAGGCCCCGTTCTTGGGGCATCGCACCCATGAGAGCTGTTTGATATCTTACTCTTGGAGGATTCCCACTGAAGAAAATGAGCCAACATGAATGAGGATGAGAGACTCCAGCTCTCCCTTTCCTACTGGAGAAGGAGATACTGTCCCAGGTTTTGCAGTCAGCTGCAGCAGCCATGCTCCAGCTGACACTGAGGGAAGCCAGAGCATCCCCTCACCAGCTCACTTGGGAATATTCAGGACAAAGCAGAACCTAGGTGTTAGCAGAAAGCTTTGGGTGCTTTCATTCCTTAAAAAATAGAGGAAAAGAGCCCTTTTAAGATTACTGCTTTTTTTACACACTGCTGCAAAACGCAGTGGTGCCCTGCAGAGCCCAACGTTGTGCACCCCGCTCTTCATCCCTCCGCTGCAGTGGTGCCCTGCAGAGCCCAACGTTGTGCACCCCGCTCTTCATCCCTCCGCTGCCCCTGTGCTGCTGTGAGAACGTAAACCCGCTCCGACCAGTAAAAAGATCATTTAAAACAAACAGCATTTGCAGAGCAATAAAGGAAGCACCTTTGCAAACAATTCACACCCATTTTGAAAAATGTTAGAGTATCGGTTTCCAAAGTTGCAAGTCATATTTTTATGAGGTTTCAGATGCGTGCACGCAAACAGACAGAGCGTACACCCACAGACGGTTACAGAGCCCGCTTCCAACTGCATGGTTATTACTTCACTCCTTCATCGTGCAGCAAATTCTTGAATGCGGGACATAAAACAAAGGTCATTGACAATGTTTGTGAGGAAGCATATTGTGTTTAAGTGCACATTGTGAAGAAGAAAAGGCATTAAGATTGTTCAGAGCATAGGAAGTGAGGAGGGAAGGAGGAAATCATGTTTGTTGAATGTGTTTATGTGAGGATTACATGCAGTTTATGCAATTTGAGATTTCAGAGGCAGATAAGATCTTCTAAATCAGCCATAAAATCTGTATCTGATTTTTCACACCAAAGAAATAACAAAAAATGGTTTTGTTTTCTCTGGAAGAGAACAGAGTGAAGGAGGCATAGGGCCAAATTCTGATCTCACTTTCGCTGGTGTTCGGTGAAATTGCTGGAAATATGCTGGATTTACACTGATGTAAGCGAGATTAGAACCTTGCCTGTTGCAGACAGAACATCGTCTCTGTACGTTGAGTATGGTTTGGGGCTATTTTAATATAAAAACTGTACTGCTGTAATGTAGTTGACAAGGTCATGGCAGGCAAATACAGACAAACATTACGTAACAATTTGCAGCTTGAATATCATTTTGCTGATATTTGGCTGAGTTCTTTGGGTCTCTGTATGGTTGTGCTGATTGAAATGTGTTTCTTATGAACGAGTTCTTAACTTTGAAGAAGTAAAAAGCATCCACCATGTGAGTCTGAAATTAATCAACACCTACGTGTCGTGTCCCTTTCAGTTGCTAAGTGACGGCTTGTCTTGTCCGATCTCGTGAATTTAATTTCTGCCTGGATGTGTGTATACTCTCAGAACGAATCTATCCAGGCGAATCTTTCGTTCTGCAGCGCAGTCTTAGCTGCCGCTGCATAGCTCCTAGGTGATGCGTGTTGATTTGGCGCAGACATTAACAAGACATTAACATTAACAGTCAGAGACGGGGCGTCAACGTCCCCTCTCCGCTGGCTGTAGGTCCATTCTGGTGTTTGGGTGCATTTCTTCTGCTTTGTGGGCTAGATCTGAGGTCAAATTCTATACCAGCATAGGCCAGCGGAGATGCTTTTATTTCAGTGGATCTGTAGCAATTTGCACTGGCTGAGAATTCGGCCCCTGAAAGCTTGTGTCAACAAAAGTTCTAACTGGGGAAAAAGCAGTAGAAAAGACAAAGTAAAGCTGTTGCTGTCAGGAGACATTTCTATTATATAATCCTAAAATAGTAGTGTTTTGAGTATAGCCTGTTCGGTCATCCTAAACAGAACTAGTACAGTTGGGAAAGGGGGGGGAGGTGTGAATGTTTCAAGGAGGTCTTTGAGCGTTTTCTTCAAATGTTCATTGCATCTGAGATCCCATTTTTTGTGTGCCTTTATTTGCTCCAGAATACCACTGGACTGCCAACAAAGGAGGGCCTGTCCTCCCAGGAATTTTCTGCATTCCTCTCTGGAGTAGGCATTTTTCTCAGCTACAAAGGCCCTTTGGCAAATTCCCTCTAATCATTGGATTTACCCGGGGCTCTGATAGGTGCCATTCATAAACTTGGTCTGCTGTTTGATGGGGCTGAAGCATTAATGGGATCCTTTCATGATAAACAAAACAGAGTAACATTACTGGAGGAATCACAGAGCTGGTCTTGTGGAGCAGTGCGGTTCTTTCTCCCTCCGTTCTCTCTCTGTTTCCCTCCATTACCCGTTTCCCATTAATTTTTTTCCCCATCCTTTCCTTGCTTTTATGAATGTATGTTCTTTTTTGTCTCTGGGACCATTTTTAATGGCAGACCTTGCCAGCTCTGCTCACCTGAGGAGGCGGTGGGCTAGCTCGCTGCCTGTGCTTGGCCCCAGGAGATGCCGTAAACCCGTACAAACTGCCCAGCTTTCGCAGCTCGGGGCCTTCTCCAAGAGTCTTAGACACCACCAGAGCAGAGACATGCACGGATCCTGATTGCTGTCTTCCCTCCGCTGGGTTTCATTCCCATCAATAACTGGTATTCAAATGAGGAGGGGAAGGAAAAGAGGTTGAGGAAGGACTCGCCTTGGTATCAAGATAAAAGCCAAAGTCACCTCTGCTTTTAAACTCCATTGATAATAGTGACTTTGTCTTTTAGACAACACACGTGCAGTTTTTTTTTCTCTAGTAACTTTTTAAAAAGTCCTATACTGTCCTAGTAATGGATACATTGTGAAAAGCAATGTTCTGAACTCACGGTGGTAATACAAAATTAGAGGTATTTATAAAAAAATAGCTCAGCAACCAAAGATAAGACAGAACTGCGTCTTTTCTTTGAAGTTGTTTCTGCTCGTCTTTGTGGGGTGATGGGACCCAATAAAATGTGAACAATACAATGCCCTTTCTACCAACACTCCTTTAATTTAAACATCTCACACGCCTTCTGATGAAATGTCACACCAGCGTCTTGGTTGAGCAGTACAGCTCCTTTTGAAAAAACAAAAATTGGAAGACCTTTCTTAAAAAACCCTTTTATTTCAAAATTCTGAGTTCGAAAAACACTACATTTCCAACTGGCAGTTTCAAACCAGTTCATTTAATATTCACCACTTAATTTGTTAAATCATCTATATTTGAAGCTGCTAATGAACCAAGTAAGTAAACATAAACCAGCCGGTTTTGTTTCAGAATTTCCTAAAGCCAACCGATCTTTTCCTTAAAAAGAATTTTTTGCTGGAATTTTCCTCTCCAAAATCAAAAGAGAGGGGAATCAAACAGAAGGGAATCAAGGACGTTGTCTTCCATGTGCCACACATAACTGCTCACACTCCCATCCTGCTGAACACCACTGTGTTTGGAAAGCCTCAGGGGAAAAGTTGGATGTACTGCGAGTATGTTAGAGAGCTCTTCTTAGACTCACAAACAGTAGAATAACAGGCTACACATGAAGGCATTGCAGTCCATAACTCCTTTTTTTTGGTACCCTGGAGAACCCTCCTAGCTTTTCAGATAAGAGCCTGAACCTTAAGCACCTGATGGGATTGCTTACATTGGAGGAGACGTAAGAGGTCTACTGTAATTGGGCCTAGTTATAGGTCTTTTGGGGAAAACTCCCCAAATCTTCCTTCCTGCCTTTGTCTGTCCATCTGTCTGTCCATCTACTCATCTCAGTTTCATTGCAAAGCTATCGGAGAAGGCAGGGCTTTTCTGATGTACTCAGGAGATGGAAAAGGCTGCTGGAGCTGACAGTCACAGGAAGGTAAAGCCCGTGTAGATCCAGCTGACAGCTCTGAAGTGAGACTGAATGTGAACAAGCGAGAGCAAGAGGTTGCATCTCTGACAGATTAAGGGAAAAATGGGGCGAGAACGACTGTGGTGCTGTGTAAGCTGACCAGGCTGGCTGGCCTGGACATGATGGATGCCCTGGTGCGACACCTGCCTTGGTCATGCCACAGCCAGGACCTGCTGGGTGTATTTCACCAGCTTCCAAGTGCTGTGTTTCCAAAGGAACCACACCTGATAGCGTGCGCTTGTGGAAATTCGGCAGCTGCAGAGGGTTGGGACTGTACAGAAAGGAGTCAAGGCACTGGCTTGACAAAAATTCAGTCTCTCGAAGATATGAATGAGCTCAAGGCCCCAGAGCCCCTCAGCTCTTCCATATCAGCTTCCAAACCTGGAGTGCATGATGTTTTATTAACAGTTGCTATAACTATAAACACTTACTTGGCACCAATCACTGTGGTGTGCAAGGACCTTCGTGCATATTGATGAATTAATTAAACGTATTACAGAGTTTAATGCCCACGGTGGGAGATTCAGCCCTGGGCCATGTGGACTCAGAGTTGCGTGGTTTAAGTGGGACACATGATTAAAGGATGTGTAGTCATAATTCCAATCAGTGCACTGACAACTTTATTTTGTATTTGTTCTCTTTTTAAATTCACTGTCCAAAACACTCATTGCCAAATATACTGCAGGGATAATGAAATAATGTGAAACCAACTTTAGGTTTGAAATCATATGTTTCATACCTCCTGAGAATATCTTGAATAGTATAGAAATTAGAGGTACCTTTAAATAAAGGAGTCTTTTTCTTGAATTCTGTTGGTAAAAATGAGCTTTGCTGTCCTCAAAGAACTAGTGCTATAAAATGCCAGTCATGGTTTAATTATGATTCAGTATGTTAATTACATGTGACGGACTAAAGGTCTTTGAAGTCTAATTCCTGCCTGTGTCTAATAATCTGGTTTTTTGTAGTCCTGAATTTTCAAACATAGGCCTGCAGCTGAGCTGATGCAGGCAAATATAGTCATGAGGTCACATTCAGCAGTGATTGAAGGTGAAGTCCTTTTAGTGTTCACTTGGAAACTAGAGTAGAGTCATGAAGGGGTGACCCCACAGGTCAGTCTCCAGCCACAAGCTCACATTTTCTGCAGATCTCTTTCTGATGTATTTGACTGAAAAAGGATAAGAATAACCATTTGAAAGCTGTGGTGACTCAAGTAAAATGGTGCCCTTCTCAACAAACGTAGGAAATACTGGCATGAGGTGGGGGAAGGCTGCACCTCCGTGTGCCAGTTGGCCTCTTCCAGCTTACTGAAAAAAGTCGTTTGACCTCTGCCTCTGCTGGATGAACTGAACTAGCGGGTGAGGGTCTGCTGAGGGTCTTCTCCATAGCCATACCCCTTGGGTGATCTGATTCCTCCAGGTGAAAAAGAACTTGAAGGAGAATACATGCTCTGTGTGGGAGATAAGATTTACATTGAGGAAAACCTTCTGGCATTTTAGAAAGAGCACGATGAGTATGATGACAGTTGTCTCCACAGATCTCAGTGATGCTAATGGGCTGATAACTTCTTCAAAGGAGGAACAGATGACAGCATACATAAGTGCTCGTTTTGGACTTTATTCCAAATTAAGAAAGCGAAGGCCACACAACACTTAACTTCCCCTCAAAAGCGTGTCCCTTAGTGCTCATTGGTTACCTCCTGACCATGGTTGCCACGCAGACGGGCCACAAGCAGCCATGTCCCACCGTTGCCTGAGTTCACAGCACCGGCTCTCCTTTTCCTCTCCGTGGCAGAGGTGTAGTTAAGAGCAATACCAGTCAAATGTGAGGAGATGCATCCTTTCTCTGTTATGCACAGGGCTGCTGTTACAATTGCAGCAAAATTTGAGATGCACTGCTGTGGATTTCAGCTTCGGTAAGAGTTCACTGGAACTGGTTTGGAATTTTGATGGGTTTTGGGTTTTTTTTCATCCAGAAACACTAAATTGTTTCATCAGAGATTCCTAAGAGGAAAGGTCTGTTTCAATGAATTTCCCATTTCAATTAAAACCAAAAAAAGTTACATGTCCTCTTCTGGCTTTTTCTAAATGAAAAGGTCTGCTTTTCTGTTTGAAATACGAATCAGTCTATGATTAAAACAAACATGAGTGATCAGAACTGAATACCAATTTCTGAAATTAGAAATTTCAGTTGATTCATTGCATCGGCGTTTTTGTCTCCTGAACCTTTTTTGATGGTTTTATTTTTAAAGGACTTTTAATTAACTTTTCTTCCTCAATCCTTGCAATACCAGCTGCTGGCTCAAACAAATTCCAATTCTCTGACCCTTAGCATGGCATTTGTCAGCTTGCAAGGCAAAGTCAATCCTCTTTGGTTGCATGTCAGCGGCTTGTCCTCTGTCTTGGTTCATAGGGAGGAACCAGAGCTGTAGCTGGAAAGAAAACCAGGGCTCTTTGGTTGATAGCATCATGGTCTCTTAACTTCAGGAGCCGATTTTTCAGCCCCAGCTGCTTGGCAAGCCAGCCAGTCTAGAGGCCGGAGAAGAGCCACTGCCATCATGGTGACAGTTGTAAATCACACACCTTGTGCAAAAATTATGCAACTTGTCAAGTCCGGTTTAGCCTTGAGAAAGAAAAGTGGTCTGAAAAGTTCTGACAAAGTGGGGAAAATGTTTAGCACTTCTTGTGGTAACTTCTGCATGAGATCTTCCAGAAAGATAGTATAGCCTCTTAACGTGGAGTTATAATAACCTCATAAAACTGATATGAGGTTGCTTCTTCGCTCGTGCCAGAGCACCAGAACTTGGCTCCCTCACCCTTTGCGTTTTCAGTTCCCACATGCACATGAGGTACACATTTTGAAGAATGAAGGCAATTGATCATGGGAACAGCTTGCTTAGGGGATGTGTGAATTCTTCAAGACTTGCAGTCTTTAAACCACAATTGGATGTTTTTCTAAAAGCTATGCAATACTTCAACCTGCAATTATGATGTTGATGCAAGAATTGCTGGGCAAAAGTCTCTGACTTGTGCTGTGAAGGAGGTCAGACTAGGTGATAGCAGTGGCACCTTCTGGTCGTACTGGTGTCTGTTGGGGGTGTTTGGGGATTTATTGATTACTACAACCCATACACTGTGCCTTAGTTCAGTGTTTTATTCAGTTTGCTGTTACCATGAAGACTATTCACATTGCTGTAGCAGTAAAAACGGTCTGAAAGCAAAACTTGATCCTTTCCAGTGCTGCGTGCTGGCGAGAAGGGGCTGCTTGCCTGGGTGGTACAAAGTGGGTGAGGTTGGTGAAGGAAAGAGGACAAGTTGTCCTGGCTGCCTGTCACCCATGGAGGACCACACGTAGTTAAGTTGTAGAAGATGTCCCCTTGGAGATCCAGCTGTGCCGGTGGAAGCGGTTGCTGCACTTGGCTGCCGGTCACAGCCTGCGGCCAAAGGTTGCTGCCCTCCTGCCTCTGCGGCCGAGCGCTGTTTGTGAGCGCTTCCTAATCCACTCCGAGCAAATCAGCTGGGTTGGTTCACCGGTGTGAATGGTTGATCTGAGCGAGCCTGGCCACTGTTGTCTGAAGGGGACGGGGAGCCGTGCCATGACACTAGCCGGTGGCAGAGCAGGGAGGGCGGCAGCTCTCAGCCGCAGCAGTCCCGTCCTCCGGCAGGACAAGGATGCTGGTCCTCAAGTTCGGAGCTGGCTCTCCCTGTGCTGTCCAGTTCCCACCTTGGGGACTGTCTCACTGGGAACGAATGACTAGTCTCCTTATATTACATATCTAATTAATCTTGTGGTGTGAGTCTTTTAGTTGCCGTATTTGCACTCACCCGAGCCCCACCTGAATTCCACTGTCATTATCTTGACTGCACCTCCGCTGTATCAATTCCTAGTTACAGGCACATCCTTTTGAAAAGGATTTGTTTTATTTACTCATCTAGGAAACAGAAGTTCACATCCTGTGAGTTGTACTGGCCTTGTTTTTCCTGCTAATTTCTGGCATTACTCTGCCGCTACTGCGAAAATCTGTTTAACTTGTCAGCTCCCGGCAAGCAATAATTGCGTTATCAGCTCTATCGAGCTATCAGTGAGCCCATAAAGCAGAATCTTTTCGTGAACCCCTGTGCCTTGCAGCCTCAGCGCTTGCAAAGCAGCACACATGAAAGAGATTGCTGTGCCTGGCATCAGTACAGACTTGTGCTGCAACCGGCCTCATTTAGCGCGAGTTTTATTACCTGTGGAATTTAAAAAGGATGTTCAGTGTAGCATGTCCGACAGGCAGGAAGCAAACTAAGGCTTGATTTTTAACTTTGGTTAATATCCAAATATTTTGTTGTACAGGAACTGGTAATTTTTGTTTAATCTTTTCGACAACTACTGAGCCAAAGTCAGCGGTAGTCAGAACCTCAGTAAGAAGACAGAGGGCTTGCGTAGCCAGCACTGATATTCTAGATGTAAAGGAATGTAATCTGGTCAAATGGAGAGGGAATCTGGTCTAGCATTGGTAGTTTCTGTTGATTTGAAGAAGGTGCACCAGTTCATAAAATCTGCTGCTCCGTGGGAGGAATTTGAGGATGGCAGTCTCGAGAACTGACAGCAGCCAGTCCACGCTAGTTTTATTTTATTCCGAGCATAATGTTAGTTGGCATGTGATGAGATCAGAGTTTCTATTAGATGTTAATTGAATTTATTACAGCGGCCCTTGGCTGGTATTGCTTCAGTGGAGGTCCTGTCAATGTTTCCATTATAAACTTTGTTTATTAGTAATAACACAGCCATAAAAATTCTCTCCAGATTGAAATGTAGTGCGCAAGTTCTCAGCCGAGATCCAAGAACATTTCTCTTTTCCTTAAAATTTGAAGGAAATTGGTTTGGCCATGGTTTAGTTAGAAGAAGACGAAAATAGAATTTTGGCTGCATTTGGCATATTTTACATTTCTTTCTCTAAAACAGAAACAAACATTTTATAGGCAATAATTTTCTTTACTGTTTTCATATATAACAGAATTAAGGAACCAGACAGTAAAAAGATTTTGCATACAGTTTAACTGGCTATCCACATGTGAAAATATGGCATAATTCCCCATCTCCCCAGCAAGGGGATTCTGTTTTAAGGTCGACAATGAGGGAACAGGGGTTGTTGCGCCCTGCAAGTACTGTGTAGGCATCTCCTTTTAAAAAAAACACATGTACAATACAGGATTAGATCGTGGATTCTCTAATCTAATGTCCTGTGTATAGTAGTCAGCACCAGAAAAGAATACAGCCTTGTAATAGACGGTTATTAGCGAAGGAAGCCCGCGAGGGAATATTCAGTCTGGCTTACGGGCCTTTAATGGCTGTCAGATGCCTTGAAACACGAGGATGTAGATGTAGATCTCAAACAGCACTAACCCACTTTTTCATTTCTCTCTGTTCTCCGTTAGTTTCTCTGGCTGCTTTTGATAATTTGATGTAAATAAATGACCCCCAAGCAGGATGATGGCACCACAGACACCTCGTGTGGTCCCCACGGAACACTTTCTAGCTGTGAGTGGTTTGGGGACCACAGAGGTGACATGGTCTGAGCCCTGGGAGCATAGTGATGTACTGGTGCCCGGACTTTTGCAGGGAGGGCAGCCCCAACATGAGTGGCCTGAGCCTCCGCAGAGTGCTAAAAGGAAGAAAAGACAAGCTTCTCGCAGCTGGACTCTCCCTGTTTCTTGGTGGCAGACTGCGCTGTGAGGTTTCTTTGGAGGCCGGAGGGAGAAGGATTTTTAGGTGGAGCTGCTGTAGGTATTGTTAGTCTGTAACATCCACTAGATTTACATGGAAATTCTAGGGTTGTTTAAAGTTATAAAGCTGCTGACAGTGTTTCCCAGCCTGTTTTGCAGAGGCCGGTACTACATATGGTCCTTCTTTTAAAAACCATTTTGCCAGGTGAGTTTAGTTCTTATGAAAGGTGTTAGCCTGACAGTCCTGGAAATGAGTCCTTTGATAAACCCTCATCTGGATTAGATCATTACTGTATTATCATTACTGTTGAAGCTGCTTGGAAAAGGTACTACCCCCCTAATTTCAATGAACGGTCATGTGCTGAATTCCTGATCGGGAAGAACAAAAGAGTCTTAAGCTTGGTTGTATGCCTGTGGTCTGTGACTGCTAACGAGACCTCTGACAAGCAGCAATGGCAGCATCCTTGCCTATGGAATGAACAGCTGCTGCAGCAGGCCTGGGACACCATCATCATGTTCTGCACCAAGAAACTTGCTGGCTTGGGTGACACAGGCTATATCTTTATTCAGGTTTTAGACTTTTATGCTAGAAGCTGTGTAGCCTCTCGCTGCCCTGAAGAAGCTGCTAAGACTGTGGCTTCGATGATGGGCACCGTTATCGTGCCCACAAGGCAAAGCCCACGCTGGGCTGTGCTGCAGGAGCTCGTGGCCTGGCTGCCCTCCAACAAGCCCACAGGGAAGGGGCTAATGGCCCTGTGATCGACACTGATGTGGTGTGGCATACACAGCACTTCCCAGAGGTTTGGTAGGGTTTTTTAGTGTAAGTAAGTCTCTATGTTAAGCGTAGGCTGCCAGATCAACATTCCACTTCCCAGACCGCTGTTGGGTCAGATATGACAGAGGCTCATGGAGCAGGGCACTCGGGGGTCCGAGTCTCCATCCGTGGATATGCAGGCCATACTGAAAGCCGAAATGTGTAGGGATTGAGAAGGAAACAGGTTTCAGGAGTGGAAGCACGCAGAGGTGCACTGTTATAGCGTAGTGTAAAGCTTTGTTAGCTGCTGACGTGGCTATTATTTCTGTTGAAACACTTTTATCAGAAAATTTGGTGTCAGGTGAAATTTTGAGCTGAAAGTACTTGCTCACTTCAGAAGATTTTGTCTTCATGGAAAACCCCAAAATGTAACATTTTATAGCCCATGCTGAACTAGCATATCAGCAATCAGTTTTCCTGTGGAAAGCTGATGTTATCTCTCCATCAGTGTGTGGAAGGCTCTGTGGAGCAGGGGGCAGCGGCAGAGGTGCTTGTGCGTTTTCCAGCCTGCTTTTGCGTGACCTGAACCAAGTCCAGGTAGTTCAGAGGCATACCGAGATACGCAGCATTAACCCACTCACAAGTGTGAGGACGAGGGAAGCGAGGAGGTGCTTACAGAGATACCACGCTCCTGTGAACCTTATGGGCCAGCTGTTGAACTGGTGTAAATTGGTCTGGCTCTGTTGACCTGGAGCTATGCTAAGTATGCTTTAGGGGATCTGATGCATTCAAGCAGATCTTGCTTTGTTTGCATTCATTCAGAAGTTGTGCCGGTACCCAAAGCATGACATGAGCGTATATTTTAGAATTTAAAAATACAAATCTGGCTGGTTTTGAATGTGCTATACTTTTTTTTTCCTTTGTGTTAGTTATTTATGGCACTGGAAAGTACAATTTAGCATGGATCCTAAGGAAGTGTTTGATCTAAAATCAGGAAAATTCCTTCAAAGGAGAAATGTTTAAGGGGCTGATTGTTATTTATTTTACTAAGCATATAAGGGTTGTTTGGATTTGTGTCCTGCCTGTAATTCCTGTGTATAGAGCAATGCTGATGGGAAAATGGTATCCAGCAATTTATGAAAGGTGATACTGTGTCAACAGATAGGCAGTGGGTTAGGACATGTGACAGTAATCTTCCACGGCATTCAGAGCATTCAGACCATATGCTTTAAAACATCAGTAAAATACATGTCAGAACCACTTCCTCCCCATGGCCCCCTCCTGAGGCTGACAGCGGGGGGACGCTGAGGAGGGGAGCCAGGAGGCTGCTCGGCAGCTCTCAGTGCTGGGGTTCTCTCTGGAGGGGAAACAGGCTGGTGGGGAGAACTGCAGCACCTTCTCCCGAATGAACGAACGAACGAATGAATGAATGAATGAACGCAGTTCAAACACGTGAGGAAGTGAAGGGACGGGGGCAGCAGCTGTGTGGCGTTAGCAGGACAGAGTGGACTGGTGTGAGGTTTGCTCACTGGTATTTGCTGACTGCCTTTTGGACGGTCTTGTTGCAGCAAACTCATGGAAATAAATGGCAGAAGCTTGGCTTCTTCTCCAGAAGAGCTACTGGAGAGAGTCCAGAGGAGGGCTACAAGGATGGTGAGGGGACTGGAACATGTCCCCTACGAGGAGAGGCTGAGGGAGCTGGGCTTGTTCAGCCTGAAGAAGAGAAGGCTGCGAGGGGACCTAATATATACTTACAAATATCTGAAGGGTGGGTGTCAGGAGGAT